>Ga0315903_10003979_pt1 | contig 20064 bp, 16 predicted proteins | sample LakEriMetagenome_7_FD_203524 | JGI IMG/M metagenome (GOLD analysis project Ga0315903, IMG submission 203524) | Freshwater fungal communities from buoy surface, Lake Erie, Ohio, United States - Buoy 2 MA119 | ecosystem: Environmental > Aquatic > Freshwater > Lake | place: USA: Lake Erie, Ohio... | reverse complement strand
CCCTCTGGCCTTCTGGCAGGGAGTTATCGGGGAATTTATGTTCTTCCTCCCGATCACACTTATCATCACCCTGACCGCTTCGCTGCTGGTGGCCTACATCATCAACCCGGTCTTTGCGGTGTCATTTATGAAGCCGGAAAGCAAAAATCCCGACAAGGCGAAGCGAAATAAAAACTTCAAGATAGCAGGAGTTATTTTTGGCTCAACTGCTCTGCTTTCCTACATTTCAGGTAACTTCGGAATGGGTAATTTCCTGATCACGATTTTTCTCATATACGTGATTTATAATTTATGGATGACTAAAGCCATTCATAAATTCCAGGATCAACTGTGGCCCCGATTTGTATCCTCCTATAAGAACATTCTTGGAAGAGCACTAGAGCATCCCTGGAAAATTATGGGAGGAACCGTTTTGCTCTTCGTCTTTACCATTTTCTTGCTCGTTGTGCGAAATCCCGGCACCCGGTTCTTTCCGCAAGCTGATCCGAATTTTATCTATGTCTACCTTACCCTTCCGGTTGGAACCGATCAGGCGCACACCGACTCAGTTACCAAAATCATTGAGAAGCGTGTTACCGATGCTGTAGGCATCGACAACCCCATTGTAACTTCCATTATATCAAATGTGGCTATTGGTGTTACAGACCCATCCGAAAATGACCGGGCCACCTACCCCAACCGTTCTAAGGTTTCGGTAGCCTTCGTGGAATTTGGTAAGCGGGATGGTGTTTCAACAAAGGATTATCTTCAAAAGATCCGTGAATCGGTGAAAGGCATTCCCGGTGCCGAAATCAGTGTCGATCAGGAACAGGGTGGACCGCCTACCGGAAAACCCATCAACATTGAAGTTACCGGAGATAATTTTGATGATCTGATTGCCGTTTCCACCGACTTGAAGCGACATCTAGACTCGCTGCAAATACCGGGTGTGGAAGAATTAAAGTCTGATCTTCAGAACAACAAGCCTGAGATCGTATTCAACATCGACCGTGAGCGTGCCAATCGCGAAAGTATTTCAACAGGTCAGGTGGGCTCTGAACTTCGAACTGCCATCTTCGGTAAAGAAGTTTCTAAATTCAGAGACAACAATGATGAGTATGACATACAATTGCGTGTGCTAAAGGAGCAGCGCGAGAATATTGATCAGTTACGCAATCTCAAGATCACCTATCGCGACATGAGTAAAGGTGGTATGGTGCGTCAGGTTCCGTTATCAGCATTTACCGATATCCAGTATTCTTCAACTTTTGCAGGAATCAAGAGAAAAAATCAAAAGCGTGTTATTACCCTTTATTCCAATATTCTTGGAGGATATTCACCCAACAACGTAGTGGCCGAAGTTCAGAAAGCTGTGGGTCGCTATGAATTGCCGGAAGGTGTTACCATCGACATGACCGGTGAACAGGAACAGCAACAGGAAACCATGTCATTCCTCGGTAACGCGCTGCTGATTTCACTCGGATTGATCTTCCTGATTCTTGTTACGCAGTTCAACTCTATCAGCAAACCACTCATCATCATTTCAGAGATTCTGTTCAGTATGATTGGAGTGCTGTTAGGCTTTGCGATTTTCAAAATGGAAATATCCATCATGATGACCGGTGTGGGAATTGTAGCCCTGGCGGGAATCGTGGTGAAAAACGGAATCCTCATCGTTGAGTTCATTGATCTGATGCGCGAACAGGGTATGGGATTGAAGGAGGCCATTATTGAAGGCGGTAAAACCAGGATGACTCCTGTTATCCTGACAGCTATCGCCACTATCCTCGGTCTGGTACCTTTGGCAGTAGGTTTGAATATGGATTTCGTCAAACTGTTCACCGAACTGAATCCGCATATCTACCTGGGTGGTGATAACGTAGCTTTCTGGGGTCCCCTTTCATGGACCATGATCTTTGGTTTGACGTTCGCCACTTTCCTCACATTGATTCTGGTTCCGGTGATGTATATGATCTCAGAAAATCTGAAAATTAAATTGAAAAACAAAAAAGCCGCTTCCGCCTGACGCAAAAGCGGTGAATATCCCAATCAGATTCCCATGGCAATAAAATCCATGGGAATTTGTTTTTGGTATCACTACCTTCGCACCGGAACAATGACCCTTATGAAAAAGATTGCGATCATCATCATTTCTTTACTGATTACTTGCGCTGCCATTCCATCAAACGCCCAGCTCACCAAAACTGAACTCTTCTCCATCGACCGTCACCTCATTATGGGCGAAGGTCAGTTTAATTTTAAGATGGCTGTAAATTCAGAAGACGTGATCGCTTTCAATTCATGCAACCGTCCGGTGGTTTATTTCATTCAGAACGGCAGAGTAACCGACAGTCTGAAACTGGAATACAAAGGCTGTATCAGAAATATTGAATTCGATGAAAACGACAATCTTCTGGTGATGGACAATGAAGAAAAAACCATTTACAGGTATCATCATCGCACGAAAGCCATGGAGAAATTGTCTTATAACAAGCCCGAAGACTGGTACATCGTACAAAACCACTGGTACAAATTTTTTGAAATTGGTTCCATCCCGACTTTTTACAACAACCGCGAATACCTGCAGGACTTTTATTATACCCGATTCGATTACTCCTACAATCTGTACCTCAATTACAATACCGGATATATTTACCAGTACGCTTACAACTTCATCCGTAAAGTAGGTAACAGAAAAACTTACCTGGCACTTAAAAAAGATGACCTGTGGTTCAGCGACCGGTTAAGCAATAAATGCAAAATGCTGCTAATTGATCTCGACCGTCAGGCGGTGGCTTATTACAACCGCGCCCTGGTGCTCATTTTCGAAGATTTCCAGAAAGGCAGGGTGCTGGAATATGCTGCCCCGGCTCCAAGCGGTGAAGCGGTTCAGCTCGACTATGCCACTAACAAGCATCAGAAAAAAATCTGGGGTGTGGGCAGCTTCGACAAACAAAAAATCAGATTTGTCAGTTACAAATTTGCATGGGCAAACTGATCATCAGCCAAGCGCTACATCCAGGATCATCATCACCACAAAACCGCCGATGAATCCCAGAACTGCAATGTCGGTGTATTTATCGCGCTGAGTTTCGGGAATCACCTCCTCCACAACCACATAAATCATGGCTCCTGCAGCAAAGGCCAGGGCAAAAGGAAGAATCGGTTGCATGTAAATTACTGCAACTGCTCCCGCCACACCTGCCACAGGCTCTACGATTGCAGACAGCTGGCCATACCAAAAGCTTTTGAATCGACTCACGCCATGACGACGTAATGGCATCGATACAGCAATGCCTTCAGGAAAATTCTGAAGCCCGATTCCAATTGCCAGTGCCACAGCAGCAGGAATCAGGTCTTCTCCCATACCCAGTGATGCCGCGCCGAATAACACACCGATTGCCAAACCCTCAGGAATATTATGCAAGGTAATGGCAAGAAGCAGAAGTGTTGTTTTGTGCCACTTGGTTTTCATCCCTTCGCTTTCATCATCACCAAAATTGATGTGCAGGTGCGGCATGAATTTATCAAGTGCGTAAATGAACAGCGAACCCATCAGAAAACCGACAGCAGCCGGCATCCAAACCATATCAGGATAATACTGCTCAGAATACTCAATGCTTGGCGCCAGCAGCGACCAAAAACTGGCAGCCACCATGACACCTCCGGTAAAACCAAGCATTACATCAAATACCGCCCGGTTCATTGCCTTAAAGAAAAACACCAGCGAAGCACCGGCAGCTGTCACCAGCCAGGTAAAAGTGGTAGCAATTAAAGCGGCTTTCACCGGACCCAGGCCACGAAAGAACTCAACGATTTCGTTTAACATGTTACGAATTACAAATGAATACGAATCTACGAATTACTAATGGGTACGAATCTACGAATTATAGAAAATTAATTGATCTAATTCGTTTAATCAGCATTTGGTATGTGGCTCGGCTGCGCTCGCCATGACGTCAGTTGCGTCTCGACTTCGCTCGAGGTGGAAGGAATAGCAAGATATTCTGTTAACAGAATTAATTGCGTTATCCCAACATTCTCTCAACCTCATCCCAACCTAATCCCCAGAACTACCCCACTATCCTACTATCCCACTACCCCACTATCCCACTATCCCACTATCCCACTACCCCACTACCCCTTCTTCTACTCAAAATTCTTCTTAATAAACTCCACCGACTTATTCATCGCATCGGCAGCTGATTTCTGATCAAACTTAGGGTTGCTGGGATTGGCGAAGGCGTGTTCGGCATCGTACCAGTGGAAGGTAGCGGTTTTATTCAGCGACTTCATTTTACTTTGAAATTCATCCACCACCGGTTTGTTGATCCAGCCGTCACGGGTGGCAAAAATTCCAAGAACAGGGGCGTTGAATTTTTTCAGTTTGGCTTCATCCTTTTCAGGCATGCCGTAATACATTACACATCCTTTTGCTTTATCACCGGCTATCATGGCAGCCTGCAGCGACCAGCCGCCACCGAAGCACCAGCCGATGGTTTGAATGACCGCATACTGACGGATGTAGCCTATTACACCCTTGATAATGGCTTCTGCTCTTTCCTGCTTGACAGACTGCATGATTCTACCCGCGTCTTCAGCATTGGTGGCCAGCTGTCCGTCGTACAGATCAATGGCTACCACATTCACATCACCCAATTTTTCTGCCAGCGCTTCTGATTCACGTTTGATGTGGTCGTTCAAACCCCACCATTCATGAAACACAAAAACATATTTATCAGATTTGACCAAAGGTGGCACAAAGAATGCTTTCCCTTTTTTACCATCGGGTGTATCGAACTCGGCCATCATCCCTTTCTTTGCCTGAAAAAGGATCGGCTCGGGAGCAGCATGGGCGTTTTGAAAGGTCCGGCTTTCACCCAGCATTGCAAACTCAGCGGCGGAGTTCGGCTGGCAACACGACTTCTGTGCACGTGCCAGATAACCTGAAAACATCATGAGACAGATTAAAAAAGCAAATTTCATTTTCATGGAGGATCGATTTAAAAGTTCAATATTTAGATTATTCTCAGAATCCGGATAACAATCAGACAAAGCTAAAGATTATATCAACTCCGGGGAATTGCCATTAGTTTTTGATTTTCAAATACTTAAGTCCGCAGCCGGATAAGGAGTCTATTCGGGTTAAATTCGTCTAAGTAACTGTAAATTTCCTTACTTTGCCGTCCATTTTAAAGCAACTCCCGAAAGTCTACTTTATGAATTACTGGCTGGTCAAATCTGAACCTTTCGTTTATTCATGGGAACAATTCCTCAAAGATGGCGAAACCTGCTGGAGTGGCGTCAGAAATTTTGCCGCCCGGATTCACCTTAACGGGATGAAGAAAGGCGACCCTGTCATGTTCTATCACAGCAATGAAGGTTTGGAAGTGGTTGGAATTGCCAAGGTAAGCAAAACAGCCTACCAGGATCCCACAACAGAGGATAACCGCTGGGTAGCAGTTGATCTGACTCCCGACAAAACACTAAAGAACCCGGTACCTCTCAAATTAATTAAGACTGATCCCAGACTCAAGGATATCGCATTGGTCCGTATCGGAAGATTGTCGGTAATGCCCCTGACTAAAAACGAATTTGATATAATTCTGGAATTATCATCCGCCAAAACAAAATCCGCGAAATAAATTTTTATGCAATCAATCAATCCAAGATTCAACTTACTCTTCCTGTTTTTCATTCTGCTCTCAGGCACTGCAATTTCACAAACCGCCACCATACGAGGTTTCGTTTATTCGAAGGAAACTGGCGAACCGGTTTTGTTTACCAATGTGTATCTCAAAGGCACTATACTGGGCTCGGCTACCGATGTGAATGGTTATTATTCCATTTCCAAAATTCCAGCCGGTACTTACACGCTGGTGGTTTCTTCGATTGAATTCGATACACTCGCCACTGAGATCACGGTCAAGTCGGGCGACCTCATCACCAAAAAATTATATCTGGAAAAAAGAACCGTCAGTCTGACCACCATCGATATCTCTGCTGAAAAGCAGGAACAGCGCACCGAGGTTAAAATGTCGATGAACAAAATCACTCCCAAGGAACTGAAGCAACTTCCTTCTGTTGGTGGTGAACCCGATATCGTGCAATACCTTCAGGTTTTACCCGGTGTGGTGTTTTCCGGCGATCAGGGCGGACAGCTTTACATTCGTGGTGGAACGCCTGTTCAGAACAAAGTACTGCTTGATGGGATGGTAATTTACAATCCGTTTCACTCGATCGGTTTGTTTTCCGTTTTCGATACCGACATTATCCGTAATGCCGACGTTTATGCAGGCGGTTATGGCGCAGAGTATGGCGGCAGAATTTCGTCCATCATGGATATCAAAACTCGTGACGGAAATAAAAAACGGTTTGCAGGTAAAATCTCAGCCAATCCTTTCAACGCAAAAATGCTGATAGAAGGGCCGCTTAAAAAACCGAAGTTTGAAGGCGACGGAGACGTCTCATTTGTGCTTTCTGCCAAAAACTCTTACCTTGACCAGACATCCAAATCATTGTACAAGTATGCAAACGAAGAAGGTCTGCCATACAGCTTTACCGACTTCTACGCTAAACTGACCACCAACAATGCCAATGGTAGTCGCTTGAATGTTTTCGGATTCAACTTCAATGACAGAGCGAAATACCTGGGAAAATCAGATTATGAATGGGGCTCCACCGGATTCGGTACCAGCTTTGTAGTAGTGCCCGGAAACTCCTCAGTACTCATGGACGGTATCTTCGCGTATTCTAAATATGAAATCTCACTCACGGAAGCCGATTCTCGTCCGAGAACCAGTCTGGTAAGCGGATTTAACCTTGGTCTGAACTTTACTTATTTCTTAAACCAGAATGAAGTGCGATACGGAATCGAAGCACTCGGTTTCAAAACGGATTTTGAATATGCGAACTTTCTCGGCAACAAAGTGGAACAGGAGGAAAACACCACCGAGCTGGGCGCCTTCGTAACCGGTAAAAAGATTTTTGGGAAACTGGTTGTAGAACCGGGTATGCGATTCCATTATTATGCTTCACTTTCGGAACTCTCTTTGGAGCCACGTCTTGGGATGAAGTACAATCTGAGCAACAAAATCAGACTGAAAGCTGCCGGAGGTATATACGGACAAAATCTGATGAGCACTGTTTCGGATCGTGATGTAGTAAACCTGTTTTACGGATTCCTTTCAGGTCCTGAAACGCTGCCAAAAACATACCGCGGCGAACCGGTTGACTCCCGTCTCCAAAAAGCAACTCACGGTATCGCCGGAATTGAAATTGATCTGCCCTGGCATTTGTCACTTAATGCGGAAGCCTACATCAAGGAATTCAATCAGCTGACCAACATCAACCGCGACAAACTCTTCGAAGATGTGGCTGCCAATCAGGAGGAGCCTGAATTGCTCCGGGTTGATTATATAGTGGAAGAAGGTACAGCCAAAGGTGTAGATGTAACACTTAAGTATGACAACAAACGCTATTATTTCTGGGCAGTTTATTCCCTGGGATATGTAACCCGCCGCGATGAGTACAGAGAATATGTGCCTCACTTCGACCGACGTCACAATGTGAACCTAGTTGGTTCTTATACTTTCGGAAAAGGTCTCGACTGGCAGGTGGATGCAAGATGGAACATGGGTTCCGGGTTTCCATTTACCAAGACTCAGGGCTTCTATGAATACCTCGACTTTACGGGAGGCATCAATGCCGATCCAACAACAGATGCAGGATTGCTCGGCATTCTCTACGGTCCGATAAATGAAGGCAGGTTACCTTATTATCACCGACTGGATTTGTCTCTGAAGAAAACCTTTGCTGTTGGTAAAAACTCCAACCTGGATGCAACAGCCAGCGTGATCAATGTTTACAACAGAAGCAATGTATTTTATGTTGACCGCGTGACGGGAGAAAGAGTAGATCAGTTGCCGGTTCTGCCGGCTATTGGCGCCACCCTGACCTTCTGACCGGATCAACCCCGTAATTTGTCCAGAATCCTGTTGAGTTCCCCGGCTTCTTCCTCTGTGATGTTGTGAAGCCACTTTTCGAGTATCATCCGATCAGCATCTATTTTACCCAGAACATCCAGTCCTGCGGCTGTGATGATCACATCCACTGCTCTTTTATCAGTATGGTTGACTTGTTTATGAACGAGCCCCTTGGCGGCCAAACGGTCGACCAAACGGGAGGCATTGCTGCTTTTATCAATCATTCGTTCAATCAGCATATTGATTCCGGCAGGCTTGGGATGCTGTCCCCTTAGGATACGAAGTATATTGAACTGTTGCGGTGTTATACCGAAGGGTTTCAGGTTCTGTGTATGCCTGCGGTCGAGCCATGAGGCGGTAAAAAGGATATTCACCGCCATTTTGTGGAATTCGGAGATAAAGGGGGCGGTTTGGTGGATTTCTTTTTCGAGATTCATGCCGTAAATATAAAAAAATGTGGTTCGACTGCGCTCACCATGACGTCATTCGGTCTCGGCTTCGCTCGACCTGCGATTTGGGACGCAGTGTCCGCGCAGTGCCTGCGCAGACACTGCGCGGAGGCTGATTTTTGTCCCTTGTAATTAAGCGACCCATTGAAATCCGCATTTGATGCATTGAATCACCTTTGATCCGGGGCTTTGGTCAAGTTTAAATTTAATGTGATTTGATTCATTTCTGCATCTTGCCAGTTCATGAAGTCTTTTATAATCACCTAAAATCAATGACCACTTCTTAGCCCTTGACCACTTTTTTACCTGTTTCTCATACTTATTTGCATCATTAGAGTCGGTAAACAATCTGATAAAAACCAACTGAACAGGTCGCCGGCTAAAACAATAATGGGAAGGATCCTCATTGGTATTATGTTCGATTACCCTCTCCAGAGAGTCATCGGTAACACCAACATAAAGTGAATCATCTGAACATAACAGAATGTAAACAAAGAAAAATTTTCTCATGAAAAGTGGTTTTGAAAAATGAAAAATATTTGAAAAATAACCGAAAAGCAATGCGAAGGTAAGAAACAAAATTAATTTCTCAAACTGCAGCGGCAGCAGCAAAAGTTGCCGCTTCAGCGGCATCCAACGTGAGGTCGAGCGAAGCCGAGACCGAATGACGTCATGGTGAGCGAAGCCGAACCACCGGCTTATGACTTTCTACTTTGTGGCCTCAGCAGACAAAACATCTGCTAAATGCATCACCCTCCCCTTCATCCCCCTTTTCTTCATCACACCTTCCAGATGCATCAAACAACCCATATCAGTGGAAATAATCAAATCAGCACCAAGCTTCTCCATCTGATCCAGTTTCTTCTCAGCGAGCTTCACTGCAATATCTTCAAACTTTGAAGCGAAGGTATTTCCCCATCCGCAACAGGTGTCGGGATCGGTAAACTCAACAAGTTTCAAACCCTTTACTTTGCTCAGCAACAGGCGGGGTGCATCACCGATCCTGCATTCGCGCATGGCGGAGCAATTGTCGAGAAAAACAGCCGTACCATCAAGTTTTGCCCCTACATCAGATGCATTCATGATATTCACCAGAAAATCAGAAAACTCATAAATATTCTTTTGCACCTGCTTGTATTCATTGTGCATGGAAGAATTATGGAATATTTCCGGGTAATAATTTTTGATCATATTCACACAGGAACCTCCAGGCGAAACAATGTAACGGTCGTTCTGAAACTCGCAGATCAGCTTCTCGCCCACTTCCTTGCAATGGTCTCTGAACCCTTCATGAAAGGCCGGAAGTCCGCAGCAGGTTTGATCAGGGTTATAATTCACCCCGCAACCGACATGCTCGAGCACTTTCACCATATTCCACGCAGTGGACGGATGGTACTGATCGATGTAACAAGGTATGAAAATATCGACTATCAAAACTGAATTGTGAATTTTGAATTTTGAATTTTGAATATTACAACTAAGAATCCCTCGAAACGCATTAAAAAATTTGAGTTTTTCAATATTACTCTGGGCAGGCTAAGAACTAAGAACTCTAAACTCTAAACTCTAACCTCAGAACTCCTTAAGGTTCGCAGCAAAAATACCAATCCGATCACAAATATCACTATCAGTGCCAGAACAGAATTTCGCATGCTGCCGGTAATTTCTTCTATCATTCCATATAATGCGGTACCAAGTACCAGACTGAATTTTTCGCAAACATCATAGAAACTAAAGTAAGATGCATGGTCTTCAGTTTCAGGAAGCATTTTTGAATAGGTAGAACGGCTCAGTGACTGAACGCCGCCCATGACCAGTCCTACTACAAATGCCAGAATATAAAATGAGAACTGATCATACAGATTATAAGCGGCAACACAAATGCCTATCCATATAAAAAGTGAGATTATAAGCGTTTTAAGATTACCGATTCTGGCCGACAAGGTTGAGAAAATAAATGCTCCGCCTATGGCGACAAACTGAATGATCAGAACGGTCACAATCAGTTCGGCTGTTCCCAGCTTGATCTCCTTTTCACCGAATATGGAAGCTACATACATGACTGTCTGAACTCCCATGTTATAGAAGAAGAAAGCCAGCAGAAAACGAGTCAGGTAGGGGAATTTCTTCAATTCATTCCACACCTTGGCAAGCTCCCGGTATCCTTTGGTCAGGTACTTTCCTTCTCTCTTCTTGCCATATACATTTGCAGGGAGGTGATAGAACGAATAAGCAGAAAATCCGATCCACCAGACTCCCACAATCAGAAATGATATGCGCGAAGGAAGGGTCGTTCCTTCGTCCATGCCAAACCACCCGGGCTTCATGATCATCAGCAGGTTAAAAATAAGTAGCAGTGAACTCCCGATGTAACCCATGGCAAAGCCGCGGGCACTGATCCGGTCCTGATCTTCAGGGTGAGCAATTTGTGGTAGATAAGAGTTGTAGAAGACTATACTGCCCGCATAGCCAATACTGGCGAGAACAAAACTTAATACACCAATCCATAAGGTAGATGCATCAAAGAAATACATGGTCATGCATGACACCCCACCCATCCATGCAAAAAATTTCATAAATCCTTTCTTGGTACCGCTTGCATCGGCAATTCCCGACAACAGAGGCGAAAGGATGGCTACACAGAGAAATGCAAATGAGATACTGTACGAATAAAGCGCCGAGTTACGGAATTCCATTCCCAAAAAACGAACCATGTCGCTATCACCATTTGTGGTAACGGTGATAAAGTAAATAGGAAAAACTGCTGTGGTGATGGTGAGCGAATAAACCGAATTGGCCCAGTCGTACATCGTCCAGCCCCTGATGATTCTTTTGTTCCCTCGGATGGAATCCGGGTTTTCAGTTTGAGATGCAGCAGCCAAGTGGATGATGAATGTTGAATTTTGAATTTTGAATTTTGAATGAAAAGATTAACGGGATAATTTCTTCATTCAAAATTCAAAACTCATCATTCATAATTAAACGAGCGACATCTTAATCAGATTCAAAGCTGAACCGGCCTTGAACCATTCTATCTGGCCTTCGTTGTAGGTATGATTTACCTTGATGGAATCAGAAGTGCCATCGCTGTGACGGAACACCATGGTGAGTGGAGTTCCGGGCGCAAAGGTGGTCAATCCGATGATGTCGATATTGTCGTCTTCCCGGATTTTATCGTAATCTGCCTTGTCTGCAAAAGTAAGCGCTAGCATACCCTGCTTCTTCAGATTGGTTTCGTGAATACGTGCGAAAGATTTTACCAAAACTGCTCTGACGCCGAGGAACCGGGGTTCCATTGCAGCGTGTTCACGTGATGAACCTTCACCGTAGTTCTCATCTCCTACAACAACACTTCCGACGCCTGCGGCTTTGTATGCTCTCTGAACGGCAGGCACTGAGCCGTATTCGCCTGAAAGCTGATTCTTCACATTATCGGTTTTTTCATTGAAAGAATTGACCGCACCGATGAGCATGTTGTTTGAAATGTTGTCAAGATGTCCGCGGTACTTCAGCCAGGGACCGGCCATGGAAATATGATCGGTGGTACATTTACCTTTAACTCTGATGAGCAGTTTTAACCCTTTCAGGTCTGTTCCTTCCCACGCAGGGAATGAATCGAGTAACTGAAGTCGGTTCGAATTCGGATCAACGGCAATACTCACTTTGCTTCCGTCTTCGGCAGGAGCCTGAAAACCTGCATCCTCAACATCAAATCCTTTCAAAGGAAGTTCAATCCCTTTAGGTTCATCCAGTCTGATTTTCTCACCCTTATCATTGGTAAGATAATCCTTTGCGGGATTGAATGTAAGATCACCGGCAATGGCAAGTGCCGTTACAATTTCAGGAGATGCCACAAAGGCGTGAGTATTGGGATTACCGTCATTTCTTTTTGCGAAATTTCTGTTGAAAGAGGTGATAATGGAGTTTTTCTCTCCCTTATCAGCATTGTGACGGGCCCATTGTCCGATGCACGGACCGCAGGCGTTGGCCAGCACTACACCACCCATCTTGTCGAAGATGCCGAGATAACCATCGCGCTCTACAGTATAACGAACCTGTTCAGATCCGGGAGTGATGGTGAACTCTGATTTCGCCACGAGCCCTTTATCCACAGCCTGCTTTGCTACTGAAGCGGCACGTGTAATGTCTTCGTATGAAGAGTTGGTGCAGGATCCGATCAAACCAACATCCAGTTTGGCAGGCCAGTTGTTTTCTTTAACGGCATCAGCGAACTTTGAAAGAGGCCATGCGAGATCGGGAGTAAATGGGCCGTTGATGTGTGGCTCAAGCTCATCGAGATTGATTTCGATTACCTGATCAAAATATTTTTCAGGATTGGCATACACCTCGGGGTCACCGGTCAGGTGCTCGGCAACTTTGTCGGCCATTTCAGCAACATCGGCACGGGCAGTGGAACGGAGGTAATCGGCCATTTTCTGATCATAGCCGAAAATTGAAGTGGTAGCTCCGATTTCAGCACCCATATTGCAAATGGTTCCTTTACCGGTGCAGGAAAGTGAATTGGCGCCATCACCAAAATATTCAAGAATGGCACCTGTTCCGCCTTTTACGGTCAGAATACCAGCAACTTTCAGAATAACATCTTTCGCAGATGTCCAACCGCTCAGTTTACCGGTCAGCTTCACGCCGATGAGTTTTGGGAACTTGAGCTCCCAGGGAAGTCCGGCCATCACGTCACAGGCATCGGCACCACCGACACCAATCGCAACCATGCCCAAACCACCTGCATTGACTGTATGAGAATCTGTTCCGATCATCATTCCTCCCGGAAAGGCATACTGCTCGAGAATTACCTGATGGATGATACCGGCACCGGGCTTCCAGAATCCGATTCCGTATTTGTTGGAAACCGAAGCCAGGAAATCATAAACTTCCTTGTTGCTGTCTTTGGCCGTTTGCAGATCCTGCTCAGCGCCCAGTTTGGCCTGGATCAGGTGGTCGCAATGCACGGTTGAGGGCACTGCTACTTTTGCTCTTCCGGCCTGCATGAACTGGAGAAGCGCCATCTGGGCGGTTGCATCCTGCATGGCCACCCGGTCGGGGTTAAAGTCAACATACGATTTCCCTCTTTCATAGGCAGCGGTGGCCTCACCCTGAGTCAGGTGAGCATAAAGTATCTTTTCAGTGAGGGTAAGCGGTTTGCCAATTGCTTTTCGGGCAGCGGAAATCTTTGCAGGAAGTCCGGCGTAAACCCGGTTGATCATGTCAATATCGAAGGCCATTTTATAATTTTATTTTATTGATTTTCAGACTTTTAATTGGATTAGGAAGGCACTTAAATCAGTTTGCAAGATACAAAATCACTTCTGTAAATTGACCCGGAAATTCATTCAAATAAAACATTTAACCGGCGAATTCGTTGAACTATCTCAACTGTCCAATCATTGCAGTTTAGATTAGAAAAAATGAAAAGTGCCCTTAAACTGGAGGAGTTGCGTAACCGTTATCTCCACAAACTTTTATCCGACAAGAGTATTGATGACCGTACGGCCCTTTTTGCAAAGGCTAAAACGATATTCGACCGGATGCGGATCAGAAGAAAAAAGCAAAAATAGTTTGTTCAGCGAACTGACTTTTAAAAACCATATCTGATCGGTGAGGCTCTCAGAAAGATGATTTTCACTTTGATCCTCTGATAGCTCTGACTGCAAAAGCAAGACTTACCATGGTCAGAAATGAAGCCACGGCAAACGGTATTCCTGCAAAATGAACAGGTGTTCTTGGTGAAGTAAAATAACTGAACAATCCGGTCATCAGCGGTGGACCTATAACGGAAGTGACACTGATCAGACTTGCCAGTCCGCCCTGCAATTCACCCTGTTCGTTGTCGGGTACCCGGTTCGACATAATGCTCTGGAGGGCAGGACCTGTAATCCCGCCAAGGCAGTAAGGAATGAGAAATACGAACATCATCCAACCCTCTGATGCCGTAGCAAACAATCCGAGACCGATGGCATACAACACCATTCCGATATAAACTGACCATTCGTTTCCCAAGCGGGGATTGATCACTCTGATGAGCAAACCCTGCACCAGGCCTACCAGTAAACCGGCCATGCCAAGCGAATAACCAACCATTGATTCGCTCCATTCGAATTTATAGATCGTAAAGAAGGCCCAGTTGCTTTGTACGGCATGAGCAGCGATGTAAACAAAAAACATCGAGGTAGCCAGCTTGGCCACTACCGGTGATTTACGCAACTGAACGAGAGAGCCAAGCGGGTTGGCGCGTTTCCAATCGAATTTTCTTCGTTTATCCTGAGGGAGTGACTCAGGCAGAATAAAATATCCGTAAAGCCAGTTCAGCAATGCCAATGCTGCAGCTGCATAAAACGGTACTCTTGGACCATACTCACCTAAAACACCTCCGATTACGGGGCCGAGAATAAAACCAATTCCGAATGCCGCTCCTACCATTCCAAAATTCTGTGCTTTCTTTTCAGCAGAACTGATATCTGCAATGTATGCCATTGCCGTGGTGATACTGGCGCCGCAAACACCGGCTATGATTCTGCCGACAAAAAGCCAGGTAACAGTTGGTGCCAAAGCCATCAGAATATAATCGAGGCCAAAACCAAAAAGTGATGTCAGTAAAACAGGACGTCTGCCAAAACGATCGCTGAGATTACCAAGCACAGGGGCAGAAAGAAACTGCATCACCGCGAAGGCAAACAGCATGTAGCCAGAAATTCTGGCAGCCTCGCTGAGCGTTTCACCGGTAAGTGTGGTAATCAGTTTGGGCATCACCGGAATGATGATGCCTAAGCCGGTTACATCAATAATAAGTGTAGTAAAAATGAACCCGATTGCCGGGCCCGAACGTTTTGACATAGTGGTTAGGACCGCCAATATCAGAAAATCCTTTTAATTTGCATATGGTAGTATAAAGGAAAAATAATGGATTAAAAACATTTTAGAACAATATATGTTGTGAAATCAGCATTCTGTCTCCATGAAACTACCATTGATCTTCGTATTTGTGATCACTGCCATCAACCACTCCGGATGTCAGAATCCTGAATTTAATGCACATTCCAACTCTTCAGCAGCCATGTCAACAACCAATCCATATTACTCCAGAACTGACACCACTAAACTCAACATTGCGGATTCGGAATGGAAAAAAGTTTTGTCTCCCGACGTTTACTACATTGCCCGTGAAAAAGGCACTGAGCGTGCTTTCACTGGTAAATACTGGGATTATGAAGGAACAGGCACTTATTTTTGTGCGGCATGCGGAAATCCTTTATTCAAATCCGATTCCAAATTCTCCAGCTCCTGCGGATGGCCCAGTTTTTTTGAAGCCCTCAAACCTAACAGTGTGATATATCATCCCGATTACTCTTACGGCATGAACCGCATAGAGGTTGTTTGCGGACGATGCGATGGTCACCTGGGTCACATCTTCGACGATGGTCCTCCTCCTACCTACAAGAGATTTTGTATGAATTCGCTGGTACTGGATTTCGAGCCGGAGGGGAAGTAGAGGAGTGGTGGAGTGGTGAAGTGGTTAAGTGGTGGAGTGGTGGAGTGGTGGAGTGGTGGAGTGGTTAAGTGGTGGAGTGGTGAATGATGAGCAGGGAGGCGAAGCATTCACGTACCTAAGGTTTGAGTTTTGATTTATCAAAACCAACACCACTAAAAGCGTCGAGCGCAGCCGAGACGCAACGGACGTCATGGTGAGCGAAGTCGAACCACAGACAAAAGACCGGCCTGACAAAAGCACAGCACGGATCAAAACTGTTCAGACTAATCAAAGATTTTCGCAAAAGCACTCCATCCGGATTGCAATTTCAATCCCGAAGAGACGATAAGTTGTTAAGAAGTGTGCGAAATTTTTTTCCGTTCCCGAGATCCATTACAAAAATCAGCATTCCATTCATCCATTCATCATCCGGAAGTTTAACATCAACGACCCCTCTTCTGATCGTTTGCCTGTAGAATTGTTGCCCAAGGAGATTGACCAGATAAATACTCCCGTTTTCATTGATTAAACCTTCGGGAAATGTAACGGTGCCGGTGTTTGAATTGAAATGAAATGAAAGGATGTTTGGAGAAAGAGCCGATGAATTTAATGTTGAACAAGAATTCTCCTCTAAATGCAATTGAGAGATTTCGAAAACAGTAAGTTCCACTTCAAACAATTTCAGATCATCTATGGCGCCATCAAAATAAAAAAGCGCACCGGATGCATCTTCGCCGCCTCCGATCCAAAGCTTTCTGTTTCTGTCAATAACAGATGAGGAATTCGTGGTGACATGTGCCAGTATACCATTAACATACACCTTCATCCCGTTGAGCGGATGAACAGTAAATACCCATTGCTGCCATGAATTGATGAAAGACTGTGACGGTTGTATCAGCCTTCCTCCTGCCAGACAATTTCCAAAATCCCAAACAGTAGTGGAAACACTGTTGTGATCATAATAAGCCATCGCATTCAGTCTGTCACTGAGATTGTCGGGCATCAGGAATAATATGGTTTGTAATTTCACCTGGTTGGGCCTGATCCAGACACTGATTGAAAATTCATTTGAGGCTGTGATATCTGAAAGCAAGCCGATATCCACATAATCATTCATGCCGTTAAATTCATATGCGTTTCCAGGCACACCAAATCTGTCGGAAGTGGAAACGGCACCGTAAACTGTGCCATGATGCTGATTACCGCTCATGTCATTGGCGCTTCCGGTAAACGGATAACAGGCTACCAAACCCTGATTGACAGCGAAAGCAGAATTCACTGTCAGGAGTAAAATTAATCCGGCATAAAAACCAAAAAGCCGCATGGAAAAAGATTTTCATAAAATTATGAAAATAACAGTCAACCGGGAAGCAATGACCACGGAAACCAGAAGCTATGTCGCAAAATGTTGTTTATCAGATAAATATCGGGTGATGCGATTGGCCCGATTTTAGTATATTTGCATCACACGAACCTTCTGAAAATGAAAAAAACACTGCTCATTTTACTGGTACTGCTACCGGCGATATTTTGGATGCGTTTCAATCTGAATGCATCATCTACCACTTTAGTGGCTGTACAAACAGAACAAGAAAATCCAAACGGATCCAGTGAATTATCACTTTTAATGCGCGATATGCAGAAGTATACCAATCAGGCAAAAGCTGATATCAAGGCCGGTAAATCGCCTGCACCCTACCCTGCTGCGTTTGATAAAATTCACACAGCTAAAATTTCGGATGGAATGGAAAAGAGTGACTACTACAAATCATTCGGTGACCTCTATATGATGGCCGTGAAAAATTACGCTTCATCGACCCCTGAAAACAGAATAGAAACCTACAATAACATGGTTGCCGCCTGCCTGGCCTGCCACTCACAACACTGTCCTGGACCCGTTCCCGTCATTAAAAAAATGAAATGGGAAGTGAACTGATTTTTCAGAAGATTCTGAGCACAAAGTAGAAAACAATCACCATTACCAGGAGCCAGGCCACCCATTTGTACCCGGCAGACTGAACCGGGAACTCATAACCGCAAATCGGACATACTCTGCTGTTTGCATCGATTTGCATCGCACAGGAAGGACATTCGGTTTTTTTCACGAAGTTCTGATGGTGTTACTACCCGTTAAAAACTGATTAACCCTGCATCTGTCACCTGTCCGTTTGTTACAGCAACATTGCTGATGGTTTGAGGCAACAAAGGAGGATCCGGACTAACGGTAAGGTTATACGTACCGGCTGGGACACCGGCCAGCAGAAAACCTCCGGTAGAATCGCTGTAAGTGGAATACTGATTGGTACCGTCATCGGCAGTGACAGAGCAAATCAGCGATGCCGGATCTATCAGCCCTTTAATGGAACCACTGACAGCCTGATCGACCACGCGAATAACCGGTTTCAAATTGTAGTTGCCGTTACCCATTTCCACGACCGACTGGTGTGCATCGAAATCGAGCAGCAGCGCATAAGATACTCCGGGTAACAAATCCTGATGTACCTGCAGCTTCAACCCCGACTGCTGGGCACTTGGAGTAGCAAGCGGATAAGCTACACTGTCGATGACCACTGTGTTGTTGTTTCCAAGAATCAGACGGATTTGCTGAATTTTTCCGGACGCGAGCGCTCCTGTGGCAATCAGGATATCGGCTCCATTGGTGAAGTCCAGTAAATTGTAAATACCGGGATTGACATTTAAACTGTAAAGTTTCCCGTTGTTTCCGGTAACCTCCACTCCCGTGATTTCAACATTGACTGCATCATAGGCAGCCGGGGCATCGGTCATTCGAATGCTGAGTACCGATGTGCCATTGGCTGCATCATCATCTTTTCTGCATCCGGAAAAAATAACAACGGCAAAGGCTAATAAACAAAGTGTTCTATGAAGCGTTTTCATTTCATTTCAATTTAAGTTAAACATGACGAAACTGCTTCAGGGTATGTCTGAAGTATGAACGACCGATATTTGATAAAATTAGACAGAACATTAACAAACTGACATTCCTTAATTTAGCACCAATTTATATTGGTCCTGCATTAAAAGTGGTCCCAAATTGATTCCAATCTTACATTTTGTCTTATTCATGCTGAAACCTGAAGATGTGCGTAAAATAGCTGCCTCATTTGAAAATGTGATGGATTCTCCACACCATCACATCATATCCTTCAAAGTTAAAAGCAAAGTTTTCGCAACACTCAATCTTGAAGAGAATCGTGCTTGTCTCAAACTGAATGCGGTAGATCAGGATGTTTTTTCTACGATTCAAAAAGAGATCATCTATCCGGTGCCCAATGCCTGGGGTAAATACGGATGGACACTGGTAAACCTGAAGAAAGTCCGAAAATCAGTATTTACCGATGCCATTACCTGTGCCTATTTTAACGTATCTGCTGCTTCACTAAAGAAACAATCGCTCAGGAAATAAAGCTGTTTATCGCATAAGCTTTTTGATGAAACGATTTCCGGCTCCAGTCAGTTCAACAACATAAACACCTGAGTACAGATGACCCACATCAAATGTATGGTAGCCCATGACCAGATCAGACTTCGATTCAACCATCCGACCCGAAACATCAAACAGTTTCAGTGCTGCTCCGTTTTGATAAACCGTATTGATCTCCACCGAAAGCAAATTACCTGTCATAAACGCATTGAAATCTGAATATCCATTTGATTCAATGATACTTGTGCTCCCCGGTAAATAATTGGTTACCGGTTCAGAAATGGTATTGTGTCCTGAGTTGGGACCTGTGTTTCCGGGCTGCACGGTTCCGTAATAAGTCGGTCCTAAAACGTAAGGAAAAACAGGGTCTTCACTGGCATCAATGGTTACAAAATAAGCATAAACGCCGGATGGATATTCAGGAGTGATACAGAACCGGCCGTTGTGTTCATCCAGATCGCCTGAACCGGGGACATATTCATAATCTTCTAGGAAAGAGCCTAACGGATACTGCGTTCCGATGGCCGGGCCATATTGTGAAGGCTGCAACACGGTTCCATTGGGCAAAGTGGTTCGGCTGGTGATATTCCTTAACTGATAACTGCTCTGCATTTTTCTGAAAACTCCGGTGCCATTAACATTATCAAAGCCATAAGCTCCGTAAATCGGAAAACCATCAAAGGCGTATCCGATAATGGGGGCATGCTGGGTATCGTCGGT
>Ga0315903_10003978_pt1 | contig 20064 bp, 14 predicted proteins | sample LakEriMetagenome_7_FD_203524 | JGI IMG/M metagenome (GOLD analysis project Ga0315903, IMG submission 203524) | Freshwater fungal communities from buoy surface, Lake Erie, Ohio, United States - Buoy 2 MA119 | ecosystem: Environmental > Aquatic > Freshwater > Lake | place: USA: Lake Erie, Ohio... | reverse complement strand
GCGATTCGCGGCCCCGTCGCCCCGCGCCGATCCTGCGCTATCCTGCGTCTATCAGCAGTTGACGTGCCTCAGCACGTGTCGGAGCAGTGGTTTTCAGTGAACATCCTCGTCGTGGGAGCGGGCGGAGTCGGGGCCTCGATGGCCTCCATCGCCGAGACGCGGGATTTCTTCGACTCTTTCGTCCTGGCCGACATCTCCCTCGAGGCCGCACGGGCCGCCGTGGAAGCGTTGGATGAACCCGCCCGATTCACGGCCGAGAAGGTCGACGCCGGCAACATCGCCGACCTCGTCGCCCTCATCGGTCGCGTCAAGGCCGACATCGTCGTCAACGCCTGCGATCCCCGCTTCAACGAGACGATCTTCGGGGCATGCGAACAGGCCCGCTGCAACTACCTCGACATGGCCATGAACCTCTCCGAGCCCCACCCGGAGGACCCCTACAACCGGGTCGGTGTCCCGCTCGGTCGTGATCAACTCGCCGCCCACGACCGCTGGAGCGAGAAGGGCATCCTCGCCCTCGTGGGCATGGGCGTCGAGCCGGGCCTCTCCGACGTCTTCGCCCGTTATGCGGCCGACCACCTCTTCGACACCGTGGAGGAAGTGGGTATCCGGGACGGATCGAACCTCTCCATCGACGGGTTCGATTTCGCCCCCACCTTCTCCATCTGGACAACGATCGAGGAGTGCCTCAATCCGCCCATCGTCTGGGAGAAGGACCGGGGTCTCTACACCACCGAGTGCTTCAGCGAGCCCGAGATCTTCCACTTTCCCGCGGGCATCGGCCCCGTCGAGTGCGTCAACGTCGAGCACGAAGAGGTCATCCTCATCCCTCGCGCCGTCGACTGCGAGCGCGTCACGTTCAAGTACGGCCTGGGCGCCGAGTTCATCGACTGGCTCAAGACCTTCGCCTATCTCGGTCTCGACTCGAAGGACAAGATCCGCGTGGGCGATGCCCGGGTGGCACCGCGCGACGTGCTCGCGGCCGTGCTCCCGAACCCCGCCAAGCTCGGGCATCTCATGCACGGTCGTACCTGTGCCGGCACGTGGGTGAAGGGAACCTACGACGGCCGCGAACGCGAGGTGTACCTGTACCACGTCGCCGACAACGAGACCACGATGCGCGAATGGGGATCCCAGGCCGTGCTGTGGCAGACGGCGGTGTGTCCCGTGGTGGCGCTCGAACTTCTCTCCGACGGATCCTGGAAGGGCACCGGTGTGCAGGGCCCCGAGTCCTTCGACGCAGTGCCGTTCCTCAATCTGCTCGGCGACTACAGCACGCACCACGGGATGATGGAGATGGGGCCCGAGTTGTGGCCCATCCCCGAGCCGACCGGTGAGGCCGGCTGGACCCGGCCCGTGCGCCGCGCCATCCAGCCCGGCTGACAGCAGACGCCCCGCGACACGAATGCATCGGTGACGGCCAGCATTCATCAGCCATAGCCACGGTCGTTTTCCTCCTACGATGGCGTCGTGACGACCTCCGACGCCGTGGGAGATGCTCCGCCGCTTCCCTCGACGCAGCGGTACCGTCTCTCCACTTTCTTCGGGCGCAACGCGATTCATCGCGCGGTGATCGCGCTCCTCTCCTACGGGCCGCTTCTCTTGTTCGGTTCCCGTCGCACGAACGCCGACACGAAGCTGTACCTCTATTCCGACCCTGTCGACCTGATGGACCGTGCGTTGAACGCCTGGGATCCGAGCCAGTTCGGTGGCTACGTCCCGCATCAGGCCGTGGGGTACCTGTGGCCCATGGGGCCGTGGTACCGGGGCGCCGACCTCCTGGGCCTGCCCGACTGGCTGGCACAGCGGCTCTGGCTCGGCACCCTCTTCATGGTCGCCGCGCTCGGCGTTCGCCGCTTCCTTCTCCACCTCTCCTTCACCCCGACGGCCGCCGTGCTCGGCGGACTGGCCTACATGTTCTCCCCCTACGTGCTCCCCTATGCCGCTCGCACCTCGGCCATGCTGCTGCCCTGGGCCGGACTCGGCTGGCTGTGCTGGATCACCGCCCGGGGATCCGTGTCGCGGTCGTGGCGTTGGCCTGCCGCGACCGCCCTCGTCCTCGTGACGGTCGCCCAAGTCAACGGGGCGGCGACATTGTTCATGCTCGCAGGACCGGCCCTCGTCGTGCTCGACGTCGCCATGCGCGGCGCCCGCCGTGATTCCGTCGTGTTCGCCCTGCGTTCGGGTGTCCTCGGAACCGTCGTGTCCCTGTGGTGGATCGTCGCAGTGATCCTGCAGGCCCGCCACGGCGCCGACGTCCTCGCCTACTCCGAGACCCTGGAGTCGGTCTCGTCCACCTCGAACTCCGTCGAGGTGCTGCGAGGGTTCGGCTACTGGCTCTCGTACGTGGGGCTCGACACCGTTCCTCTCACCACCGCGTCGCGCGGCGCCCTCTCGTCGGCGCTCTCGGTGTTCGCCTCACTCGTCCTGCCGATCCTCGCGGTCGGGGCGCTCGCCGTCACGCGCCGGCCGGCGGGGCGCCTCGGCATCCGCTTCGTCGTCGTCGGCCTCGTCCTGGCCGTCGGTGCCCACCCGATCGTCGCTCCCTCCCCGTTCTTCGACATGGTGCTCTCCAGGCCCGACTCGAGCTTCGCTTTGGCATTGCGCTCGAGCACGAGGGCGGTCCCGGTTCTTCTCATCGGTCTCTCCATGGGGCTCGCCCTCATCGTGGACTCCTCCCTGTGGAAACGCCTCGCCCCCGGCCGACTCGCGCCCCGCCTGCGGACGAGCCTTGCTCCCGCGAGCGGGATCCTCCTGCTCGCCTCCCTCGTCGTCGCAGCGCCCGATCGCATTCTGCAGGGCTCGGTCGACCCGAACCTCAGCTTCGAGTCCGTTCCCGCCTCGTGGAGAACGGCAGCGGCGGCACTCGAAGCAGCGACGGACGATGGTGCGCGCATCCTGCAGGTGCCCGGTCAGGAATTCGGCTCCTACACCTGGGGGCACACCAACGATCCCGCACTTCCCGCCGTCACCGACAGACCGGTCCTCACCCGCGACCTGCTCCCCCTCGGCAGTCCCCAGATGATGGATTCGTTGCTCGCACTCGACGACGCCGTGCGGGAGGGTCGCCTCGACCCCGGGGCCCTCATCGCTCTCGGCGGCACCCTGTCCTACGGAGCGGTGTTCCTCCCCGGCGACACCCGGCCCGACCGCTACGCCACGCCGAGCGCCGACGACATCGTCGATGCGAACGATCTCGCGGCCTCGCTCGTCGACCTGGGCGGCGGTCACCGCGCTCTGCTGCTACCGAGGGGCACGGGGACCGCGGTGCGCCAGCACGAGGCCACCCTCGTGGTCGCCGGTGACGGCAAGGGGCTCGTCGACACGGCGTCTGCCGGGCTGCTCGGGGGCGGCACGGTGCGCTACGCCGCCGACATCACCGACGAGTCCCTCGCCGCCGAGTTGCGCCGCGCGCGCGGACTGATCGTCACCGACTCTGGCGCCCCGACAGCGCGGCACTGGCGGGGATCGCGTGATGCACTCGGATTCCCCGAAGACGTGGGCGGCTTCCTCGCCGCGATGATCCGCGACCGCGCCGACGTGCGTCTGCCCGTGTTCAGACAACAACGCGACGCCGACCGCACCTCCTTCGAGCAGGAGGGCCCCGTACGAGTCCGGGCATCGGCCTACGGCTCGCCACTCGGTTATTTGCCCGAATACCGACCATTCCGGGCCGTGGACGGGGACCTCGCGACGTCATGGATCGTGGGCACGGGTTTCGATCCCCGGGGTGCCGTTCTCGAGGTGACGGCCGTGTCCCCCATCGCCTCGGTGCGGCTCGTGCAACCCGCCGGCGACCGCCGCATCACGCGGGTGTCGGTGTCCCTCGACGGGGGGCCATGGCGGGTGCGCAGTTTGTTCACCGCGGACACGATGCTCGACCTCGACTCCCCGGCCACCGTCCTCGCGCTGCGCATCGACTCCGTGGATGGTGATGCCGATGCCCGGGACGGAGTCGGATTCGCCGAGGTCGACCTCGGACTCGGCCCGGTGAGCGAGGTCGGCGTGATGCCCACGCGATGGACGGAGGAAGCCGGGGAGGATCTCCCCGTCGCGTGGGTCATGTCGCGTCTGCGCGCCCCGATGCACGACCCGGACCGGACGGATCCCGAGACCTCGTTCACCCGCCGCTTCGTCTCGCCCTGGACGCGTTCCGTGGTGGTGCGCGCCGCGATCGATGGCGGCCCGTCTGTTCCCGGCACCGTCACCGTCACAATCGACGGCAATCCGGTGATGCTTCGTCGCGACGGCGGGAGCGGCGAGTGGGTGTCGGCTCCGCTCGTCCTCGTCGCCGGCACCCACGAGATCTCGACCGTGCGCTCGGAGGCGCTCGTCGATCGCATCACCATCACCGACGCCGCCTGGACGTCCACCGCATTCGCTGCGACAGCGATCGCCTCCAGGGGTGATGCCACCCGTCGCGAGGCGACCCTCGAGGCGTGTCCACGGGGCTGTTGGCTGGTCCTCGCGGACGGCCACTCGACACAGTGGCGCGCGACGCTGGCAGGGCGCGACCTCGGCCCGCCCGTGCCCGTCGACGGAGGTGCGAACGGATGGTGGCTCGAGCCGGGAAGCCCTACGGCATCCGTGACGTTCGAGTTCCTCCCGCAACGCACGCTCACTCGGGCACTGTGGGCCACCCTCGCGGGGGTGCTCCTGGCGTTCGTCCTCGTCGTGGGGACGCGCCGACGCACCATCGAATCGGTGCGTGAGCTCCCCGGACCCCGAACCCTTCGCTTCCCCATCCTCGTCGCGCCCGCGGCCGGCCTGCTCACCGCACTCTTCGTCTCGCCACGGTACGGCCTTCTCGCCCTCGCCCTGGTCGCGGTCCTCCCTCGCCTGCCCGAGCGCCCGGCGAGGTTGGCGGGACCGCTCATCGTCGCGGCTGGACTCACGTGGGGCGGATTGCTCCTCGTCACCGGGGGCTCCGCACCGTCGTTCGTGTGGCCTCGCGCCGCCGAACCCGCGCATCGCCTGGTGCTCCTCGGGGCCATCGTCGCCGCATTCTCGCCCCTCCTACGTTTTCGAACCGCACCGATCGACCCCGTTGACCCCGTCGACGCGACGACAGCGAGCACCGGGGCTCCACCGACCCTCCATTAGCGTTCCCTCGATGCGGTGGGCGACGAATCGGGCGGAAGCAATCGTTCGTTCCTGGCGCACCCTCGTGCTCGTCGCCCTCGCCTACGTTCCCGTGCTCGCCGCACGCCCGGGTGTCGTCACCGCGGACACCAAGACGTACCTGTATCTCGATCCGGGCGAGGTTCTGTCCGAGGCCACCTCGATGTGGAGCTCGGCGGTCGGGGCGGGAACGGTGACGCACCAGTACATCGGCTACCTGTGGCCCATGGGTCCGTGGTTCTGGCTGATGGAGACCTTGGCCGTTCCCGACTGGATGGCCCAGCGCCTGTGGTGGGGCACCATCGTCTGTCTCGCCGCGCTCGGCACCTATCGCCTCTCCCTGCGGCTCGGACACCGTCCCGATGCGGCCCTCCTCGCCGCCCTCGCCTATGGCCTCAGTCCGTATCTTCTCCACTACGTCGCGCGACTCTCGGGCCTCCTCCTGCCCTGGGCCGCCCTGCCCTGGATCATCTTCTGCGTCGTGCGTGCCCGCGGATCGTCGGGCTGGCGGTGGCCCGCCGTGGCGGTCCTCGTCATCGGAACGGCGGGCACCGTGAACGCGACGGCATTGGCCATGTCGCTCCTCACCCTCGTGGCATGGATGGTGGCCGATGTGCTCGCGGGCCACGTCGACCGACGGCGCGCACTCGCCACGTTCGCCGGCATCGCCTCGGGCAGCATCGCCGTCTCCCTGTGGTGGCTCGCCGCACTGGCGGTGCAGTCGGCGCACGGCCTCCCGATCCTGCGTTACACCGAGACGTACGAAGCGGTCGCGAAGGCGTCCCTACCCCAGGAGTTGCTGCGCGGACTCGGCTACTGGTTCTTCTACGGCGGCGAGTACGGCGGACGCTGGATCGGCGGGAGCGCTCCGTTCATGCAGAACAGAATCGTCATCGTCGCCGGTTTCGTCGTCGCCTGTGCCGGCCTCGTCGCCGTCGCACTCAATCGCTCCCGCGAACGGATCCATGCCGGCCTCGTCCTGCTCCTGGGTCTCACCGTCGCGGTCGGAGCCGCGCCGCTCGGGAGGTCCGGGCCCTGGGGTCGGGTCTTCGAACGCATCGTGTCCCAGGAGAGTGGATTCGCCCTGCGCTCGACCCCGCGCGCCATGCCCGGGGTCCTGCTCGTGCTCGCCCTGTCGCTCGGCTGGGTCGCCACAGAATGGAGAACCCTCACCTCCGGCTTGCACGGACGACTCGGTTCCGTCGCGTCGCGGACACGACACGTGGCGGCGGCCGCTCTCGTGGGCGTCGTTCTGCTCAACAACCTCCCGTGGTTCACGGGCAGCCTCGTCACCGACGCCATCTCCCGCGATGAGCACCTCCCCCTGGAATGGACACGGGTCGCTGATGCCATCGATGCGGTGGCCCTCACCGACGGCTCTTCGCGCACCTACGAGTTCCCCGCCGTCAACTTCGCCGACCACAGGTGGGGTGGCACCGTCGACCCCGTCCTTCCCGGGTTGCTCTCGTCGGGACACCTCGCCAAGGAGATGGTGCCGCTCGGCAGCGAGCCTGCCACCGACCTGCTCTCCGCCTTCGAGTCACGGCTCGTCGAGGTGCGCGATTATCCGGCACTCCTCGCCCAGTTCGCGGTGCTCCTCTCGGCCGACACTCTTACCTGGCGCGCCGACCTGTTGTCGGCCAACTACCTCACCGCCCGACCGGAAAACCTGGCAGCCAGTCTCGCCGCGCGCCCGCCGGGTCCCCTCCTCTACGCGGGACCTGCCCTGTCGAGCGACGACAACGCGGGCATCGTGGACGAGACGTGGTACTCGCTCGCCCGCACCGCCGGGTATCCGTCCGTGACGGCCTGGCAGGTGCCGGGCGCCCGACCGATGCTCACCCTCACCCGCGCGTCGGACACGGTCGTGGTCGCCGGAAGCGGCGACGGAGTCATCGAAGCGTTGGCGGCCGGCGCTCTCTCGGGTTCGGACACCTTCCTCTATGCCGGCTCACTCGGATCCGCCCGGCACGTGCTCGCCGCCGACGGGATCATCAGCCGGCTCGTGGCCACGGACTCGAACCGTCGCGCCGCCCGCCACTGGTCCTCCGTCGTGTCCCAGGTCGGTCGCACCGAGACCCGCGACGAGACCCCCTCCCGCGACGATCCCTCCGACATTCGCCTCAACCCATTCACCGCCGTCAGCGGTGCCGCCGTCCCCGTCGACGAGCAGTCCGTGAGCGTTCTCGTGGGTGACGTCGCCCGCATCCGAGCGAGCAGTTACGGGAACCCCATCACCTTCTCCCCCGAGGACCGCCCCGAGAACGCGATCGATGGTGACCCCCGCACCGCGTGGCGCGGCGCCGTCTTTGCCGATGCTCGCGGGCAGTGGCTCGAGGTCTCCTATCGACGCCCCGTGACGACGGACCGCATAGACCTGTACATGCCCGTGCGCGGGCGGCGGGACAGGGTGGTCACCCTCGCCCGCCTCGACCTCCTCGATGATTCGGGACAGGTCGTCCGCAGCCTTCCGGTGTCGCCGGGGATGGCACCGCTCGTCTCACTGCGGTTCCCTTCAACGACCTTCTCCATGGCGCGCTACGAACTGCTCGACGATTCCATGGCCGGACAGTCCGATTACTCCTTCGCCCCCGGAGTGGGACTCGCCGAGATCTCCGTGCCCGGTGTCGCGAACACCGAGTACGTGGTGCTGCCCCGCAGCGTGCGCGACCTCTCCGCACGGGCCCGCACGATGTCGATCGTCCTCGCCCGTTGGACGAACGCGCTCACCGCCACCTCCGACCCGGAGGTCGCCGTGCACCGCATCGTCGATCTGGCCGCACCGCGCACGTTCATGCTGTCCGGCGCCGCACGTCTGGCCGGCGCCGCCTCCGAGGAGGTGCTCCAACGGGTCACCTCGCTCGGGGGAGCATCGTCATCGGCGCGTCTCGTCGACACACCGCGCTCTTTCGCCGCCCTCGCCGTGGACGGCGACCCGGCCACGGCCTGGACGACCCCGCTGCGCGACGTGCTCGGAGCGCGCCTCGACGTGCGTCTCTCCCCCGGGTCGCCCGACGCCCTCCTCCGGGTGCGGGTGAGGAACGACCGCTGGCATTCGCGACCGGAACGACTCGCCCTGACGGATTCGGCCGACCGTGTGCACTCCGTGACGTTGCGGGGCGAGGGCGAGCTGCTCACCGCCGACATTCCCGACGGGTTCCGCTTTCCGCTCGTCTCGGTGCGCATCGACCGCATCACCCCGCGTACCTTCACCAATCGATTCACGTTCGCCGACGACGTCCTGCCGGTGGCGTTCGCCGAGATCGACCTCGGCACCGACAACACCCGGCGCGTTCCGCGCGTGGACCCGGGGTGTCGTGACGACCTCGTCCGTGTGAACGGCGGATTCGTCCCCGTTCGCCTCGTCGTCTCCGGCGATCCGGTGTCGTCCCTCTCCGACATCGCGGTCGTCGGCTGCGAACCGGTGACCTTGCGGGCGGGCGAGAACACGATCGACACGGTCCCGGGTCTGGACAGCGGCATCGACATCGACCGTGTGCTGCTCTCCGACGACCCGGCCGCAGCATCCGTGAGTGCCGCATGGACCCCGGTGACGATCACGTCCTTCGACGACACCCGTATCACCGCCCTCATCGACGCCGACGGGCCCCGCCTCCTCTCCTTCGCCCAGAACATCAACACCGGTTGGCGCGCGCGACTCGAGACGAATTCGGGCCGAGACATCGATCTCGGCGAGCCGGTCGTGGTGCAGGGATACGCCAACGGGTGGATCGTCCCCGAGGGGGGGCGCCTCGTCATCGAGTGGACACCCCAACGCCTCATCGGCCCCGCCCTCTGGACCTCCGCGCTCGCCACTCTGTTCGTCGCCCTCCTCGCTCTCGGCGCGGTCGGGCGTCGGCGCCGTGCGGTGTCACGGCCCGTCCGGGCGGCATCGCGGCGTCAGCTCATCGTCGCCGGAACACTGCTCGCGACCCTCGGTGGAGGATGGCCGGCCCTCGTCGGGGCCCTGCTCGGTGCGCGTCTGCGGCGCACGCCACTCGTCGCCATCGTGACGGTGGCTTGGGTCGTCGTCGCCGCCGTCATCGTCGTCTCCCAGTCGCGCTTCGGGCACCAACCGACCCTCGACTGGCCGGGGCGATTCGCCGACCTCTCACCACTCGCATGGTTCGCCGTCGGCGCGGCCGGCGTCGCGGCTCTCGCCTCGGCGACTGAGTAGAGTCGCTTCGTGCCCCGGACACTGGTCATCGTCCCCACGCACCAGGAGGCCGACAACATCGCCACCGTGCTCGGGCGTATCAGGGACTCCGTTCCCGATGCCGACATCCTCGTCATCGACGATGCGAGCACCGACGGCACCCCGGACATCGCCGAACGCACGTCCGGTGAGCGAGGACGCATCGAGGTGATGCGCCGCGACTCGAAGGACGGCCTCGGCAATGCCTACCGCACCGGGTTCACTCTGGGGCTCGAGCGGGGCTACGACGTGCTCGTCGAGATCGACGCGGACCTGTCCCACGAACCGGAGGTGCTGCCCCAACTCATCTCCCCCGTCGCCCTCGGCGCCGACCTCGCCATCGGATCCCGCTACGTGCCCGGCGGAACCATCGTCGGGTGGCCACGGAACCGCCTGAGGCTCTCGAGGTGGGGCAACCGCTACGTGGCACTCATGCTCGGTCTCGCCATCAACGACGCCACCGCCGGCTTCCGGGCATTCTCCGCCGACGTGGTGCGTAGGTGCGACCTGACGGGCACCCGCAGCGACGGGTACATGTTCCAGGTGGAGACGACCTACCGCCTCGTGCGCTCCGGAGCCCGCATCGTGGAGATTCCCATCATCTTCCGCGAGCGACAACTCGGGGTCTCGAAGATGAAGGGCTCAATCGTCCGAGAGGCCCTGTGGCTCGTCACACGGTGGGGTGCCAGGGACGTTCTGCTGAGGCGCCGCGTGAGCGCCACATCCTTCCGTGACCGCTGAAGGTCGCCCAGGGGGCGGACGGGTCAGCGCCGGGGACGGCGCGCGACGGCGAAGAGCACGAGAGTGTCGTCGTCGATCCGGTCGGTGACGGCGAAGGCACTCTCTCCGATCACCTTCTCGGGCCCGGAGAATCGCCGCAACAACGGGTAGATCACCCGGCGCCCGGCCGAGTGCAGGGCGATGAACCACGAACGGGGCAGACGACGCCGGAGATTGAACACATCGAGGGCCAGGATCATCCGACCGGTCCGGCGCCGGCGGGCGAAGTCGGCACGCACCTCGTCGTTGCCGTCGAGGCCCACCACGGTCACGTCCTCGAAGTGCTCCTCGAGCATCCTCCGCAGCGTGTCCGGAGTGAAGAGGTGCACGTGGTACGGATTCTCGAAGTCCGCCGGCTCGTTCGGAGTGAGGATGTAGGCGGCGCCGTCGTCGGTCACCACTCGGGCCATCTCGGCCACATGGCCGCTCGGATCGACGAAATGCTCGATGATGTGGCTCGACGAGACGGCGTCGATGCTCCCCGTCATGAACGGCAGCACCGCACCGTCACCGCACACCGCCCCGATGCCCTGGTCGCGCGCGAGACCGGCGGTCTCAAGGTCGTAGTCAACGCCGACCACCCTCCGTTCCGGTCCCGCGAGTCGCACGGACTCGTCACCGACCCCGCATCCGATGTCGAGCACCGTTCCCGCGCCGAGCCGCGCACGTATCTCGCGGTATCCCGCATCGTGGAGGGCGATGAGCCCGGATGGGGTCGTCTCCTTGAGGGGTCGTTCACCGGTCTGCTTCACGAGACAAGTATCATCGCCCGTCTGTGACAGGCGCAAGCACCCCGCCCCCCGCGCCGGCGGAGCGTCTCGTGGAACTCGTGGCGCAACTGGCCGTTGCCGGGATCACCCGGGTCGAGTCCTGTTCGTGGCGGGACCTCGACGACCCCGAGGCCGGAGGCTCGGAGATCTATCTCGACAATGTCCTCGGACTGTGGGCCGCCGCCGGGCTCGAGATCGTGCACCGCACCTCCACGCACGACGAGCCGCGAGAGTTCGTCCGCCGCGGCTATCGGGTCGTCCAACGCGGGGGCCGCTACGGGGTGTTTCCCCGGGTCATCGTCTCCCGACTGCTGCGCCGTCGACCACGGGGAACGGCGGTCGTCGAGACCTGGAACGGTGTGCCGTGGCTCAGCCCCCTGTGGCGTGCCGACGCCCGCATCGTCTACCTCCACCACATCCACGAGGACATGTGGGGCGAGAGCCTGCCGTCGTTCCTCGCTCCACTCGGCCGGCTCGTCGAGACGCGCATCGCACCCCTCTTCTACCGACGGACCCGTGTTGCCACGCTCGCCCCCACCACCCGTGGCCGTCTCCTCGAACTCGGTTTCCGCCCGGACCGGGTGCGCGTCATCGAACCGGCGATCGACGCCTCATTCCGCGAGGACGAATCGCCGAAATCCGCCGATCCCCTCGTGGTGGCGGTTGGTCGACTCGCCCCGGTCAAGAGGTTCGCGGAGCTGGTGCGCTGCTTCCGCACGGTCATCGACACCCACCCCACCGCCCGCCTCGTCATCGTCGGTGATGGACCCGAACGGGATCGCCTTGTCGCGGCCATCGCCGACAACGGATTGGCCGATCATGTGGAACTGGCCGGGCGCATCCCCCACGACGAACTGGTACGGCTCTACCGCCGGGCATGGCTGGTGACGAGTGCATCCCACTCCGAAGGATGGGGGCTCACCATCACCGAGGCCGGTGCATGCGGCACCCCGGCCGTCGTCACCGACAACGACGGGCACCGCGTGGCGGTCGTGGACGGCGTCACCGGTGTGGTCGTCCCGGAGCCCGACGACCTCGGACCCGCCATCGCGGAGGTCCTCGGAGATGCCGACCGTCGCTCCCGGCTCTCGCGTGCTGCTCTCGAGCACAACACGCTGTTCCGTTGGGAGCGCACCGCGACACTCGGTCTCGAGATGCTCGTCGAGGCGGCCCGCGAGCGCCGTCGCTGACGACGGATCAGGGGCGCGAGGCCGCCCAGGCGCTACGGACACTCTCCAGCATCTCGGCTGATCCTGCAGCGAGCGGCATGCGACGCTCGTCGGGATCGAGCACCACGATGTTGCGACCGAGAGCATCGACGACGATGGCACCGGCCTCGCGACACACCAACAGCGCCGCGAGGTAGTCCCAGCATCCGTGCCCGACCGTGTCGACGTAGCCGTCGAGGGCCCCCTTGGCCACGAGCGAGATGTCGAGCGCGGCTGCACCCAGCGTGCGCACCTGCCACCAGCCGTGACCCGGATTCAGGGGACCGTTCACGCCCACGACGGCCCGTGAGCCGTCCTTCAGGCCCGAAGGGTCGATGCGCGTGCCGTCGCAGCGCGCTCCCTGGCCGCGGATCGCGGAGTACCGCGTCTCGCTGCCCGACTGCTCGGCCACGAGCGCCACCCGCGGTCCGTCCGCGTCCACGATGCACAGCGAGGTCGCGTACCAGGGCAGGCCCTTGGCTGCGTTCGTGGAACCGTCGACCGGGTCGACCACCGCGAGCAACTGGCCGCCGGTGCGGTCCCAGTCCCCCATCCCGCTCTCCTCCGAGAGAACGGCGAATCCCGCGGCATCCAGTAGGTCGGTGATGACGTCGTCCACGAGGACATCGCCGGCGTACTGACCCTCGTGTCCCCCGGTCTCCGACCAATCCGCGGCCTCGTCGAGCGTGTCGGCGGCGGCATCGGCGACATCGTGGAGGAACGCCAGGATGTCCACGTCGTCGGAGGAGGCATCGAAGCGAGGCACGACCGAAGGGTAGTGTTCGGGCCGTGGCCGTCATCGACATTGCGGGGTTCGTCACCGACCTGAAGAGCCATGCCATCGACCACGGTTTCCACGTGCACGACGAGCGCCATTTCATCGAGACGTATTCATTGAGGCAGTTGTGGGAGGTGGACCTCCACCCGGAGGAAGCCTGCAGTGGCCCGATCGACCTCCACGTGTCGCTCGAGATCGACCCGCGCACGCTGCTGTCCTTCGAGGACGCGGTGCTGGCGATGGAGGACCCCGACGGCGAGCCACCGGAGGGATTCGAGTTCCCTCTCGTGTTCACCTGGGCCTTTCCACCGCTCCAGGCGCCACCGGACCTTCTCGTGCTCGCCACCGAGGTGGCCGGGCTCGGGGGAACCGACCTTCCCCTCGAGGTCTCCGCCATCGACTCTTTTCCCCGCGTCACCGATGCCGCCGAGCGCAGCCTCAGCGTGGTGGCCCGGGTGCCCGTCACCCTGGCCGACGTCTACAAGGCCGTCACCGAGCCGATGTGCGACGTTCTCGACCGCTGCCGGGAGGTGAGCCTCGACCTGCTCGAGCGCGTACCGGACTGGATCGGGGACATCGAACCCGACTGATCCGCCACGGCGACGGCCACCTCAGCGGGCGAGGAACTTCGCCACGGCCCGCACCCCGCCCCCGGGGGCTTCGAGCAGCTCGGCAGACCCGCCGCTCGCCACGGCCAGCTGACGCACGATGGCGAGACCGAGCCCCGAGCCTGTCGTGTCCGTCGAGGTGGGCGCCCTCCAGAATCGATCGAACGCCCTCTCGCGTTGCACCGGGTCGAGCCCGATGCCCTCGTCGACGACCTCCACGACCACACGTTCCTCGTCGCGTCGTGCTGCGACAGTGATGGTGGACCCGGGCGACGAGACCGAGAGAGCATTGTCGATGTAGTTGTCGAGAATCTGTTCGATCGCCCCGGCCATCGCGGCGCACGGGACGGACTCCTCCCCCGCCACCGTCAGGGCCACCTCCCGCTCCTCGGCCAATGGTCCCCACATCTCTGCTCTCTCCCGCACCACCGCACCGACGTCCACCGTGACCACCGGCGCCGTTCCCGACTCGATACGCGACAGGAGCAGCAACTGCTCCACGATCTCTTGCATCCGGTCGGTCTCGCGCAGCGATGCCTCCAGCGAGGTACCTATTTCGCCGTCGTTCCCCGCGAGCCGCATCGCGGTCTCGATGCGCAGACGCAGGGCCGTGAGTGGGGTGCGCAACTGGTGGGACACCGCGCCGGCAAACTGGCGCTGACCCTCCAGCAACAGACCCACACGACCGGTCATCGCGTTGAAGGAACGGGAGAGTTCCCGCACCTCGCCCGGCCCGCGGGAATCGTCGGCTCGCGCGGAGAAGTCACCATCGGAAAGTCGCTCGGTCGAGACGATGAGGCGTCGCAAGGGGCGTGCGATGCCGACGGCAACGAGAAGGGCGACGAGAAGACCCGCAAGGAGCGTGAGGAGGCCAGCCACAGCGATTCCGAACACGCGACTGCGCACCTCGCGGTCGACCGCGGTGCGGGTGCTCGAGATGCGCACCGCGCCGATGACCCCGTCGCCCTTGGTCACGGGAACGGCCACGAACACGAGACGGTCCCCGAGCGTGCGCGAGGTGCGCTCCCCGGTCACCGTGGCACCCCCGAGTGCATCGGCGAACTCGGGTCTGTTCCCGTAGTCGTCCCCGGGAACCGCCGAGGCGTCGTTCACGGCCACCGCACGACCGTCGGCGTTGACCACCACGGCCGTCACGCCCGGGCGTCCGGCGTGCTCGACGAGGTAGGGCTCGAGGGAGGGAATGGGTGCGCCGGCATCCGGGGAGAGCGTGTCGCGCGCGTGGCCTGCCAGCGCATAGGCGTCGCGCTCCAGCGAGGTGAGATAGCGGTCCCTCTCGACACCCTCCACCAACCTGAACAGGGGCACTCCGAAGACGACGAACACCAGTGCCACGACGCCGACCATGGCGGCGACCAGACGGAGCCTCATCTGTCCGTCCTGTCGTCGACCTCGAGGAACCGGAAACCGACCCCCCTCACGGCCTGGATCCAGTCGGGACTGCCCAACTTCTTGCGAATCGCCGCCACGTGGGCATCGAGGGTCTTGGTCGTTCCGTACCACTCGACATCCCACACGTGCTCGAGGATGTCGCCGCGCCGCATCACCGTTCCGGGCTCCGAGGCGAGGAAGGCGAGAAGATCGAATTCCTTGGCCGTAAAGGCGACCTCCTCGCCGTCCAGGACGACCCGTCGCGCTTTCTCATCGATGACGAGGCGAGAAGCACTCCGGCTCCGCGCGTCAGTGCCCCCGGAATCGGCGCGGCGCACCACGGCACGTATGCGCGCGAGCAGTTCACGCTGACTGAAGGGTTTGACCACGTAATCGTCCGCTCCCAGTTCGAGGCCGAGCACCCGGTCGAGTTCGTCGCCCCGGGCACTCACGATGATGATCGGCACGCTCAACGTCTCGCGAATGATCCGGGTGGCGTCCAGCCCGTCCATGTCGGGGAGACCGAGGTCCATCAGGACGACGTCCACTCCGGTGCCGGCGGCAGCCACCGCCTCTGAACCGGTGGTGACGTGGGCGACCTCCATTCCCGCCGAGGCGAGCGTTTCGACCACGGCCGCGGCCACCGCCGCATCGTCCTCGACCAAGAGCACCTTCACCACACCATTGTGGCCCGTGAGGTCCCGCGGAGGTCCGGGTCTGCGATCTTGGATGAACCTTTGACGTCCCCTCGCCGGACCTTCACCCGCTCCTCCCTACGGTGCAGACATCGGATCCCACGATCCGGGAAAGGACATCAGCCATGAAAGCCTCCCTCGCCACCGCCCTCTCCATCTCGGGGGTGTTCGCCGCCGGAGCCACGGCCTTTGCGGTCAACTCGGCCGTGCTCGTCACGCCCTCTGCCTCGGGAGCCGGCACGGAAGTCTCGATCCCTGCGGATTCGACCCTGCCCGCCTCAGGGGACACCTCGGTTCCCGGCAACGGCGCCGACGTGGTCACCATGTCGGACACCTCGGCCACCTACGAGGTGGGAGATGCTGGCACCGTCGTCGTCGACATCGTGAACGGTATCCCGGTCATCGTCTCGGTTTCCCCCGCCGCGGGCTGGACCGCCGACGTCCGCCCCGCCACGAGCGCCTATGACGAGGCCAAGGTCGTCTTCATCAGCTCCACCATGAGGGTGGTCTTCGAGGTCGACATCGAGAACGGACTGTTCGACGTCGAGGTGGAGTCGGAGCCACTGGCCTCCGTCTCCGATGACGAGGATCGCGACGAGGACGACTATGACGAGGATGACGAAGACGAAGATGACGAAGACGACGAGGACGACGAAGACGAAGACGAAGACCATGACGACGACTGATCGCCGCCCCGCCCGCCGGAGCCACCCCGCGGTGTCGGCCCGCATCCTGGCCCTCGGACTCTCGACCATGGCCACCTTCGGAATGGTCGCCGGTTACTCGCTGGCCGAGGCCCGCACCATTCCCGATGAACCCCAGCCTCTCGTCGCACCTGCATCTCCCGTTGTCGGGGATCCGCCGGCCGAGGTGACCGCACCGGTGGTCACGGGTTCGGTGGCACCGTCGTCCGGGTCGAGCGCCCCGAAGGCCTCCGCGGCAAAGCCGTCGACGACGGCGAAGACTCCGCGCACCATCCAGGTGCCCGTGCCGGCCGTTCCGGCGACGAGCGGCGGCAACACCCAGAACAGCTCCGGGTCGAACTGACCCTGCGCTCGTGACGGACCTCTCCACCGGCACCGTCGCCCTCTCGGGGCGCGCGATGGGCGTCAGGTGCACGGTCACGGTCGCCGGCAGAGACGCAGCGATGCTCGCTCGCCGCGGCCTGCAGCGCCTCGAGGAGCTCGAGTCCTTGTGGTCCAGATTCCGGACGGACAGCGACATCGCTCGGCTCAACAACTCGAACGGCGTCCCGATCCGGGTCGCGCCTGACACGATTCACCTCATCGAGCACATGGCGGCCGGATTCACGATGACGGATGGAGACTTCAACCCGACACTGCTGCCGATGCAGGTGGCGGCGGGAGACGCGGATTCCCTCGTCGATGGGTCCACCACTGCACTGCCCCGTGGAGCACGGCCGTTCGCCGACATGACGGGCGTCGATACCTCGACCGACGGACTGGTTCGCCTACCTACGGGCATGACTCTCGACGCGGGCGGAATCGGCAAGGGTCTCGCCGCCGATCTGGTGGCCGAGGAACTCCTCGACCGGGGGGCGGAGTCGGTGTGCGTGAACGTCGGGGGCGACCTTCGTGTCACCGGCCCCACCCCCGACGGGAACGGCTGGGCCGTCAACATCCTCAACCCCCGCGACCTCGTGACACCGGTCGCCCAGGTCGTCATCTCTTCGGGCGCGGTCGCCACGTCGTCCTCGTCTGCGCGACATCGTGACGGTCGTGGCCCCGAACGCCACCATTTCTTCCACGGAGGCCCCCACGACGCCCCGCCGGTAACCGGGGCGACCGTCATCACCTCCACCGGGGCCTGGGCCGAAGTCTGGACCAAGACTGCGTTCCACCGGTCACCCGACCGATTCCTCGCCGACGTGCACCGCATCGGTGCCGCGGCCCTGCTCGTGCTCGAGGACGGGATCCTCCTCGAGAGCGCCGCATGGCAGGATTTCTCCGCATGAGCGAGCAGTTCTGGTGGCATCTCACGAGGGCATCGGCCAACGTGTCGATGGTCCTCGTCCTGTTCGCCATCCTGTGGGGGGTTCTGCTGTCCACGCGCATCCTCATGGGTTCGGACAATCCGCCCTGGATCCGCGACCTGCACACCTGGCTGGGCGGTCTCTCCCTCGCCTTCGCCGCACTGCACATGGCATCTCTCATCGCCGACTCCTACATCCAGTTCGGCGTCGTCGACGTGCTCGTCCCCTTCGTCGGTTCCTGGCGACCTCTCGCGGCCGCGCTCGGGATCGTCGCGTTCTGGCTCCTCGTGGCCGTTCAGGGGACGTCGTTGTTCATGCGTCGCATCCCGAGGACGCTCTGGCGTCGCGTCCACATGCTCTCGTATCTGCTCTTCGGCATCGTCGTGGCTCATTCCCTCGCCGCCGGGAGCGACGTGGGGACGCCCCTGTACACGGGATTCTCGATGGCCGTGGCCATGACCGGGGCGGCGGTCGGCGGCATCCGCCTCGTCGCGGGTCGTGCCGCGGACCGGCGCCGCAAGGCCCGCACTGCGGGCACGGACCCCTCGGCTTGACAGAAAGTACGGCTCCCGGACGAGAAGGCCCCGTGGGCCCGCAACTACCGTGAACCGATGCGGCGGCTGATCCGCCCCACGGACAAGGAGAACCACGGTGACCGACACCCCCCCGCTCAAGCTCGGAGCCTTCTTCTTCGGCGGAGTAGAGATGGACGACGCCGGTGCGGGGGCACCGAACCCCATGGATCGTCGCTACACGAACGAGCAGTGCTGGGATGCCACCCAGAAGTACGTGGACGCCGCCATCGAGGCCGACCGCCTCGGCTATGACAGTTTCTGGACGACCGAGCACCACTTCCAGTACGAGGGATACGAGGTGATCCCGAACGGCCTGCTCATCTCCATGTGGATCGCCGCGCGTACGCAAAACCTGCGCATGGGCGCCATGTTCAACGTCGTCCCCCAGTGGAATCCCCTGCGCCTCGCCGAGGACTTCGCCACCCTGCACAACATCTCCGGTGGACGCGCGATGCTGGGCGTCGGGCGGGGCACCGTGCCGCGCGAGATCCTGCACCTCAACAATGACCAGGTCTCCATCGGCTCCGCCGACAATCCCGAAGCCATGATCGATGACTCCCGCAACCGCGAGTGGTTCGAGGAGGCCATGGAGGTCATCCGCATGGCTCTCTCGCAGGAGACCTTCTCGCACTCGGGCAAGTTCTTCCGGTATCCCGAGCCCGGCATCCCCGACCGTGGTGCCACCGTGGAGACCCTCACCCTCATCCCCCGACCGATCTACCCCTATGAGATCTGGCAGCCCGTCACGAGTCCCGGCACACTCGAGTACGCCCCGGTCGTCGGACACAGTGCCGTCTTCTGGAACCAGCATCCCGCCTTCATCAAGCGTCTGTGGGACCGCTACGGCGAGATCCACGACGCGAACCACGGAGGCACCCTCGCGCGCCACGAGAAGCGCATGTTCGTCGTCTCGGTGCGTATCGAGGACACGTATGAGGAGGCTTATCGCTCCGCCCTCCCCGGCCACGACGAGTTCTGGAAGTTCCTCGGACCCTACGGATGGAGCCGCGGGTACATGGGCCCCGACGGCAAACCGGTCGGGCCGGGACTGATCCCCACCATGGACGAATCCATCACCAACAGCACCATTCTTCTCGGCACCCCGCAGCAGGTGGCCGAGAAGGTGCAGGAACTGCGCGACCTGCTCGGGTTCGAGTACCTCACGATCTTCCCCCACCTCATCGGCGACCCGTACGCCAAGGCAGTGGAACAGATGGAGCGGTTCAGCGCCGAGGTACTGCCCCTCGTGGGCTGAGCACTGACGGGTCTCGGTAGAGTCCTGCCGTGGCGCCGCGCATTCTCTTCGTCGCCGGTGCGCGCCCCAACTTCATGAAGGTCGCCCCCCTCGTGGGGGCGTTCGAGCGATCCGGCTGTGACGTGGTCCTCGTGCACACGGGGCAGCACTACGACCCCGCCATGAGCGACGTGTTCTTCGCCGAACTCGGCATCCGCACCCCGGACCACCACCTTGAGGTCGGATCGGCCAGTCATGCGGTGCAGACCGCACGCATCATGGAGGCCTTCGAGCCGGTCCTGCTCACCGAGCAGCCCAACTGGGTCGTGGTCGTCGGCGACGTGAACTCCACCCTGGCCTGCGCCCTCGTGGCCGCCAAGCTGGGCGTGCGGGTCGCCCATGTGGAGGCGGGGTTGCGCTCCGGCGACCTCGCCATGCCCGAAGAGATCAACCGCCTCGTCACCGACCGCCTCAGCACGCTGCTGCTTCCCCCCTCCCCCGACGGTGTGGAGAACCTGCGCGCCGAGGGGTACCCCGACGGATCCGTGGAGCTCGTCGGCAACGTGATGGTCGACACCCTGCTCTCCCATGTCGACCGTGCGGCATCGGTCGACGTGCCGAGACTCACCGGACTGGCCTCCGGAGCCCCGTACGGTCTCCTCACCCTGCACCGACCCTCCAACGTCGACGACCCCGAGGTCTTCGCCGGTCTCCTCGA
>Ga0315903_10003976_pt1 | contig 20071 bp, 15 predicted proteins | sample LakEriMetagenome_7_FD_203524 | JGI IMG/M metagenome (GOLD analysis project Ga0315903, IMG submission 203524) | Freshwater fungal communities from buoy surface, Lake Erie, Ohio, United States - Buoy 2 MA119 | ecosystem: Environmental > Aquatic > Freshwater > Lake | place: USA: Lake Erie, Ohio... | reverse complement strand
CCCCGCCAGTATTCGGCCGAGTCGTACAGCACCACCGTGGCGCTGTTGAACAGATCGACAAGATCGTCGACCCAGCCGCTCTGCACCTCAACCCGCAGGCCCCGGGCCCGCAGCGCGGGCACCAAGCGCCGCAACACATAGTTGCTGTTCTTGCGGCGCTGCACCAGCACATCGATCGGTCGACGTCCCGCCCCATCGACCCCTGGGCTGGAACTGGCGGCCCCCCGCTCCAACCATTTCGGCGCCAGGGCGTTGGGCACCAAAAACAGGGGAGCCCGCGGGCAGCGCGCTCCCCAGTAGGCCAGGGTGTTGCGGCTAACGGCCAGCACGGGCACCCCGGGAGGTAGATCGAAGCCGTAGCCGCTGCTGTGGGCGTGATAGGCCACAGGTCGGCCAGCCAAGCGCCGCAGCAGCTTCGGCACGTCGAAGCCCCAGCTGACGATCCAGAGGGCCTCGGCGGGGGCTGCCTCTTGGCGGAGCAGGTCTGCGAGAAAGGGGTGATCGGCCTGCCTTTGGCGATAGGTGACCACTTCACTGGGCCGTAACTGGGCGACCAGGCCAGCGGTCTGTAGTTCAACCAACAGGCCTCCACAACGCCAACGGCCACCGGTGCCGGGCACCAGAAAGCGCAGCGGACGGGGGTGTGCCTGACTCAAGGCGCTTGCGGCGACAGCCTGACGACTGTGGTTCAGGCCGCCACGACCTCGGTGCTGCCGGCGCGCTGGCGACGGGTGAGGAAACCGAACAGAACCTTGCCGATCGCGGCGATGAGGTTGCCCTCCAGCTCCTGGAACATTTTCATGTTGCAGTGGAAAGCCTCATTGGCTTCCGCCACGATTCGATCCGCAGTTTGCTGATCGATCGGCAGGTTGTCGAGCACAGCGCGATAATTGGTCTTGAAGCCTTTTTCGTCGGGAATCGTCTCAAACTCGTAGAAACGAAGCCCGTCGTGTTCGCCGAGATTCATGGCTTTCTGAGCGATATTTTTGAGGATCTGGCCACCGGAAAGGTCGCCGATGTAGCGGGTATAGTGATGGCCCACAAGCAGTTCCGGTGCCTGCTTGGCGACCTGGTGAATTCGCTGCACATAGGCATGGGCTCCCGGGGTGGCCTTGATCTGGGCGCGCCAGTCGGCTCCGAAGTAGAACGCGAGATCTTGCTCAAGCGATTCGCGGCGGTTCAGCTGGGGAAAGTAGATCGGGCCCACCACGGGATGATCCGCCAGCTGGCTGATCTCTTCCTCCATCGCGCTGTAGACGAACCAGAGGTCCGCTACCAGGGTGCGATAGCTGGCTTTGTCGACCACACCCTTGAGGAAGCAGCTCACAAAGCCTGTGTTTTCGGCCATGGTGTGGGCTTTCTTCGTTCCTTCTCGCAGCTGCGAGGCAAGAGCGACAGGCATCGGCGGGTCCTGATGACGCGTACAGGCCCTCCACCGTAGGAGTGGCCCCTCAGCCTCGACGGCAAGGTTGCGAAGGGTTACGCGGACGGGGCTCGTCCCCGGGCTGATGGCAGCGTCCGGGCTCTCCCCCCCCCTCAAGCCAGGTCGATGAGGCCAGGGCTGGAGGGCGGTTGGATCATGCCGCCTGGGAATCCTCACCAGCCTTGCCATCGCCGGATCCCAGGCTTGCCGCTTCGCCAAACAGATCAAAAAGGTCCCGACAGAACTGAAGCAGCTCCTCCTCTACCGTCGGCGCCGGCCGATGGGGGCCGGTGGGCCGCCAGTCGCCGACCGTGGCCATGCGCCAGCGTTCCGACTCATAGGTGAGGCCCCGCAAAATCACACCCAGCAGCCGCGGTCGCCGCGCCATCGCACCGGAACCATGGGAGGTTGGCGGCTGCTCAAGCCGCAGCTGCAGCAGCAGGGAACGGCACTGGGTGCGCGGGCTCCAGCCTGGAAAGTGAAACGACAGATCAACGCTGTCGCGATCGGCGAAGGCCAGGGTTTGGGGGTCCTCGCGCCACGGCCTCAAATTGGCGCGGGCATCGGGAAAGCGACGCCGAAACAGGGTCGCCACCGAGGCGATGGCCTGGGCCAATTCGAGATTGCGAGCCTGCTCGGCAGCGTTCATCGCCCCATCCTGAAGCCGAAAGCCACGATCCGGCGCTTCCATCTCCGCCTGCGCACAGGCAAGAGCCCAAGCACACCAGCAGCCTTCGCAGCGATCATCGCGGACCTTCGCTGCGGAACTGCCGCCATAGGCTCAGCCAATCGCCATCCACCCGCCGGCGCATCCCCTCATGGCCAGTTACGACAAGCTCACGGCACCCAGCAGCGGCACCGCCATTCGTTTTGAGAACGGTCAGCCCGTGGTGCCCGACGATCCGATCATTCCGTTCATCCGGGGTGACGGCACCGGCGTTGACATCTGGCCCGCCACCCAGCGGGTGCTGGACGCGGCGGTGGCCAAGGCCTATGGCGGCGCACGCCGCATCGAGTGGTTCAAGGTGTATGCCGGAGACGAAGCCTGTGAGCTCTACGGCACTTATCAGTATCTGCCCCAAGACACCCTTACCGCCATCGAGACCTATGGCGTCGCGATCAAGGGACCGCTCACCACGCCGATTGGTGGCGGCATCCGCTCCTTGAACGTGGCGTTGCGTCAGATCTTCGACCTCTACTGCTGCGTGCGGCCCTGCCGTTACTACGAGGGCACCCCCAGCCCCCACAAGCGCCCACAGGATCTCGATGTGATCGTCTACCGGGAGAACACCGAAGACATCTACATGGGCATTGAGTGGGAAGCCACTGATCCGGTCTGCATCGAGCTGCGACGCCATCTCAACGAGGTGGTCATCCCGGCCAACGGCAAGCTGGGCAAGCGCCAGATCCCCGAAGGTGCCGGCATCGGCATCAAGCCGGTGAGCAAGCACGGCAGCCAGCGCCATATCCGCAAGGCCATCCAGCACGCCCTGCGCCTGGAGGGCGACAAGCGCCACGTCACCCTGGTGCACAAGGGCAACATCATGAAGTTCACGGAAGGCGCCTTCCGCGACTGGGGTTATGAGCTGGCCAGCAGCGAGTTCCGCGCCGACTGCGTGACCGAGCGCGAGAGCTGGATCCTCGACAACGCCGACAGCAACCCCGGCCTGAGCATCGAGGCCAACGCCCGCCTGGTGGACCCCGGCTACGACAGCCTCACCCCCGAGAAGAAGGAGGCGATTTGTGAGGAGGTGAAGGGCGTGCTCGACGCCATTGGCGCCAGCCACGGCAACGGCCAGTGGAAGCGGATGGTGATGGTCGACGACCGCATCGCCGACAGCATCTTCCAGCAGATCCAGACCCGCCCGGCCGATTACTCAATCCTCGCCACCCTCAACCTCAACGGCGACTACATCTCCGATGCCGCCGCCGCCGTGGTGGGCGGTCTGGGCATGGCCCCCGGCGCCAACATCGGCGACAGCGCCGCCATCTTCGAGGCCACCCACGGCACCGCCCCCAAGCACGCCGGCCTCGACCGCATCAACCCCGGTTCGGTGATCCTCAGCGGCGTGATGATGCTCGAATACATGGGCTGGCAGGAGGCGGCGGACCTGATCACCGCCGGCCTGAGCGCCGCCATCGCCAACAAGGAGGTCACCTACGACCTGGCCCGGCTGATGGAACCCCGGGTGGAACCGGTGAGCTGCAGCGGCTTCGCCGAGGCCGTGGTGCGCCACTTCGGCGGCTGAGCCGCCTGAGGCGACCAAGCCCTTCCCCACGGCGACGCGGCAACGTCGCCGCTGCCCTGCTCCCCGCTGGCCTGCTCCGCCGCTGGCCTGGCGGGGCTCGCGGCGGCGCCGGCCGAGCGCTGCGGCGGCCAGCCCCAGCGCTGGCCCCAGCCGCCAGCGGCAACGCGGCAGACTGCGGCCATGAGCGCTCCCCCCACCGCCCCCGCCTTCCCCCTGCAGGCGGCTGATCCATGCGTGCATTGCGGCTTTTGCCTGCCCACCTGCGCCAGCTACCGCGTGCTCGGCACGGAGATGGATTCCCCCCGGGGGCGCATCCACACACTTCGGGCCCTGGAGGCGGGCGAAGTTGAGCTGGACGCCACGGTCGCCAGCCACTTCGACAGCTGCCTGGGTTGCTTCGCCTGTGTGACCGCCTGCCCCTCCGGCGTGCGCTACGACCAGCTGATCGAGGCCACCCGGCCCCGCCTCAACACGCCCGCGTTGCGCAGCCCCGCCCAACGGGCCCTACGCCGCCTGCTCTTTGCCCTGCTGCCCTACCCGCGGCGGCTACGGGCCATGCTGGCCCCACTGCGGGCCTATGCCGGCACGCCACTGCAGCGTCTGGCCCGTTCCAGCGGCCTGACGCGCCTGTTCGGTCCGGAGTTGGAGGCCATGGAGCGGCTGCTGCCGCCCCTGGCGCCCGAGGCCTTCCGCGACGGACTACCGACGCTGGTGCCGGCCCAGGGGCCGAGGCGCCTGCGGGTGGGGCTGGTGCTCGGTTGCGTGCAGCGCCTGTTCGATCCGGCGGTGAACCAAGCCGCGGTGCGGGTGCTCAGCGCCAACGGCATCGAGGTGGTGATCCCCCCCGGCCAGGCCTGTTGCGGCGCCGTGACCCATCACCAGGGAGAACTCGCCCAGACGAGGGCGCTGGCTCAGCAGCTGATCGCCTCCTTTTTGGCGGTGATCGGCCCCGGCCGCGCGGCGGGCCCCGAACCCCTGGACGCCGTGTTGGTGGCGGCCTCCGGCTGCGGCCACACGCTCAAGCAGTACCCGGATTTGCTCGCGGCCGAGCCGGGAATGCCGGCCATGGCCGGCGACCCGAGCAGCAGCCCTGCCCGCCACGCCGCCGCCGCCGCCGCCGACTTTCCCTTCGCGGCGCCCGTGTACGACATCCAGGAGTTTCTGGCTCGGGTTGGCTTGAGCGACAGCTTCCAGGCCTCGCTACAGCCCCTACCGCTGCAAGATGGCCAGCTCGCCAGCGCCGAGCGGCCGTTGCGGCTGGTGTACCACGATGCTTGCCACATGCTGCATGGCCAGGGTCTTGCGCAGCAGCCCCGCCAGCTGCTCTCCCAGATTCCCCATGTGCAGCTGCGTGAGGCGGTGGAGGCCGGGGTCTGCTGCGGCAGCGCTGGCATCTACAACCTCATTCAGCCCGAGGTGGCGGCCGAACTGGGGCGGCTCAAGGCGGAGGATCTGGCCGCCAGCGGCGCCGACATCGCCGTGAGCGCCAACATCGGCTGCAGCCTGCAAATCCGCCGCCACCTCGACGAAGCCGAGCGCACCCTGCCGGTGGAGCACCCGATGCAGCTGCTGGCCCGCAGCGCCGGCCTGGGGGATTAAGCGGCGGCCTGGCCCGTCTCCAGCCAGCGCCAGGCCTCCACCAGGGTGTCCGCATCGCCGAGATTCCCCGGGAACGTGAGCACGGGTAGGCCGGCGGCGGGGCCGCTCGCCTGGGCCGGCAGCACCAACGACAACCCCGGCAGCAGCTGGCCCTGGAGCTCCAGCATCGCCAGCCCGAGGCCGTCGGCCAGGAGCGTGTGGCTGGTGATGCCCCCCTTGCTGATCAGATAGCCTAGCTCCCCCGCCATCGCCGCCGCCAACCGCGCCATCGCCGCCGCCAGCCGCAGGCCCAGCCGGCGCCGGGCCCCACCGGCGCCGGGCAGCCGCTCGCCACGGCTGGTGAACAGCACAGCCGTGCGCCCGGCCGCCAGCACGGTCCTGAGCCGTGCCAGCAGCTGGGCCTCGAGGAGTTCCGGCAGTTCATCCGGCAGGTAGGCAGCCACCGGCAGCTCCACGCCCTCACAGCCCGCTTCCGCCAGCAACCGCTCCAGCTGGCGATCGCTCAAGGGCACATGGGAACCCACCAGCACCAATCCCGCAGCGGGGCCGCCATCCGCCCGGCGCCGCCGCAGCCCCGCCAGCTGGGCGGGTTGCAGGGGCTGGGGCGGCAGCTCCGCCAGACCGCTAAGCAGGCTGGCGGCACTCTGGAACAAAAAGCGCGGCCCGCCCTCCGCTTGCAGCTGGCGCAAGGCCTGGCCCAAGGCCAGCAGCTGGGCCGGCTGTTCCGCGTCGACCACGGCCCAGCCCTGGCCCTCCAGCTCCCGCAGGTGTCGTCGCAGCAGCTGCCGCTGCCCGAGCGGATCGCCAGCCGGGGCCGCCGCCGCCGCCGCCAGCAACGGCAGCGGCAGGTGGCGCACCGCCTCCGCCGGCAGGCGACCGCCGCTGCGGGCCTCCAGCCAGCTGGGGAGATGGCTTGTGTCGTAACCGAACAGCCCATCGCGGCCAAAGGCGGTTGCGTGAACCGGCTCGCCATGGAGCCGATGCACCCCATCCACCGTGGTGCGCCCCCCTTCCGGAAAGGCCGGCACCAGCAGGGTGGCCGCGAACGGCCCCAGCTCCTGCGCCAGGATCTCCGCCTCCAAGGGGCAATGGCCCCGCAAGGTGGAATCACCACGGCTGACCAGCATCCAGTCGCGGATCACGCCGGCGGTTTGGGCCTCGGCCAGGGCCGGCTTCAGCTGCTGGCAGATCTGGCGCACCCGGGTCGCCGCGGCCTCTGGGTCGAGGGCCCGGGTGTTGGCCAGCAGGAACAGCAGGGGCGAAGGATGGCGCAGGCCCGCCGCCAGGGTGGCCCGATCCCAGCGAAGCAGCAGCGGGCAGCTGTGCACGGTCTGGGAGCCGGTGGGGTCGTCGTCGAGGACAAGAATCTTGGGGTTGGTTGGGACCTCGGGCATCGGACAACCGGCACGGGACCAGCGGCATGGGACCATCGTGCCGTGATCCGTCCTGACCCCCACGAGCTGCAGGATTTGGTGCGCGAGCTGCACCGCCAGGGAACGGCCTGGCTGCCAAGCGGCCTGGGCAGCCGCTTGCACTGGGGCCCGCCCGTGGCGCCAGATTGCCAGGTGCTGAGTGCGGCGCGCTTGGATCGCGTGCTGGAGCACAGCGTCGGCGACTTCACGATCAGCGTCGAGGCGGGCCTCCCCTTGCGGCAATTGCAGCAACACCTGGAACGCCAACGCCAATGGCTGGCCCTGGACTGGCCTTGGGGAGGGGGCGCCGCCGCCGCCGGCAGCATCGGCGGTCTGGTGGCCCGAGGCATGGCGGGGGGCTACCGGCAGCGGTACTACGGCGTGCGGGACCAGGTGATCGGCCTGAAGCTGATGCGGGCCGATGGCACTGCGGCCCTAGCCGGTGGGCGGGTTGTCAAGAACGTGGCTGGGTACGACCTGATGCGGCTGTTGACCGGCAGCTGGGGCTCCTTGGGGTTGATCATGGAGCTGACCCTGCGCACCCTGCCCCTGCCCCCCTGCCGCCGAGGACTGCTGCTGTCGGGCCCGCTTCCCCAGTTGGCGGCGCTGGTCAGCCGCCTGCTGGCCTCCAGCCTCACCCCGGAGCGCATCGACTGGTGGAGCCCCGCCCTAGCCCACCAGTTGGGGAGCCCCATCGACCCGGGGACGGGAGACGCCGAGGCGGTGGTGCTCGTGGCCTTGGCCAGCGTCGATGCCCCGGCCCTGGAGGAGCAGCTCGGCTGGATTCAACAGCAGACCTGCCTACCGGCGCGGCCTCTGCAAGCGGATGCCCTGGCGGCCCTGCTGGAGGCCCTGGGCAACAGCACAAGCACCACAAGCACCACCACCACCAACAACAGCACCAGCGAGGCGGCGCCCGCCGGCGAGGGGCCGCGGGACCGCTGGCTGCTGCGCCTTGGCGTGCGGCCCGATCGGGTGGCGGAGCTGTTGGCCCTGCCTTCGCTCCGCCCGATGGCGGTGGAGCTGGCGGCTGGCACCGGGCTGGGCCAGGCCTGGGCCGAGGCCACAACCCTCACCCCGGCCGCTGTCGCCGACCTGCGGCGCCGCTGCCGCGATCTGGGCGGGGAACTCACGGTGCTGTCGCAACCCCCCACCAGCCAGCTGCCAGCCTGGGAAGATGCCCCCTCCCGCCCGTTGATCGAGGCGGTGAAACGGGCCTTTGATCCACGGGGCCAGCTCGCCCCGGGCCGCCTGCCGGGGGTGGCGCCGGCGGCGGCATTGGCAGCTGCTCAGGCCGCCAGCAGCCGGTAACGGCAGCCCATCTCCAGGCTTTCCCCTGGGGCCAGGGTGAGGCGCCGTTCGCCGCTGATCAGGCTGCCGCGGGGTCCGCTCCAGGGCTCGAGGCAAAGCATCGGCCGGGGCGGATCGGTCCAGACCACCACCAGATCCAGAGGTGCTTGGCAGGCGAGTTCGATGGCGCTGGCGGCGAGGGGGTCCACCAGCCGCACCGGCCCAGCGGCCTCACAGAGGAAGTCCACACCCGCCGCGAGGCGCTGTAGCTGGGGCGTGGTCTCGGCCGGGGCCATCGGCAGGTGATCGAAACAGTGGGCGGGCAGTCCCTCCAGCCGCACCGCCGCCGGATCCCGCACGGCGAAATACGGATGCAGCCCCAGGCTGAACGGCATCGGCCCGGTCGGCTCGTCCGCCGTGGCTCGGTGCTGAATCCGGGCCAGGATGGCGAGGGCTTGGGGCTCCAGCCGCAGCTCCAGCTCCAGCTGGAAGGCGAAGGGGAAGTGGACCCGGCTGGCCGGGCTGTCATCCAGGGCCATCACCACGCCGCGGCCATCGGCCAATGCCGCCACGCTCCAGGGCAGGTTGCGGGCGAAGCCGTGCTGGGGCATCGGGAAGGATCCCTGCTCCAATGGCAGTTGATCGCCGGCCAGGCCGCCGCAGATCGGGAAGAGCACCGGGATGCCGCCGCGCACCGAGAGGCGCGGATCCGCGAAGCGGTCGGCGTCGAAATAGAGGCGTTCCTGGCCATCGCAGAACCAGCCCGTGACCAATCCCCCCCGCTCGGGCACCAGCCGCAGCCGGTCGCCGCTGGCGGCATCTTCAAACTCCCAGGTGGCGGTGGGGGCGTCGCGGCGGATCAGCGGCATGGCCGTTCAGCGGGCTGCTCTGCCATTGTCCCGAGGAACGGAGCGCAGCAACCGCTCGCGGATCAGGAAGCGCCGGAATGGTTCGGCCAGCGAATGGCTGCCGGAGAGGCTGAGGTGGTTGGAGTCGGCATAGAGGGGCGTGCCATCGGCGCGGTGATGACGCACCCGGCCGTCGGGGCCGAGCAGCCAGGGAGTCGGGTCGAACACATGCACGTTGGCCAGTCCAGCCGCCGCTTGGGCCAGAAGGTCGCTGAGCCGGCGCTGGGAGGCGGCCGTGCGCTCGGCCGACGCCGCACAGCGCGAGCTGAGCTCGGCGCCCCGCAGGCGGCGACTCCAACCGCAGGCCTGGGGTTCGCGGGCCAGCACGGGCACGTCCTGCACGAGCACCAGGGCGATGTCCCGCTCCCCGAGCCGCCGGGCCCAGCCGCGCAGGTTGGCCAGCCAGACGCGGCGCAGGGTCTCGGCGTCGACGGAGCGGCCGCCCACGCTGACCCCCTGCACCGGGGTCTCGCCCAGTCCCAGATGGTGATACAGGAACTGGGAGAGCACCACCACATCGCCGGGGCGCAGGCGCTGCGTCAGTCGCTCCATTTCGGCGGCCGCAAAGGCCCGGCAGTCGTCATACGGCTGGTTTTGCCAGCTCGTCGTCAGCGTCGGATCGATCAGGCAGGCGCTCTTGAAGCTGAGGCTGAGCCGCTGGCCGCTGGTCCGGGTGGCCCGGTCGAGCATCGGCAGCAGGTGCTGAGCGTGGGAGTCGCCGATCACGGCGATTTCTCCCGCTCCAGGGCGCCCGGGGCGGGAGCAGCGCTCCAGGTCGGCGCGGTTGGCGGAGCCCCGGGCGCCAGGCGGCACGCCGCACTCGCTGTTCATCCGCGATCCCGGGATGGTGGGGTTGAGCTCGTTGATCCGCTCGGCAAACGGCACCGGATCGGGGTCGCTGCCGATGAATAGGCGGCCGCGGCCTGGGCCGGCGAGGCTGTCGATGCCGGCCCAGGTGGCCAGCAGGGCAACCACGGCCAGGCTGGCCTGCCAGGGGGTGGGCAGCACCAGGCGCCGTAGCGGCCGCTCCACCAGGGCCCAGGCCAGCAGGGCCAGCAGCAGGCTGAGGCCCAGGGCCAGCAGCTTCTGAGCCGGCTGATCGATGCCGATCGTCCAGCGTTGCAGGGTGATGACTGGCCAATGCCAGAGGTAGAGGGAATAGGAGATCAGCCCGAGGCCGATCAGCAATCGCTCCAGCCAGCGGCCTGGCAGGAAGCGGCCGGCAGGGTCGGTGCCGGCCCGCAGCACCAGCAGGGTGCCGGCCACCGCGGGGAAGGCGCCGGGGGCCGGAAAACCCTGGCCCTCCCGTGTGCCCACCAGGGCCAGCAGCAGCAGGGCGGCTCCGGCCAACCGCCAGTGTCGACCGCGCCCGTGTTTCCCCAGCAGACCGTTGCGTTCAGCCAACAGCAACAGCCCGCCGCTGGCCAGCTCCCAGAAGCGGCTGGGCATCAGATAGAAACCGGCGCTGGGCTGGCTGTGACTCCACCAGAGGCTGGCCAGCAGCGAGGCCAGGGCGAGCAGGCTGAGGAGTGGCAGGGTGCGGCGCCGGCTAAACCCGCAAAGGATCAGCAACAGCGGGAAGAGCAGGTAGAACTGCTCCTCAACCCCAAGTGACCAGGTGTGCAGGAAGGGGTTGAGCTTGGCGTCCTGCGCGAAGTAGTCGGTCTGGCCCAGCAGCTGGTTGTTGGACCAACCGAACAGGGCCTTACTGGCGGTGACATAGGCGGGCCCGCTGCCTCCGGGGGGCACCAGCAGGGCCACCGCCAGGGCAGTGAGGCCAAGGCAGGCCAGCAGGTTGGGCAACAAGCGGCGGATGCGCCGCAGATAGAACCCCCCCAGGCGGCGCCATGGTGGCTCTTGGCCATGGGCCAGCAATGAGCCGGTGACCACGTAGCCCGAGATCACAAAAAAAATGTCAACCCCGCTGAAGCCCCCCGGCAAGAGCCGGGAATCGAGGTGTGTGATGAGCACGGCCAGCACGGCGAGGCCGCGCAGGGCGTCGATGTCCGGCCGGTAACGAAAGGGTGTGGCGGAAGCGGCCGGCGGCAGGTCACCGGATCGGCTCACGATCCGGAGGGCGCCAGGCCTTGTTGGATCAGAAAGCGATGGAAGGGCTCCGCCAGCAGCCGGCTACCCGATACCGAAAGATGATTGGAATCCCAATACAGGTAACGGCCGTTGGCAAGGCGATAGTGAACCCGCCCGTCGCCGGAGGGATTGAGCAGCCAGGGTGTCGGGTCGAACACGTGCACGTTGTCCAGACCGGCAGCCGCGAGTTGCAGCGTGCGCAGCATGTTGGCGTGTATCGCGGCGGTTTCGGAGGCGGGCAGGGCGCAGGGAGAGCCTCGGCCCAAGCCGGGGATCGGTGGCTGCCAGCGGTCGCACGACACAATCTCTTGGGCCAGGGGCGGCACACTGGCCACCAACAGCAATTGAATGCCCCGGGGTTTCAGGCGGTCGGCAAAGCTGCGGATGTCGCTGATGAACCCCTCACGCACTTCCGTGGCCGATAGGCGGCGCCCATCGCGCAGGATTGGAGCTGGCTGGCCCCCAGCGGAGCGGTTGCGGGCGGAGAAGTAGTAGTTGAACGAGCCGGACACCACGATCACATCGCCGCGCTTCAGACGCTGCAAGCTGCGCTCCATCTCCCCGGCGATGAATTGGCGGCAGGGGTCATAGGGCTTGCCCCGCCATACCACGGTCATGCTGGGACTGAACAAGCAGGCCCCCTTGAAGCTGAAGCTGACCGCCTGCCCGGTTTTGTTGGTGGCGAGATCGAGCATCGGCAGCAGATGCTGGGCATGGGAGTCGCCGATCAGGAACAGCTCTCCAGCGCCGGGCCGGCCGGGCTTGCCGCAGAGGGCGAAATTGGTGCGCGTTGTCGCGCCGTAAGGCTTCCAGGCCTCGATCGTACAGTTAGGAGTATTGATGCCGGTGCCGGGGATGACGGGATCAAGGCGATGAATCAACTCCTCCGGCGGCACGGCATTGATGGCTGACCCAAGGAACATGGCTTGGCGATGTTGGTAATAAATTCGGTCCAGACCCATCCAGGTGAGGCCGAGCGCGGCGACCGCCAACAGGGTCTGCCATGCTGCCGGCAGCGGGTGGCGTCGCACCGGCCGCTCCACCAGCGCATAGGCGAGGCAGGAGAGCAGCACGCTGAGCAGGATCGCAAAGGCGTATTGCCAGGGCAGTTCCAGGCCAAGGCTGCGCCGCATCAGAGTGATGACCGGCCAATGCCAGAGGTAGAGGGAATAGGAGAGCAGCCCGCAGGTCAGCAGGAACCGCTCCAACCAGCGCGCCGGCAGGAAGCGCCCGTTCTCGTCCGTGCCCGCCTGGATCAGCAGCAGGGTGCCGAGCACGGCGGGCAAGGCTCCAGGGGCGGGGAACCCTTCCGTTTCGGAGCTGAACGCGAGGGCCAGCGCCAGGATCAGGCCGCCGGCCAGGCGCGGCCAGCGGCCTTGGGGCCACTGCGCCGCCCAGCGACGGCGTTGGCTCAACAGCAGCACTCCGCCCACCGCCAGCTCCCAAAAGCGACTGGGCATCAGGAAAAAGGCGCGCATCGGTTCCTGCTGGGTCCACAGCCAACAGACGCCAAAGGAGAGCAAAACCGTGGCGACCAGGAGGGGTAAGCTACGGCGGGCCCCAAAGCCGATCAGTACGAAGAGCAATGGGAAGACAAGGTAGAATTGCTCTTCTACTCCGAGGGACCAGGTGTGCAAAAACGGGTTGCGCTCGGCATCGCCATCAAAGTAATTATTGGCCGAAGATAGCAGGAAGTTGTTTGACCAGGCGAACAGGCTTTTGACGCCTGTCAACAAAAACAGTCCGTTCTCGTAATGGGGGATCAACATCGCAATCGCCACCGAGGTGACGCCGACGCAGAGCAGCAGGTTGGGCAGCAAGCGACGGATTCGCCGCAGATAGAATGTGCCCAGCCGCAATAGCAGTGGTTCAGCCGAATGGTTCAGGAACGAGCCGGTAACCACGTAGCCGGAAATCACGAAGAAGATATCAACGCCAACGAAGCCACCTGGCAACCAGCCCTTGTTGAGGTGAAAGATCAGCACCGCCAGCACGGCGACGCCGCGCAGGGCATCGATATCCGGCCTGTAGCGAAAGCGGGGGACCGGAGCAGCGCTCGGGCCCGCGGAGACCGGGGCGGCACTGCTGAGGACTGCGACCAACGCGAGACGCTCCGGATCAGGGATGGCAGAGCATACCGGCTGCCGCTGGCATCGGTGGCCATGGACAGGACAGTGCCGGGGCCTGCCCGGTTCAGCTCCAGAAGGCGTCCTGGGGTTCGCCGCTGCGACGGGCCAGCAGCGACACGTTCAGGAAGCAGGGCGCGCGGAAAACCCGCCGGAAATCCTGGCGGGCGAGAATGCGGGCGTTGTACTGCTGATCCGTGCCAAGAACCGCGTAACCAGCCTTGGGACAGAACAAGGTCTCGAGGGCCTCTTTGGTAAAGCGCCAGTAGTCGTGGGGATAGGCGTGGATCGGAAAAGTCTGGTGTGTCTGCACATAAAACAGACCACCGGGCCGAAGAGCCCGGGCGATCTCAACAGCAGCTACCCAAGGATACTGAATATGCTCGAATGTTGAACAGGAAATAATGGCATCGAAACGATCGCGGCCGGTAACATCGGAAAGCTTGTGCACATCTGCAACGATGTCTACATCCTCCCCCTCCAGAAAATCGGAGCCGAGGAACTCGCCGGCATGGGGTACCCAGTCGCGATGCATACTTGAAACGCCTAGAACGGCCTGAAACGTGCCGAGCTCAAGTACGGACGGCTTCTCTTTTCGGGCCATTTCGGCGATGAACCGCTGAACCAGAATCATGCCGAAGATTTGTTGCTAGTAACTTCAGTGTACAGGCTGCTCAGCTGAGAGCCAGCTGAGCAGAGCGGCATTGACCTGATCAGGCACCTCGTCGTGGGGGCAATGCCCGGCCTCCAGCAGATGTTCCGTGGTGCCCGGCGGCACATGGCGGAGGAAGGCGGCGCGGCGCCGCTCGCCCTGGATCCAGGGATCGCGCAGGCCCCAGATCAACAGCAAGGGCCCCACCAGCTGGGGGAGCAGCGCATCCAGCGGCTCGCCGCGGGGGATGTCGAAGACGGTGCGGAACACGCCGAAAGCGCCTGGATCGAGCGCAGGGCGACGGATCGACTGAACCAGCTCTTCATCCACGTGCCGTTGGTCCACATACACCTGGCGCAGCGTGCGCCGGATCGTGGCGGGGCGGCGCAGATTCTCGAACAGCAGGCGCTGCAACACAGGGCTGCGCAGCAGGGCCGAGCCGATGCTGCGACGGGCGATCGCCCCCCAGCCCACCGGATCGCGTTGCTCTTCGCTGAATGGCCCGGCTGCGTTCAACAACACCACCCCGGCGCAATCACGGCCCATGGCCGCTCCGGCGGCGAGGGCGGCGTAACCCCCGAGGGAGTTGCCCACCAGCACCGTGGGGCGACCGATACGGGCGCGCACATAGCTCTGCAGCTGTTCGCTCCAGAGGGCGCCGCCATAGGCGAGTTCGGCTGGCTTGGCGCTGCGGCCGAAGCCGAGCAGGTCGATGGCGTGCACCTCGTGTTGTTCCGCCAGCACGGGGATGTTGTGGCGCCAGTGATCGGTACTGGCGCCGAAGCCATGGACCAGCAGCAGAGCCGGCCCCTGGGGCCGAGCGGGTGAGCGCCGCACGGCATGCACCCGATGGCCGCCGAAACTCCAGTCCTGGCTGTCAGCGGAGGCCCCCGGCGGGAGGGAGCCTGGAGAGCCGGAATCCGGGGGCGCAGACGTCTCGGGTGGTGAGGAGGCGCTGGGCACGGGTGTTGTGACGGAAAACGTGGTCGGGCCGCAGGCCCGCAAGAATTGGATGCTAAGGAGACCCACCGGTCTGCCGCGTTGATGTCCCCTGCCTGCCTGACCCGGTTTGCCGTGATTCCCTGGTGGTCCTTCGGCCCACCCGAGCCGTTGGTTGTGGGCCTGATGCTCCCCCTGCGGGACTGGCTGCCGGGCAGCGCCCTCTGGGCGCTGGCGCTCTACCTGCCCCTGAGCCTGCCGCTGGCGGCCCTGGAACGCCGTCTCGAGGCTGGGCCCCTAACGCCGCAGACCCAACAGTTGCTCCTGACGAGCCTGGCCCTCGCCATCGCCCTGACCGGCGGCACCCTGCTGCAGTTCGTGTTGGGCTGGGCTCTCGGCCCTTCCTGGGCCGGCAGCATGGCCTTGGTGGTGGCTCTCTGGGGCTTGTTCTGGGGGTTGGCCTCCCGAAAGGACGGCAGCTGAACGCTCAGAAGCCTCAGGCCCGCCAGTCGAGCCACGGAAGGCGGGGCAGGATGGCCGCCGTCTGGCGTTGGTAGTCGGCATAGGCAGGATGGAGCCGCAACAGGCTTCGCTCCTCGCGACGGGCCTTTCCCCCCAGCAGCCCGGCCAGCGCCAGGCCGACCAGGAGGTGCAGCAGGCTTCCCAGCAGCAGCGCCAGGCCAAGGGCGCCAAGGAGGATGGCCCGGTAGAGGGGATGGCGACAGCGGGCGTATGGCCCGCTGGTGACCAGGGCCCCCTCAGGCAGCGGCTCGGGCAATGGGGTGAGGCTGGTGCCCAGCTGCCGCAAGGCCAGCAGCGCCTCCACCGCTCCCAACAGCAACAGCATGACCCCGCCGGCTCGCCATGGCCAGGGCCAGGAGAGCCCGACCCAGGCGAGCGGCGGTAGCGGCGGCGCCAGCAGCGTGGTCAGCAGCACCAGCTGGGCGATCAGCCACCATTCGCCGCGACGGTTGTCGAGCAGACCAGCGCGGCTGAAGCCCCAGTGGCTCAGGAGGGCGGCGACTCGGGACGGCTGATCCTCAGCCGGGCTGGCGGAGCGGGGCGTTGTTGGGGGAGGCATCGCCGCTTGGGGTTGGCAGAACCAATCTGAGCAACAGGGGCGCCAGGAAGGTGGTGCCGATCACCATCAGCAGGATGGCGGCCTCAAGGGCGGGGCTGAGCAGGCCAGCATCCGAGCCGAGACCCAGGAAGATCAGACCCACCTCGCCGCGGGGCAACATGCCGAGGCCAACCAGCAGGCGATTGCTGGGGACCTCGCTGAGATAACTCCAGCCGCTCACCAGCTTGCCGGCGATGGCGGCCACCAACAGGAAAGCGGCCATCAGCAGGCCGGCATGGTTGGCGGGGTCGAAGGGGTTCAGCACCGACAGCTCCATGCGGGTGCCGATCAGCACGAAGAACACCGTGGCGAAGAGGGACACCAGGGGGTGAACCGACCCCTGAATGGCCTTGGTGTAACGGGAGCCGCTCAGGATCAGGCCTGCGGCAAAGGCGCCCAAAGCCGCTTCCAGGCCGATGGCTTGGGCGCCGAAACAGCACAGTGAGAGCACCACAAAGGCCGCTACCACCAGTTCCCCGGGGGCCTTGAGCTGGTCGATCAAGCGGTCGAACACCGGACCGGCGCTGCGGCTGAGCCACAAGGCCAGGGCTACGAAGGCGAAGGCGGCGAGCAGCAACCGCAGGATCGGTGTGATCGAGAGGGCCTCACCGCTCGCCAGGGTGACGACCACCGCCAGGATCACGATCCCGAGGATGTCGTCCAGCACGGCGGCGCCGATCACGATTTGCCCTTCCCGCTGGCGCAGCACCCCGAGTTCGGCGAACACGCTGGCGGTGATGCCGATGCTGGTTGCGGTCATCGAGGCGCCGGCGAAGATCGCCAGCAGCAATGGTTGATGGAACAGCAGCAGCAGACCGCCGCAGCCAAGGGCGAATGGCAGCACCACGCCGGTTACGGCCACACTGATGGCCTGGCCGCCAACGGCGACCAGCTCATCGAGTTCACTTTCCAGGCCGGTAAGGAACAGCAGGGCGTAGAGCCCGAGGTTGGAGATCTGCTCCAGGCCGGCAAAGCTTTCGGCGTAGATCTCGCGCACCTGGTCGCTGCCGATGCCGGCCAGGTTGGCCACCAGCTGCACCAGAAGGCCGCTGAGCTCGGCGGCGTTTTCGGCCGGCACCAGAAAATGCAGGCCGGAAACGCCGATCAGCACGCCGGCCACGAGCTCCCCGAGAATCGTGGGCAGCTGCAGACGCACCATCACTTCGGCGACGGTGCGGGCGGCCAGGAAGATCACCAGGAAGCGGCCCACCTGGATCAGGGTGTCCGCCACCTCCAGATTGTGGTCAGAGACGGTGGCCAGCAGCGCGGGCAGGAACACCGGGAGCCTCCAGAATCGGGCATGACCCTAGGGCGAAGCCCGTGCGGATGCCGAAACAGCCGGGTCAGGATCAGGAGACCATCTGAATCCGTGTCGCTACCGTCTGGGGAGGCATGCCGTAGCGCTGCCCGTCTTCCCTGCCGACCGTCGTGACTGAGCAAGCCCCGCTGAACCTGCGTCTGCCGACGCCAGGCTGTTACGCCGACCCGGACCGGAGCGGCCTGGAGGCTGCGGACGTGTTCGACGGCATGACGGAACATCTCTTCTACACGTTGGGCAAGCTGGCCCCCACAGCCAGCCGCCATGACCTGTACATGGCCCTGAGCTATGCGGTCCGCGACCGGCTGATGACCCGATATCTGGCGGGCATCGAAGCGCTCGGCGTCACCCCTGCCCGTGTGGTCGCCTACCTGTCGGCGGAGTTCCTGATCGGCCCCCAGCTGGGCAATAACCTGCTGATGCTGGGGATCCAAGAGGCCGCAGCAGAGGCGTTGCGGCGGTTCGGCATCAGCAGCCTGGAAGAAATCCTCGATGTGGAGGAAGAACCGGGCTTGGGCAATGGTGGCCTGGGCCGCCTGGCGGCCTGCTTTTTGGAGTCGATGGCGTCGCTGCAGATCCCCGCGACCGGCTACGGCATTCGCTACGAATTCGGCATTTTCGACCAGCTGATCCGCGACGGCTGGCAGGTGGAGATCACCGACAAGTGGCTCAAGTCGGGTTGGCCCTGGGAAATTCCCCATCCCGACCAGGCTTGCTTTGTGGGCTTTGGAGGTCGCACCGAGAGTTACCGCGATGAGCACGGCACCTACCGGGTGCGCTGGATCCCCGCCGAGCACGCCATCGGCGTGCCTCACGACGTGCCGGTGCTCGGCTATCGGGTCAATACTTGCGATCGGCTGCGGCTGTGGCGGGCCGATGCCACCGAATCCTTCGATTTCTACGCCTTCAACAGTGGCGACTACTACGGCGCCGTCGAGGAAAAGGTCGGCTCGGAAACCCTCTCCAAGGTGCTCTATCCCAACGATGGGACGGATGAGGGGAGGCGTCTGAGGCTCAAGCAACAGCACTTTTTTGTGAGCTGCTCGCTGCAGGACATGCTGCGCAGCCTTGACCAGCGTGGAATCCCCGTGCAGGAGTTCCCCGACCACTGGGCGGTTCAACTCAACGACACCCATCCCTCCATCGCCGTGGCGGAGATGATGCGCTTGCTGCTGGACGATAAGTTGCTCGGCTGGGATGAAGCCTGGTCGATTACCTGCCGATCCCTCTCCTACACGAACCACACGTTGTTGCCGGAGGCCCTCGAGCGCTGGGGGCTGGAACTGTTCGGATCGCTGCTGCCACGCCACCTTGAGATTGTTTATGAAATCAATCGTCGATTCCTGCAGCAGGTGCGCCTCAAGTACCCGGGGAATGATCAGATTCTGCGGCGGGTCTCAATTATTGACGAAGGCTCCTTCCGTTCGGTTCGCATGGCGCACCTGGCCACGATCGCTTCGCACCACGTCAATGGTGTCGCCGCTTTGCATAGCGAACTGGTCAAAACTGAGCTCTTCCCCGACTTTGCCGCCCTCTGGCCAGAGAAATTCACCAATGTCACCAATGGCGTGACCCCGCGCCGCTGGGTTGCCTTGGCTAACCCCAAGCTCACGGCCCTACTCAATGATGCCGTTGGCGATGGCTGGGTGAGCGATCTCGACAAGCTGCGCGGTTTGGAGCGCTTCGTTGACGACAGTGGCTTCCTGGAGCGCTGGGAGGCTACCAAGTTGGCTGTCAAGCGCAACCTTACAGGCTATATCCACCGCCACACGGGTGTGCTGGTGGATCCCGCTTCGATGTTTGATGTGCAGGTGAAGCGGATTCATGAATATAAGCGCCAGCACCTCAATGCCCTTCAGGTGATTGCCCACTATCTACGCATCAAACATGGCGTCGCCCAAGATATGGCGCCTCGCACCGTCATCTTCGGCGGTAAGGCGGCGCCGGGCTATGCAATGGCCAAGCTGATTATTCGCTTTCTTAACGGCGTTGCCGAAACCATCAATGCCGACCCCGATATGGAGGGCAGGCTGCGGGTGATCTTCCTGCCGGACTACAACGTTAAACTTGGCGAACGCGTATACCCAGCTGCCGATCTTTCCGAGCAGATTTCTACGGCTGGTCTTGAGGCCTCCGGCACCGGCAACATGAAGTTCGCCATGAATGGCGCACTTACCATCGGCACCTTGGATGGTGCCAACGTCGAAATCCGCGAACAGGTGGGAGCCGAAAACTTCTTTCTGTTCGGCCGCAGTGCCGAAGAGATCGCCGCTCTGCGCCACGACTATCGCCCTTGGGAGATCATCCAGGACACCCCAGAGCTGCCCGAGGTGTTGCGCCTGGTGGAGCAGGGGCATTTCAGCAATGGCGATACTGAATTGTTCCGGCCGCTGCTTGAAAACCTAACGGGACGGGATCCCTTCTTCGTGCTGGTCGACTTCCACGATTACCTTCGTGCCCAGGATCAGGTCAGCCAGGTCTGGGCCGATCGGCAGCGCTGGAACCGGATGTCGCTGCTCAACACCGCCCGCACGGGGTTCTTTTCCTCGGATCGCTCGATTCGCGACTACGCCGAGCGCATCTGGCGCGCCGAGGCGTTCCCGGTCACCATCACTTGCGAGCTGGAGTGAAAGGGCGTGCCCTAAACAAGCCGCTCCCAGAGCCCGCCCGCAGCCCATCGGATCTTGTGAGGCGGGCGGCCCGAAAGCCGGCCCGGCGTTCGGAACCCTCGAGGATCTTGCCAACGAGGTCGGCAGCTTGATCAGTGCGGCACGCGGGGAACCCGCCCGCCGATCAATTCCCTCAGCCGATCAACTCCCACCACTGCACAAGCTTCCACCACTGCACAAGCTTCGCTGCGCGCCTGATTTGCGGCCATGGAGCAGGCACTCGACCGCAGCAGTGGCCCAGCGGCCGATCACCCCGTTCTCACTGTCCCGTCGGTCCA
>Ga0315903_10003970_pt1 | contig 20095 bp, 12 predicted proteins | sample LakEriMetagenome_7_FD_203524 | JGI IMG/M metagenome (GOLD analysis project Ga0315903, IMG submission 203524) | Freshwater fungal communities from buoy surface, Lake Erie, Ohio, United States - Buoy 2 MA119 | ecosystem: Environmental > Aquatic > Freshwater > Lake | place: USA: Lake Erie, Ohio... | reverse complement strand
CTCGGCAACATTGGCGATATCAGCGCTAAATTGGGCGATGTTACCGCAATTTCCGATAAACTTGGCGAAATATCTAAAATCACTTCAATCACAGATTCGATTAAAGATAAACTCGGAGCAGATTTTAATTTAGACGCATTAAAGGGTCAAATAGATCAAATTAAAGACGTTTCGAAGAATATTGATGGTATCAAGAATATTAAAGAAGCGACGGGTCAGTTGAAGCAAATTGCTGACGCAACTAAAGAACTAACGAAGATACCAGATTTAAATAAACTCGTTCAAGATGTAAATAAACTTATCGAAATCCCAGAAGTATCTAATAAGATTCCAATTCTATCCAAGATTAACGGCGTTGTCGATAACTTCAACGATCTCCAAGGCACAAGCAAAGATATTCAAACTTTGGCTGAATCTGAAGTTACAGGTAAAGTGCTAGATCTTTCGCAAAAGATTAAATCACTACCTACCGATTTGAGTAGCATTGGCGGCTTCAAGGATGGCGTAAAGGGACTATCTTCATTCAGTGAAAATCTTGGCGGTTTGAACAATCAGATTAAAGATATCTCCAAACTTGCAACTGACTTGGGCGCCAATAAACAATTGAGCGCAGTAACTGATGGATTTAAGAATCTAGAAAAGAATATGGGTGAAATTGGTTCGCTGACTTCATCATTATCAGGTGCAGCCGCTGATGTCGGTGCAATTAAAGATATTACAAAGGGTCTTACTGCCACAGCAGATATTACAAAGTTCTCCAACTTTGAAAATCAATTAGGACCTCTTTCTGGCGCATTAAGCGGCATCACAGACGGTTCTTCTCTCGCCGCTGGCGTTCTCAGCGCTGGCGCCAAGTGCGGAAACCCATCGGCTGGCTTCATTGAACCAACCCCAGCCGACCGAGCAGCATTCTTCTTCGACGCTGGTGAAAAGGGTGCGGATGAGTGGATTAAGAAGCAAATCGATAATGGTGTTTTTGATCCTTCTGAATTGAAAGAAATTACCACAAACGAATCAAACACAGAGCCGCCGAAGGCTCCAAGCGGAAAGGTGAATGAATGCGGTATTCCTGAGGATCAGGAAGAATTTGATTCAAATATGATGTTATCCAAGTATTGGAATTTGGGTAAACTGTCCTCAAATGCGATTGTAGAAAAGCAACCAGTTATACCTCAACGCGGTTTAACCAAAGCCCAAATCGTTTGCAACTTAAAACTTCTTGCGGTCAACTGCCTCGATCCAATCAAGGAAAAGTATGCAAATATGATTGTTACGAACGCTTTCCGCAAACCACAAGGCTCTTCAGCAGGTCGTTCGCAACATGAAATCGGTCAGGCTGCAGATCTGCAATTCCCAGGAATAAGTAAAACAGAATACTACGATATTGCTCTCTGGATTCGCGATAACGTCCCACACGATCAGTTATTGCTCGAATATAAAACCACGGGAACTGGTTTACCTTGGATTCACATCTCATACAATAAGGCAGGAAATCGCCCAGCGGGAACGACCGTGGTGAAGAATGCAACGTTTAACAATTTTAGATTGTACAAACAGGGCTACCATCGCTTGGCATAACCTATAAATAATCCTATTACCGTTTAGATACGAAAATGGCATCAAACACATCAAGATTATACAAAGATTTAGATTTAAATTTTGGTATTAATCCAGTCACAAAAGATGTCGATAAGAAACTTGGCGATCGTGCAATTATAACTGCCGTCAAGAATCTTATCTTATTGAACTACTTTGAAAAGCCATTTAATCCGTCTATCGGTTCAAATGTTCGACGCTTATTATTCGAACCAATGGATGCAGGAACTGGCTCATTATTGCAGAAAGAAATCTCACTTACGATTAATAATTACGAACCACGCGTTAAGTTACGCAACGTTTATGTTCAGGCTGACGAGGACAATCAGGGATATAACGTAACAATTGAGTTCTTTCTGATTAATCGCATAGAACCTGTAACGTTAAACCTTTTTCTAGAAAGATTAAGATAGGTTATTTAAAATGGCAGAATCGAAGATTCAAATTACCGAATTAGAATTCCAAACTATTAAGGAAAATCTAAAGAACTATCTCAAAACCCGAGAAGAGTTTACAGATTACGACTTTGAGGGTGCAGGACTAAACATCCTCTTGGATATTCTTGCATACAACACTCACTATTTGGCATATTATACAAATATGATTGCCAATGAGATGTTTTTGGATACTGCCGACCTTCGTCAATCCGTTGTCTCTCATGCTAAAATGTTGGGGTATACTCCACGTTCAAGAGTTGCACCTCTTGCTCGCGTGAACATTGAAATTACACCTCCAATCGGTGACACACAAAATCTTTTACTTGTGCCAAGATTTACTCGTTTCAGAAGCGAAAATATTAGTGGAACTAACTTTCCATTCGTTTTGCTACAAGATAAAGTTTTGACTAAATCAGGCAACAAATTTACATATGCAAATGCTGTTCTTAAACAAGGAACTCCATTAGTTTATACTTTCGTAGTAGATAATGTTTCAAATCCAAAACAGCGCTTTAAAATACCAGATGTCGGTATTGATATATCAACGATTGAAGTAACTGTTCAACAGTCAGCAACAAATTTATCAACGCAAAAATATATTCTCGCAGACGATGCAAGTGTTGTTGATGAAAATAGTACCGTATATTATCTTGATGAAGTTGATAACGGTAAATATCAAATTTACTTTGGTGATGGAATTATCGGTAAAAAATTAGAGGATGGTAATTTGGTTGTTGTTACATACTTAATTACAGACGGTCCTCTTGCTAATAAAGCAAATACGTTCTCAATGATTGATATTATTGATGGATTTAGCAATGTTGCAATAACAACAATTCAATCTGCAGCTTCTGGTGCTGAAATTGAATCTATTGAAAGCATTCGCTTTAGTGCACCAAAAGGTTATTTGTCGCAAAACCGTGCAGTAACTAAAAACGATTACATTGCATTAATCAATAAAAAATATCCATACTTCGATTCTGTTACAGTTTGGAGTGGAGAAGAAGAAAATCCACCAGAAATTGGTCGAGTTTATATTTCAGCAAAACCAAGAGATGGTTTTGAGATCACGCAAACTGAAAAAGAATTTATTAAGGAAACAGTTCTAAAACCAATCGGCATTTTAACAATTACACCAGAATTTAGAGACGCCGACTACAATTACTTAAACTTAAGAATTAAATCAACATATGATCCTGCAAAAACAAATAAAACACCTTCACAAATTGAAAGTATCATTAAGGCTGCAGTAACATCATTTGTAAATCTTGAGTTGAATAAGTTTAATGCAACGTTTAGATCTTCGCGCTTAATTCGCCGCATTGATGATGCAGATCCATCAATATTGAGCACTGAATTAAACGTATTTGTTGAAAAGAAGATTAAACCTTTACTAAATGCAACGGCAAGATCTTATACGCTAGATTTCGGCGTTCCTTTAATTCGTGGAACAACAGATAATCGCTTATACTCTTCCCCAGAATTTACTATTTTTGATTCTACAGATACATTACGTTCTTGCTTCATTGAAGAAGTGCCTTTCTCATTCTCTGGTGTAGATTCAATTGAGGTTGTAAACCCTGGTTCAAACTACACAGAAACGCCAACAGTTGAAATTGTCGGTGATGGTACTGGCGCTACTGCAGTTGCTGTGATTAATAACGGTGCTCTTCGTAGCATCAATGTTGTAAAACGTGGCTTTGAATATACAACGGCTACAGTAAAAATTACTGGTGGTGGTCCTGAGGCTCGTGGCGCAACTGCTAAAGTTGTAACACAAGGTAAGAGTGGTACGTTGAGAACTTATTATTTTGACGAAAACCAACAAAAAGTTATTTTAAACGACAACATTGGAACTATTAATTATGATACTGGTATTGTCGTTTTAAATAATATGACTTTCTTCGATATTTTAAATGACGCTAAACAATTAAGCGTTCATGCAAAACCAGAAACGACGGTATTCCAGTCAATAAGAAATAAAGTCATCACAATGAAATATGATGATCCACAAAGTATAATTGTAGAATTAACGCCAGTCGAAGCATAATATGGCAAAGATTAACGAAAATATTTCTAATCTTGTTGATAGCCAAGTGCCATCATTTGTCGCCGAGGATCATCCAAAATTCGTTCAATTTTTAAAAGCCTATTATGAATGGTTAGAAGATTCGAGTTTAGGCGCGACAATTTACCATAATAAAAATTTAATCAATTTATTTGATCTTGACAATTCAGAATATTCGGATTTAATTACGAATAATACTCTTGGTGGCGTAATACCAACAACGGGTAATCAAGGACCACCAGGACCACAAGGCTCGCAAGGCTCGCAAGGCTCGCAAGGCTCGCAAGGCTCGCAAGGCACACAAGGATCACAAGGTTCGCAAGGGTCTGTTCGCGCTGATGGTACAATGCAGTTTGCATACGATAATTGTGGTTCTGATACATTAGATAGAACTAAATTATCAAAACAAATTACATCTTTACGTTCCCAACCAAATTTATCTTATGCGTTCTTATTTCGGTCTTTGTATAACACAACTGTCGATTTGTATAGCCCAAGAGATGACATTTTAAAAGCGTCTCACGGTAAATGGATTTTGCCTCAGGCAATTCGTTTAACTGCATCAAACACATTGTTTGCTATTGATACTACCTTGTTGAAAGGAAGAACAGTTAATGGCGAGCAATCAAAGGCTAGTCGCATTATTGAAGGTGCATATAAAACTATTGATCGCGACTCTGGTAGACAAATACTAGAAATTTTCATTTCAAGCAGAGATGAAGAAAAGAATAGACCATTCTTTGCTGGCGAATTTATTACAATAACATACGTCGATACGGACGAAACGACTAAATTAATTCGCGAAGAATTGATTGGTTCTATTTACGATCTTAAAATTGATCCAAATAGAAGAGGAACAAAATATCGTGGATTAGAAATTGACCCAGATACAAATGCTATTTCTTATCCAGGTGACCCTGTTGTCTTTTATGGTGGACTTGCAGATTCGTTAGATGCAATTAAAGCCGAAGCCTATGTTAAAAATGTCAGTACTGGTGGTATTGAAACAATAGATCTAGTTGACGCTGGTTTAGGTTATCGCCCATTCACAGGCACCTTTGTCACCACACTCACCCCAACAGAAGGTCATGGTGCAAATATATTTGTTCGCGCCGTTGATACTGACAATGCTGTAACACTATCTTTGAATACGGATACTATTGGATTTAAAAAAGATATTGAATTGCAAGCGGCTGACTATGGATTTGTGAATATCGGAAGTTCAACAATTGCTACAACTCTTGGTCAAGCATTTGCCTTCTCTGAAGTAGAAGTTGCTCCTTTAAGAGTCGTAACAGTTCGTCAAGGCGGCTCAGGTTATGCGTCACCACCAGAAATTGAATTTGAGACATTTTACGCGAGCGATTTAGTTGCCGACGAAGATGTTATGATATCAATTGACACGACTCCGCTCGCTGGACCAAATACACGATCATTATATTTGTCTACCTCTCCTGTAGAATATTATGAGGGATCATATGTATTGATTGTTCAAAAGAATAGTCGCGCAACACGCGAAATGCGTAAAATAGTTCAAGCATTAACTCAAGAAAATGGTTCAGTACTATTAGTTGTTGATCGTGCATTTTCTGCCTTAATTAATGAAAATGTAAAAGTTTATGTTGAAAATCGACCAAGAATGAAAGATCTTGGTCAAGTTGCAAATGTACGAATTATTTCTGGCGGCACAGGTTATGCAGTTAACGACTTAATTTTATTCAATAGTTCAACCTCTGTCGGTTATGGCGCCAATGCTCACGTTTCTGCTATTGGTGGACTAGGTGACATTACAGAAATTACAGTAACTGAACGTGGAGAAGGTTATTATGCCGCTCCAAATGTTAGCGTTCAAACGACTGGTGGTGCAAACGCAGTATTGATTGCTGGCATTTTAAGTAATAATGAAATCGCAAATACACTAGTTGATGATAATGGCGTTATTGACGACTTCAGAATTGTACAACGTGGGTTTGATTATATTTCAACTCCAAATGTCTCATTAAAAGTAAAAGACATTTATGTGAAACCAACTGATGCTGCTGGTAAAATTATTGTGGCTGGTGAAAGAGTTTGGCAAAATACTGGCGCCACAACAGACTTTACTGCATTAGTTGATAGTTATAACGAAACAACTTCTATGCTTCGTCTCTATAATTATGCAGGAACATTAAACGTCCAAAACACGTTCACAACGGCTAACGTTCGTGCAGACTCAAATGTCACCTTTAATGTTGCTCAATATTCAAATGGAACATATAAAGTTATAACATATGGTGATGGGCGCGCAAAAGCAAACGCATTTTTTGCAAACGGTGTTATTCAATACGATGGTTATTTCTTTAATACAGATGGTTTCTTAAGTTCAGGTAAACGTTTACAGGGACCAAGAAAGTATCACGATTATTCTTATGTTATTGCTGTTGATAAAGCATTAGACACTTACCGTAACGTTGTATTGAATACGTTACATCCTGCAGGTCAAATACTATTTGGACAATATAATGTCGATAGAGAAATTAATGTTCTTTCGAATGAAGAAACATTGAATGTAGCAATCATTTCTCCGCTTGTTGGTACGATTAATGTTGAGGCTAATACTGCAACAGTAGAAGGTGTTGGTACGTCATTTACTAGCAGCGCAAATGCCAATGATATTCTTGTTATTGACACAGGAAACAGTTATAGAGAGCAATCTAAATACATTACGGAAGTTATCGACAATACAACACTAGTATTAGAAAGTAATCTTTCTTTTGTTGGATTTGGTCGCGCTAATGTTATGACAAATTCTAACGTAATTACGATCTATGATACGACAATTGAATTGAGTTCGTTCTTAGAAATTGGTGATGTAATTAGCATTAATGTTGCAAATACTGTAAATGCAAATATATCAAATGTTGTAATTGCCGAGATTGAGACCATTAATGACGTAACAAATCGCATTACATGCAATACTGTATTTACAAGTTTAAACGGTAATAGCAGAATTTATATTGTTTCTCCAACTTACACAGACGTAGATTATAAAATAATCCCTGAGGCTTAAAGAAGAATGAATAACGTTAGCAGTAAATTATTAAAGAATTTTGGCGCGTTAGTTGCTGAGAATTTCACAAACATATTTGCGAGCGCGACCGCAAATACTTACGTCACAATTGGTCGACCATTGCAATGGGACGAAACAGATTCTTTAATTGAGATTCCTCAAGAAACTACTGAATATACCAATCAAGTTTATCGCGATATGATTGCGATAAAGAAGATCACAGGTTCTGATATTCAAATTGTAGTTCCAAGAGAAGATTGGGTCGCTAATACGGTTTATGATGCATACGATGACGAGGAAGATTTATTTACGACTTTGAAAATTTCAACTTTACCTGGAACTGTAAACGTAGCCGCTGGTAGCATTAATGTTCGCGGTAATGGAACTCAATTCAGTACGAACGTTGCGACAAATAATATTATTCGAATTAATGGTATTGTTCGCGAAGTTGTAAATGTTACTAACAATACTTTCTTAACAGTTAATACTCAGTTTAGTGCTGCTAGCATCAATACTAACACAATTTATAAAATTACAGACAGTGCGCCTCGTTATTCGAAAAAGTTTTATGTTCGCAACAGTAAAGATCAAGTTTTCAAATGTTTATTTAATAACAAAAGTGCAAACTCAGATATTCAACCAGAAATTACGGTAGCAGGACAATTACCAGAAGATCCGTTTATTGAACTTTCTGATGGTTACAAATGGAAGTATTTGTATACAATCCCTGCAAGTAAAAAGATCAAATTTATGAGTAAGACCTGGATGCCAGTTCTTACTGATTCTATCGTTGCAAGATCTGCCGCAGTTGGGGCGATCGACGTTATTAAAATTGCAAATAACGGAACACGTTATATTAGCAACGGAAATAGTAACTCTGCTCAAATTATAATCATTACTGGAGACGGTATTGGCGCAAATGTTACTGCAAAAGTTGAACGTGGAAACATTACTGCATTAACGATACTTAATGGTGGTTCTGGTTATTCTTATGCTAATGTTGTAGTTGACGATACAGGTACAACAGGTTCAAATGCTGCATTTGATGTTGTAATTCCACCAACGAACGGTCATGGCTCAGATCCAGTATATGAACTCGGCGCGTCTCACGTTATGTTTGCCGTTGAATTGGATGGCGACGAGGGCGGCAAAATCCCAACAATTTCTGGTTCTGAAAAGTTAGATTATCGTCAGATCGGTTTATTGATAAATCCAAGATTATATCCATCGACCGCAGCATTTGCTAATGATTTTGTCTATTCTACAACGACAAAACTTAACGTAACCACTCCTCCTTCGGGCAATAAATATGAGTTGGACGAAATAGTTTATCAGGGATCTTTGCTGTCAAATTCAGAATTTACTGGTACAGTCGTCCACTGGGATATTGATACAAAAACATTACATTTGAATAATATACGTGGAACTCCGAATTTTAATAGTGCAGTGATTGGGGCAACTACAGGAACAAAAACATCAATCGTAACAAAAGAAGATACTGAGGTTTCTCCATTTACTGGTAGATTGCTCTATGTTGATAATCGCTGCACCATCGTTCGTGACGATCAACAAGCTGAAAATATTAGATTAATTGTAAAAATTCAATAAGGGTAAGATAACATGGCAAGGGTTGACGCGCAAACTTTTAATTCAACACCATACTTCGACGATTTTGACGAGGACAACAACTATGTCCGTATTCTATTCCGTCCAGAGTACCCAGTTCAAGCACGTGAATTAACTCAAATTCAGACGATCATTCACGATCAGATTAGAAAGTTTGGCGATCACATTTTTAAAGATGGTAGTCCAGTTATTGGTGGTGAACTTACCCTTGACACAACCAATGCGACCTACATCAAACTCTTACCAATTTTTGGTAATGAGGACGTAGATTTAGATAACTTCGTCGGTAGAAAGATTGTAAGCCCAGACGGTAGAGTTTCTGCTCGTGTTTTAACTTCATACACGTCAACAGCCGCAGGTAGTTTCCCAACACTCATCGTAAAGATGTTGACTGGTGGTGCATTTACAGCAGGTCAGACAATCGCAACTACTGGCGTCGATACTTCAAGATTTCAAGCAACCATTGCAACTACAACAAGTCCAGTTGGTCGAAGCAGTACATTAAGCGTCGGCGAAGGTGTATTTTATGTTGATGGATACTTTGTGCATGTTTCGCCATCAATTATTTCGCTAGATCCATATGGAACCTCACCAAACTATCGAATTGGTTTAGAAATTGATGATAGCATCGTCACAGCGTCACAGGATTCTACATTATTAGATCCAGCAGTTGAATCTGCAAATTTCCAAGCTCCTGGCGCTAATCGTTACAAATTTGGCTTACGTTTAACCAAACGCAATCTAAATTCTTCTGACGATTTAAGTTTCTTCGAATTAGGTCGTATCGAAAATGGTACTTGGACGCGAAGAACAGATAATGCGATTTATAACAAACTAGAAGAAAACCTTGCTCGTCGTACCTTTGACGAGTCTGGCGATTATACAGTTCGCAATTTCCGCGCAACTTTAACAGCTAATACAAAAGATGCTACTGGTAACACATACATTGTAAATCTAACTCCAGGCAAAGCATACGTTAAAGGTTTTGAATTTGAGACAATTGGTGCAACGCAGTTGCTTGCTTCAAAGGCTCGCGATAAGCAAACTTCTACTGATTTCGATCTAAACATTGAATATGGTAACTATCTTTACGTTGCAAATGTAAGATCAAGCAATCAAGGTTTCTTTAACTTCTCATTACCAACTATTGACTTGCATTGCGTAGACAGCGCCAATGTCGATAAGTTCTCTTACGGAACATATTCAAATACACGAATCGGTACAGCAAAAGTCCGTAATTTTGATCGCGAATCTTCTGATTCGTATCTATTGTATATTTGTGACGCTAATGTTCAACCGCTCAGTTTCACTACGGTAAGTGGATCGCTATCAACAATCACTTTACCTAACGACTTCTCTGCCGTCAATAATGCATATACGAATGCAATCGTCACTGTTGTATCAACGGGCGATAGTCGTTTAATTACAAATTATGTTGGTGGTTCAAAAGTAGCAACTGTAACGCCACCATTTACTTCAGTTCCAAGTGGTGAAGCAAGAATCGACTTCTCAATTAAAGACGCAGATTCTCTTGCTTATACGCCTTCAGCAACTGATGGTAATTGGAATTCAATTCGTAGCGTTTATGCCACAATGGACGTGCACCCAGATAGTAAGGATGCAACAAGCAACACTTACTTAACGGATACTAATTTAAATACTATGGTATTTCGTTTGGGTCAAAATTATCTCGCAAACGGTTCAATTACTAATGCTGACTATTACCACAGAAAAGTTTTAACAAACTTGACGTTTACAAGTAATGGTCAAATCACACTATCCGACGGTGGTGGACATCTATCAACAGGCGAATCATTTACCTTCGGTAGAACGAACTCTTTCGTTTCCGATACACAAGCCAATGCCGATATTATGGTCGTAATTCGTAGCAATGCGGGTTCAACACTATATTCAAATGGCGCAATTGTAGATTTAACGACCGCAACTTCTGGCGTATTCCAAACAAGCGAAAAATCTATCATTGTTTATACTGGAACAAGTGCGCCAATTACTGCTGATGTTATCTTAACTGTTAAAGTTGATGATACTCAAACAGAATCTGTTGCTCGTCGCCGTAAGACTGTTGTTGGTAATACATCCAATACTGTATTGACTGCTTCGGATACGCCAACAAATGGTTCTTCAGTCGGTGCACCAATCGGCGCTTCGGTCAGAATTGATGGGTCGCGTGGACATATTTGGTATACCAGCGCTGGTGTAATTGAAACAGAACCTGGAATTCCAATGAGTTTGTATGTTCCAGATGTTCTTCAAATTATTAAGATTTACGATTCAGGCGATATTAATTACGCACCAAATACAACAAATGCAATTGATATCACTAATAACTATTATCTAGATGGTGGTCAAAGAGATAACTTCTACGATCACGCAAGCATTATCTTGAAACCAGGATATAATGCACCAAAGGGTCAGTTAGTTGTGTTCTGTAAATACTACGATCACTCTGCTGGCGCATCTTCTGGGTATTTTAATGTTGATTCATACCCTGCTTCAGAGTATGCATCAGGCGCAATCCCAATTTACTACAGTCAAAGTGGTGGTTATTATAATCTTCGCGATTGTATTGACTTTAGACCAACAAGAACAGCAGGTCAACCTTCTGTATCTTTCTTGGGTGGTCGCGTTCAAAAGCCATCTGAGGTTATGGAATTATCCTATCAATTCTATTTACCAAGAATTGATAAGTTGATGTTGACAAAAGACAAAGAATTTAAAATTGTCCGAGGCGTTTCCTCAGTTGCTCCTGTGCCACCATCAGACGCGCAAGACGCAATGACATTATACATTATTAATTCACCAGCATACGCTGCGAATGTATCGGAAATTAAACTTGAGTACGTTGAAAATAAACGATTTACAATGCGCGATATTGGTACTCTTGAGAAGAGAATTGAATCTTTAGAAAACTATACTGCATTGACGCAAATTGAAGCGCTTGCATCAGATACCGCAATTCTTTATGAAGATAATTTGCGCGAGAAAGAAAAATACGGTATCGTTGTTGATACGTTTGAAGGATTCTTAACTGCAGATATTACCAGTGACGACTTTTTAGCGTCGATTGAGTAAGGGAGTTTAAAATGGCATTAGGACCATACGTTGAAAAAGTTCCGTTAGAATTAATTTTCTCGTCAGCAATTTCTGGCGCAAGTGGCTATCGCATTAACGATAAAACCATCACATTAGATTATACTGAAGAAGTTGCAGTTTCACAAGTAACCGCAACAAAATCAATTTCAGTACAACCTTATGAATTTGCTAGATTTGAGGGTGATTTAAAATTAAATCCTGAGAGCGACTTTTTCGTTTCCGATAAACTTGTTCCAACTACAACAAATCAAAGCGCTGACAATCAAGGTCTAAATAATCTTGTTGGTGCTGCAACTCAACCAGGCGGAATAAATTCAACTATATTGCCAGTGACTTCTTCTGATGACTTGCTATTGAACTCATTAGTGCCAATTAATGCTGCTCAATTTACTGGTGGTTTGATTTCAACACGCGCTGGCGTAAATGTTCCATCTCTTGCTAATTTTTCAGAAGAAAGCATTTGGGGCGTTTTAAATAGTGAGCCAGCAGCAACTATAGATACTACTAGAACAGTAGATGGTCAACGTCCACTATCATCACTAGTTGAATTTTTTGGCTCATCTACAGATACTCAACCAAGAACTGGTCAAGGTGTTGATGTTACGGTAATTGAAAATTCACTAGGTGTTGACTCTGCAAGAAGAACAGCTGCGACAAGTGGTCGCGCTTCAATTGACGTTGATTTTTTGAGATTTCGTTACGATAGAAGATAATAGGTAAAATCAAAATGACAGACAGCGCACAAAGAACATTAGTTAATGCACAAGTGATTCCTTTCGTTCGTGCACGAGAGGTTTTATTTACCGCAACAAATTTACGTCCAGACAAAGAAGTGAACTTCTTTTTCGACGATATTGCTGTAAATAATTTCGTTCAAAAACCAACAAGAATCGTTGTGACACAAAATGTTGCAAGTTCTAATTTTGCGCAAAATGGCGGCGTCATTAATAATACCACCAAAGCCTATGGTAAGGTTATCTCTACTGCAAATAATACGTTGTATATAAATGAGAATTTTATTACAGCAAACATGACTTTGCCTGTTGGTTCATTTACATCAACAGACTTTGCCGCAAATGACATTGTTTATCAAACATCAGCAGCAGGTAGCAATTCATACGCAACGAGCGATTTTATCGGTCGCGTAGAACTTTGGGATCATGCCAATTCTGTATTGGCTATTTCGCCCGTTTCAGGTAATGTTGCAGTCGGTAATGTTCGCAGTACTTTGTATAAACTCAATAGTACATTTTCTGCAAATCTCGCAAGCATAATTGCAAACAATCGTTTTGCCACTTCACAAGTAATTCGTTCAGCAGAAACTGGAAATACACTAACAATTTCAACAACACAACACAATTCAGGTATTGTGTTCCGCGCAAATAGCGGAAATAGCAGAACACTATTTACTTCAACAAACGTTTCAAGTTCAATTGTTGGTAATGTCGTTTATATTGCCTCTGGTACTGGTCTTGGACAGGCTCGTACAATTGAAAATGTTATTAATGGAACTGAATTAGTTCTCAACGTTGCACCATCAATTGAGTTTACTACAAATACCAAATATTCAATTGGTAAACTAGCCGTTGATGAATATTCAACACTCTCTGGCATTTTTCATATCCCAGAAACACCAAACTTTAAATTTACGACTGGCGAAAAACTTTTCGTAGTTACAGATCAATTATCATCAAAAGATAGCGATAATAGTTTATATGCATCAGCAAAATATGTTGCTCAAGGATTGGTAACACAAACAGTCGTACCACCAGTTCAAGCGCCACCAACACAGGTGGTGACACCTCCAACGACACAACCAACTACAACTCGTCGTCGTCGTAGAGATCCTGTTGCGCAAACATTCTTCACTCCGCTACCAAAAAGCGCCAAGCAAAATTATGGTATCTTTGTAAGCAGCATTGATTTATTCTTCAAGTCAAAGCCAAAATCTGCTGAACAAGAAGGTGGTGTAGATCGTTTACAGTTGCCAGTAAGTTGCCGTATCGTTACAACTCTTAACGGTTTCCCAACTGAAAGTGTAATTGCAACGTCAGTTGTTGAATGGAAAGATGTAAAAACCTCAGACATTCCTGATGCAAACGACCCAAGCACATCAACCAAATTTAGTTTCAAAGATCCAGTTTATCTTCTACCAGAAACAGAGTATGCTCTTATCGTACAATCTGAATCCCCAGATTATGACGTTTATATATCTGAACTTGGTCAAAACATTTTAGGATCAAATCCACCACGTCGTGTTTCTGAACAACCATATGTTGGTTCATTCTTCCGTTCGCAAAACGCTTCAACATGGACACCATATCAAAATCAAGACTTGATGTTTGTTATCAACAAGTGCGTATTCTCCAAAGACATTATTGCTCGTCTTGGATTCCAACATACTCCACCAACAAAGTTAGTGTTGATGGATCGTTTGTTCGTACACTCAACAGAAGCAAACTTCCCATCTACTGATATTGATTATAAAATTAAAACTAAATCAGCAAACACTGGCGCATTTGACGCAGATTTTGTTACTATTACGCCAAATAGATTATACAGTTTTGGTGGCGACTTGAGCACTTCGATTAAGACTTCTTCTCGCCGTCGCTTGTTAAGCGCTGGTTCAAAACAAAGCGTCAATGTTCAAGTTGAAATGACAACTTCAGATTCTGATGTCTCACCAGTTATTAATCGTGAGCGTCTTGGTATCATTGCAATGCGCAACGTAATTAATAACGCTGGCATTTCTAACGGTAAGATTTCAATCACCAACGTTGGCACTGGTTATGTTTCAAATGCAGCGATCACAATTACTGATCCAGATGGAAATGGTACTGGCGCTAACGGTTACGCTGTAAGAAACAAAACTGCGAATACTATCGATCATATCGTGATTGATAATCCAGGATATGGTTATATCACGACACCAACACTTACAATTGCTGCTCCAACTATTTCAGCTGGCAATACCACTGCAACGGCAGTAGTTGCTGGTGAGACAAGTAAAACTGGCGGTAATATCTTCAGTAAGTATATTTCGAAGCAAATTGTTCTTGCAGATGGATTTGATGCTGGTGACATGCGCGTATTCTTGCGTATGATCAAACCACCAGGAACTGATGTTCACGTTTATTATAAAGTTCTTTCTGCAGCAGATCCTGAGCCATTTCCAAATAAATCTTGGCGTTTAATGACGAAGTATACAAACTTTACAAGTAAGGATCAAGTGACACCAGTTCAAATTGAGTATCGTCCAACTCTTGATAGAGGCGAATTGAGTTATGTTGAAAATAATGTGACATACCCAATTGGCGGCAAGTTCAAAACATTCGCAATTAAGATTGCAATGGTTTCTGTTGATCCAACAGTTTACCCAACAATTCTTGATATGCGCACTATTGCGACGCCAAAGGGATAATATGACCACTTACGTTAAAGTTAAAAATACTCCTTATATTCGCGACATCAATACGATGGCGCTATTAAATACTGATCGAAAGGCAGTGAATAAGGATGAAGCATACAAACGTGAAATGGCAAAAAATAAAGAAAAAGAAAAACAAATCGCAGAGTTAAAAACTGAAATCAATGATTTGAAAGACATGGTGAAAAAACTTTTAGAAAAGGTAGAGAATTCTAATGGCTAATGCAAATATTGCACAATTACAATTAAACCAAACGTTTAATGAGTGGCGCGTCATTACGAACGTTTTAGCCAATTCAATTAATGATCTTCGTAATGGTAATTACGTTAAAGACAACGGCGATTTAATTGTTGCGTCTGGTAATGTTCACATCACACGTCCAACAGGAACCACTCTACTTGTTTCCTCTGATGCTTCTATTGCTAATCAATTAACAACAAAAACATTTGTCGCGACAGATGACATTACAGTAAATGGTGCGAATGCTCGTTTCACAAATGTTTCATCTTATGTTCAAGTAGCAAACTCTATTTTTACTAAAAATCTAGTTTCAAATACTTTTATTACAAGTCAAAATACTATCACAACAGATTTGACTGTCGGCTCAAGTTATGCTAATGGTAATTGCTGGATCAACGGAGATCCTGAGCCATCACGCACACCAATCTATCAAGATGGTGTTTACATTAATACACGCAGAGGATTAAACTTCCGCGGAACTGGTATTGCGACAGTTACTGTTTCAGCAAACATTGCAAACACAAAAGTTACAGATATTGTTTTTGATGCTCCAAGCGTTCTTGGTGATAAAGGCGTCAAGGGTGAGCCTGGTGTTAATGGTGAAAAAGGCGAACCAGGTTTCCAAGGTTTTCAAGGCGCGCAAGGCGTGCAGGGCGCACAAGGTTTTCAAGGTGTACAAGGTTTTCAAGGTGTACAGGGATCAAAAGGTGAACCTGCTATTGGTGGAACTGGAGACAAAGGCGATAAAGGCGAGCAAGGCGCTGGTGATAAAGGTTTCCAAGGAACAAAAGGTCAGAAGGGCGAGATTGGTGGAAGCGGTGATGTTGGAGACAAGGGCGATAAGGGCGATAAAGGAAATCAAGGCACTTCTGGTGTATCTGCAGATAAAGGCGATAAAGGAAATCAAGGACCACAAGGCGCGAAGGGTGACAAGGGTAGCGGCGCAGCAGCAGGTTCACAACTTGTAAAAGCATATGCAAACTTTAGTTCTTCTGTTGGTTCCGTTACAGTTAATGGTAGCAATAATGTTTCAAGTATTACAGTTGCTGGTGATCAAAGTTGGGATGGTGGTACATGGAATGCAAGTTGGGGTACTTTGATTCAATACACAATCAATTTCACAACTCCAATGGATGATCAATATTATGCCGTCGCTGGTTCTGCAAGAAAACCAGGAACTTCTGATGCCCCATCATTTTATTTCTCTGGCAGCGGCAATCTACAAGTAACAAGACGTAATGCAAACTTCGTTAAAGTTGCGTATGCTCTTTCAGGTGAAAACCTTAATGAAACAAAATATTTTTATCCTGCAGATGCTGATGTAATTGTTGTAAAATAAAGATTAATTAAATGGCTAATGCAAATATTTCACATGTGACTTTAATTAACACGTTCAGTGATTGGCGTGGAGCAACCAACGACCTTGCAAATTCAGCAAACGATCTTCGTAACGGAAACTATTTGCGAGAAGCGGGTGCCATTTTAAACATTAAAAATGGTGCGCTTTATGTTGATCGTCAGACAGGCGTAACGTTTAATGTAACTGCAAATGCAAACGTTGAAAATAATCTTACAACAAAAACAAAAATTGTTTTAGATGAAGCAATATACAATGGTGATGATGCACGTTTTACGAACACAAATGTAATTGTTCAAATTGCTAACACTTTAGCAACAAAAAATTTAATTTCAAACTCATTTATTCATAGCCAAAATACTACCACAACAGATTTAATTGTTGGTAGCGATAGTTCAGGAATGTGTTGGATTCAGGGCGATCCATATCCGTCAAAAACGCCAATTTATATTGAAGGTAACTTTGGTGCAATTGATCGTGGATTTAACCTTTATGGGAATAGTATTTCCTCCGTCATTGTTACAGCAAACGTCGCTAATACTAAAATTTTGGATATTGATATCGACGTACAAGTTCCAGATGGTCCAGGTGGTGTTAAAGGTCAAAAGGGGCAAAAAGGTCAACCTGGAGTTCAAGGCGCACAAGGAGTTCAGGGTTTCGCTGGCTTGTCTGGACATCAAGGTGTGCAAGGCGCTCAGGGGTTAGCTGGTCTCAAAGGTGATGTTGGTGAAGTTGTAGGTGGCACAAAAGGTGCTAAAGGCGACAAAGGCGAGTTTGGTTACGGTGAAGTGGGTGATGATGGAGAAAAGGGTCAAAAGGGCGAATCGATCGGAGCAACAAAAGGCGAAAAAGGCGCAAAGGGCGAAAAAGGTGGTTTAGGGGATGCTGGTGTTAATGCCTCAACCCCATCGAAAGGTGATACTGGAGATTCGGGACTTTCTGGAGATATTGGTGATGTTGGCTTAAATGTTGAATTTGTTCGCGGTTATGCTAATTTTGGTGGTGGTTTTGCAGGATTTTTTGCACCTACCATTTTTGCAAGTAATAATATATCTAGTATATCCATTTCAAATCAATCTTGGGCTGGTGGTACAATTAGACTTTATACTTTAAACTTCACAAACCCACTACCAAGTTCAAGTTATTCGGTAGTTGGGTCTTCTCGAAAACCAAATTCTTCAGAAACAGGTTTCTTTTATTCTGGATCTGGGCATTTGCAAACCTATTTAAAAGACACTAATTATACTCAAGTGGCTTTTGCGGTAAGTGGTGAAAATATTAATAATACACAATATTTTATTCCAGCAGATGGAAGCGTTATAATTGTTGGTGATATCGTAGCCGCCTCTTCTGTTGAAATAACGAATGTTACAGCGTCGAATTTCTCGTTGGCTGGTATTGGTGGTAGTGCAACTGCAACATATCGCTTGGCTTCTTCTGGGGGCGCATTCCGAACAATCAGCTCTGGAACATTAACTGCAATTTCTGGACAATGGCTTCTCAGCGGCTCAGCGAGCAATTACGAGGCTTTCGTTAGCGTAAATAGTGGTGGCACTGGAACCCCTGGCGGCACATTTGATACTTGGGTAAACCTAGGAACTACGCAAAATTGGACATTAACGTCTGAAAACAGTTTCAGTACAACAACCTTTACTGTACAAATTCGTAATGCTGCTACATTAGCGGTGGTAGATACTGCGCAAGTTACGATGGAAGTTGATTCCGCGCCATAAGGTAATAGGGAAATTAATAAATATAGTTATCTGTGAATGCATAGAATTTTAGGAGAATATGAGTATGAAATTAGCCGTGTACACAAACGATGATCTGAAGAATAACGGCGGTTCTTTCGCAATCTTATTCCCAACAGGCGAACTTTCTTTCGAAGCCACCGTAGCGAAAGATATTCCTGCAGGCTCAAAATACAAGGTCGTCGATACGGATAACGAAGCAGAAAAAGCAGAACTTGATAAGGTTTTTTCATCCAATACAAAAGATGTTTCTTATTGGATCGCTTGGTCAGCTAATTTAGACGATAATTCCTCTCCAATTTCTTTTTCTATTAATATGGAAAAAGCAAAAGAATGCTTTTTAGAATATATTCGTCCATTAAGAAATAACGAATTATCTAAACTAGACGTTGAATATCAACGCGCAGATGAAGTTGGTGATGTTGCTCTAAAAGCAACAATTGCCGCTAAAAAACAAAAATTAAGAGACTTGCCATCAGATACAAGGATAGTGAATTGTACTGATTTCGATACACTCAAAACACTAACCTATGAATTTCTAAGAGATAATTGATGGCTTACACAGATTTGTATGTAGATCAGGGAGCTGACTACTTCACAAATATGGATCTAACTGAAGACGATGGGACTCCCATAAACGTCTCAGGTTACGCATTCACAGGACAAATTCGTAAATCATATTATTCAACAAACCCAACCGCAAATTTAGTTATTTCAATTGTTAACGGTGCTAATGGGAATTTAAACATTACCATGAGTTCAGTAGTAACTTCAAACATTACTCCTGGACGATATGTCTATGATGTAAAAATGACGGATACCTCGAATGTGACTATCAGAATTATGGAAGGCATAGTAACAGTCACACCACAGGTATCTAGATGAAGATTAATCTAACAAATAGAAATACCGTCGGTACAGTTAAACTTACAACTGGCAGCGCTCCACTTGCTGGCGCAGCAGGTTCTCAAGGCGCACAAGGTGTTCAAGGTGCCCCAGGCACTCCTGGTGGTCCTCAGGGTGATCAAGGTTTTCAAGGTCGTCAAGGCGTTCAAGGCGCTCAAGGTCATCAAGGCGTTCAAGGTGCAACTGGTTCTGGCGCACAAGGTGTTCAAGGTCATCAAGGCGTTCAAGGACAACAAGGTTTCCAAGGTGTACAGGGTGCACAAGGTATTCCAGGAACATTTGCTGGAGTTGGCGCACAAGGTGTTCAAGGCGCAACAGGTGCACAAGGCGTTCAAGGTGCACCAGGAGCACAAGGCGCAGCTGGTGCAGATTCTTTCGTTCCTGGTGCAAAGGGCGACAAAGGCGATACTGGTGCACAAGGCGTTCAAGGTGCAGCGGGAGCAAAAGGTGATGTTGGTCCTCAAGGTATTCAAGGCGCACAAGGTGTTGCTGGCGTAAATGGCGCTCAAGGTGCTGTTGGCGA
>Ga0315903_10003968_pt1 | contig 20105 bp, 11 predicted proteins | sample LakEriMetagenome_7_FD_203524 | JGI IMG/M metagenome (GOLD analysis project Ga0315903, IMG submission 203524) | Freshwater fungal communities from buoy surface, Lake Erie, Ohio, United States - Buoy 2 MA119 | ecosystem: Environmental > Aquatic > Freshwater > Lake | place: USA: Lake Erie, Ohio... | reverse complement strand
TGAAGCTGCCGCACCTGCCGATGGACATCTCTCCTTCGGGGGAGCGGGTGGTGGCGGCCGAGAACTTCTTCCTGCGGAGTTCCAAGAAGAAAGACCGGGATGGGGAGGTTTCGATCCATCGCTGGGAGGGGAAGGAGCTGAAGCCCGAGAAGGTCTTCCGGTATGTGGCTCCGGGAGACAACTTCAAGAACGAGCCCAAGCACGCCTTCTTCATCGATGAAGACCACCTGATTACGGTCTCCCCCTTCTCGAAGATGACCGCCTGGAATGTGTCGCAGGTCAAGGCGCTGTACACGGCGGATCTGTCGGGTTCGGGAGCCCCGGCGCTCAGCCCCGGGAGAAAGCACCTGGCGGTGCCGACATCGGAAGGGGTCTGTCTGTACGAAGCGATCTCGGGGGATTCGATTGGCAAGCTGCCGGGGGGGAACCCCGGGATGGTGCTGGCGCTGGCCTTCCGTCCGGATGGCAAGCAGTTGGCGGCACTGGCGGTGCAGCGGCTGATGGTGTGGGATCTCGAGAAGGGGGAACTCGACCGGGACATCTACTTCACCAAGCCGCAGTTCGCCAACTTCATGGACTGGGTGGGGGAAGGCCACCTGCTGGTGGGGGGGCAGAATCTGATTGATCTCGAGCGGCGGGTGGTGCTGTGGGAATATACGAACAATTCGGGAGTCCAGGGGCGGCAGGGGGCGCAGGTGGGGGACAACTTCTGGTACCTGATGTCGGCACCGGACCGTTCCGCACGGGCGTTGTTTGCCGCCAAGCTGCCCCATGCGTCGGCCCTGCAGGCAGCCCAGGCGTTGAAGCCGGATGAGATTCTGGCGATCAAGCCGGGGGCGTCGATCGCGATCCAGTGGTCGGTGCAGGGGGATCAGAAAGAGGTCAATGACGCCTACCAGTCGATCATCAAGCAGTTGCAGGATATCGGCATGACGTATGCCGAGAAGAGCCGGCTGGTGCTGCAGGTGAGCACGGCGGCCGGGGAAACCAAGGAGATCCAGTACCGGGGATTTGGTCGGTTTTTTGGGGGCGGGGGCGAAACCGCCCGGGTGACCGAGCACATCAGCAAGATCCAGTTCGTGGAAGACAACACGGTGATCTGGCTGGCCGAGGCACACACCGGAGCGCCGCACTTTCTGTCACTCAAAGAGGGGCAGACCCTGCAGCAGGCGCTGGCGCCGTACCAGAAGCCGAATGTGAAGTTCTTCACCCAGGTCAATCTGCCCAAGTACGTGGCGCGTCCGCATCCGTCGGGAGCGTATGGGCACAGCGAGCTCTCGGCCAAGGGTGTGGTTGACCGCAAGTAGCGTCCTGCTGGGGAGCTGGGTCACAAAGGCTGGGGGGGCGACGTCGAATGGATGACGTCGCGTCGGATGCCCCGGGGCAGTCCACCGTCGAGGCATTCCGCCTCTGGTGCCGACTGGGTTTTCAACGCGGGTTTCCGTACAACGGGGAGGTTCTGGTCCGGCGGACGGACCGGCATCCGACTTTGGTGGGAACCGTTGAGAACCCGGAAGGAGTGGCCCATGCGTGCTGTGCGGCTGGCGTTGCTGTGTCTGATCGGCTGGGCGGGTTTGGTCCCGCAGGTGAGCGGCGGGGACCTGTTCGAGGTGTATTACCCGCCGTCGAGCCAGCCGGGGGAACTGGTGCTGGGGGTGACCTACACCGTCTGGATTCCCGAGGGGCGGGAACCGTTGCGGGGGGTGATTGTCCATCAGCACGGGTGTGGGACGGGAGCGTGCCGGGGGGGAGCGACCGCCGCCTACGACCTGCACTGGCAGGCGTTGGCCCGCAAATGGAACTGTGCCCTGCTGGGACCTTCGTACCATCAGCAAGATTCCGAGAACTGCCGGCTGTGGTGTGATCCGCGGAATGGTTCGGACGGCACATTTCTGCGGGCGTTGACCGACCTGGCCCGGGCCAGCGGCCGGCCCGAACTGACCACCGTCCCCTGGTGTCTGTGGGGGCACTCTGGCGGAGGGTTCTGGGCGAGCCTGATGCAGACACTGCATCCCGAGCGGATCGTGGCGATCTGGTTTCGGTCGGGGACAGCCATTGAGGCGTGGGAGAAGGGTGAGATTCCCCGTCCCGAGGTTCCGGAGGCCGCGTTTGGCATTCCCTGCGTTGTGAACCCGGGGGTGAAGGAGCGGGACGATGCCCGGTTCCGGGGGGCCTGGACGGGGGCCGAGCGGATGTTCCAGTTCTACCGGTCGAAAAACGCGCCGATGGGCATGGTGCTGGATCCGAAGTCGGGGCACGAGTGTGGGGATTCGCGCTACCTGGCGATTCCATTTTTCGATGCCTGTCTGTCGCTGCGTCTGCCGGTGCCCGGGGCTGCCGACAAGTCGCTGCGCCCGATCGACGTGGAGGCCGGTTGGCTGGCCCCGTACCTTGCGGGAACGGCCCGGCCGGCGGCTCTTTACGAGGGGGAACGGCTGCAGGCGACATGGTTGCCGAGCCCCGGCGTGGCCGAACTGTGGACGCAGTACGTGTCGCGGGGGGAGATTGCGGACCTCAGCCCCCCTCCGGAACCCCGGGAGTTGGCGGTGGTGCGGACGCCTCGCGGCGCACGGCTGAGCTGGACGGCGGATGCCGATTTCGAAACCGGTCTCGCGGGATTTGTGATTCTGCGGGACGGCCAGGAGATTGCCCGGCTTCCGGAGAAGCCGGTCGGCCGGTTTGGCAAAGGGCTGTTCCAGACCATGTCGTATCACGACACGCCCGAGAAGCCGTTGCCGCGGATGGAGTATGTCGATGCGGGGGAGAACCGCTCCGCGACGGCCCGATACGAGATTCAGGCGGTGAACTCGCTGGGGGTTCGATCGACCCCCGTCGGAACCCGATAGAGGACGAATGGCGCGACCCGGTGAAGGGGACGGTCGCTGGGCCCCCTTGACCTTGGGGGGCCGGCCTCAAAATGCGATGTGCGAAGACGATTGAACAAAAACGGGGCCACCCCCAGCAGGGAGCGGCCCCGTTTTTTATGCGGCTTGGTTGCAGACCGTAGCGCGGCAGGTTCGGAATGTCCGACGCCACCCCGACGCGGCTACCGCCGTTGTGCGGGGTGTGCCAGCGAGAGCCAGGCTCCGTCCTGCTGGCTGCTGGCGACGCACTGCTGGATGAAGTTCATGCCATCGACGCCGTCCGCAATGTTGGGATAGACGGTGTCGCTGAGGGAGAACGATTCCCCACTGGCGCGCTTGACCATGTCGTCGTAGGCACCGCGATAGATGTTGGCGAACGCCTCGAAGAACGCTTCGGGGTGTCCCGAGGGGAGGCGGCAGGCGGCCTTCCCCATGTCGTTCATGAAGGGGGCGTTCGGGTCGCGGGTGTACATCGCGTGCGGAGAGCCGTTGCGGCGCACGATCATCACATTCGGTTCTTCCTGCCGCCACGACAGGGCCCCCAGGGTTCCGTCGATCTCGATCGACAGGTCATTCTCGCGGCCGTGCGAAATCTGGCTGGCGGTGACGGTTCCCAAGCCGCCGTTCTGGAAGCGGATGACGGCATGGCCGTAGTCGTCGAGGGCCCGCCCCGGTTCGAACACCTTGAGGTTGGCCGAGACCTTGTCGGGCAGCAGGCCGGTCATGTAGCGGGCGAGGTTGTAGGCATGGGTGGCGATGTCGCCAAAGCAGCCGGCGGCACCCGACTTGGTGGGGTCGGTGCGCCAGGAGGCCTGCTTCTGCCCCGACTCTTCGAGCCGGCTGCGGAGCCAACCCTGGATGTAGAATGCCCGCACGGCCTGAATATCACCCAGTTCGCCGTTGAGGATCATCTGCCGGGCCTGCCGCACCAGCGGGTAGCCGGTGTAGTTGTGGGTGACGGCGAAGACCGCCCCAGACGACTTGGCGAGCTTGTGGAGTTCTTCGGCCTGGGCGAGGTCGAGGGTGAGGGGTTTGTCGCAGATGACGTTGAACCCGCCGGCCAGCGCGGCCTTCGCGATGGGGAAGTGGGTGTGGTTGGGAGTGGCGACGGTGACGAAGTCGATCCGCTGGTCGGCCGGGAGGGCCTTCTCGGCGGCGATCATCTCGTCGACCGAACCATAGGCGCGGGCCACGGGAACATCGTACTCGGGGGCGACCGACTTGGACTTGGCCGGGTCGGACGAAAAGGCTCCCGCCACGAGGGAGGCGCGGTTGTCGAGAATTGCGGCGGTCACATGCACGCGACCAATAAACGCCCCCGGGCCCCCCCCCACCAGGGCCATTCTCAGTTTCCGGTTCAGCTTGCCATTGGTCGACATCGAAGCGCTCTCCTGGGACGAAGGTCGGTGAAGCCCGCAGAATAGTGCTGGGTTGCGGGTTTCTCAACCGATGGTGTCGGGCCTGGTGACTCGCGTTTCAACCGGAAAGAACGGCTGGCGGCCCCCCCGCCGCATGGAGCCCGGTGGGGTTGCAACGGGAACTGGTGTGCGCCGCAGCAAGGAAGAGGATTCTTCGCTCGTCAATCGTACGTACAGACCGGGAAAGATTGACTTGGCTGCCGATTTGCGTCAGAGTTTTTTGATATGAACACGTCGCGCGCTGTGCAGATTTTCTCCGTTCTGGTGGCACTGTTTGGGGGCCTGGTCCACGGGCCAGCGGTCTGTTGGGGATTCGAGCCCGACCGGGCCGAGCAGGAACGGTTTTTCGAACAGCAGGTTCGCCCGATCCTGGTTGAGAAATGCCTTGGTTGCCATGGTGCCGAGAAGCAGCAGGGGGGGCTGCGTCTCGACTCGGCGGCGGCGTTTGCCAAGGGGGGCGACTCGGGCCGCCTCGTGGAGGGAGAGCAGGTCGAGCAGAGTCTGCTGCTGGAGGTGCTCTCGTACCAGGGAGACATCAAGATGCCCCCTTCGGGTCCGTTGCCGGCGGAGCAACTGGCGACGCTGCGCGACTGGGTGCGGCAGGGGGCGGTGTTTCCGGCGGGGCCCTCCGCGACGCTGGCCTTGCCGGCCTCGCCCGAGGGGATCGCCGCCCTGCGGGGGAGCCACTGGGCCTTACAGCCACTGCGCGCCCCGACTCTGCCCGCGTCGACCTGGAATGACTGGGAAGCGGGACCGATTGACCGGTTTGTCGCGAGCCGACTGCAGCAGGCCGGCTTGACTCCGGGGGTCAAGGCGGAACGTGCGCAGCTGTATCGCCGTCTGTCGTTTGATCTGCTGGGGTTGCCCCCGACGATGGCGGAGCTGCAGGCGTTCGTGGCGGACCCGGCTCCCGATGCGTGGGAGAAGGCGATTGACCGGATGTTGGCATCGCCGCAGTATGGCGAACGGTGGGGACGGCTCTGGCTCGACGTGGCCCGCTATGCCGACACGAAGGGGTACGTTTTCACCGAGGAGCGGCGCTATCCCTTTTCTTACACCTATCGCGACTACGTGATTCGCGCCTTCAACCGCGACCTGCCTTACGACCGCTTTTTGCAGGAACAGATCGCCGCGGATCAGCTTGATGTCCAGGATGACAGAACAGCGTTGGCCGCTCTGGGATTCCTGACGCTGGGACGTCGGTTCGGGAACAACCAGAACGACATCATCGACGACCGGATTGACGTGGTGACGCGGGGGCTGATGGGGTTGGCGGTCGGGTGTGCCCGGTGTCACGATCACAAGTACGACCCGATTCCCACGGCTGATTACTACAGCCTGCATGGGGTCTTCGCGAGCAGTGTTGAGCCGGGAGACCTGCCGCTGATTGGCAATCCGGAAGCCGGGGCGGCGTACGACGCCTACGTGGCCGAGTTGAACAAGCGGGAACAGGTGGTCAACGAATTTCTGAACAGCAAGCGGGCCGAGATGCTGGACCAGTTGCGGGGTCAGACTCTCGATTACCTGGTCGCGGTGGCGCGGCGGGATACCTCTCCGATTCCCGAGCGGATTCGCCTGCTGCTCGATCCGAAGGATCTGCGGGGGGAGCTGATCACGCGGTGGCGGAACTATCTGATGGCCACCAGGACGGCCCACCATCCCGTGTTTGCCCCATGGAACCGGTTGTCCGAACTGCCCGAGGCGGAATTCGCGGCCCAGGCGGCGGCCTACCTGGCGACGTTGAAAGCCGAGCCGGCGGCCGACGCCCCCCGGATCAACCCGCGGGTGCGCGAGAAACTGGCCGCGCTGGAGCCGAAGTCTCTGGTGGATGTGGCTGTGGCCTACGGGGAACTGTTGCTGGATGTGCAGCGGCAGTGGGTCGAGTCGCAGAAACCGGCGCCAGCCGCGGAGGGACAACCGGTTCCCGAACGGCCGAAGGCGCTGCCGGAGGCCGACGCGGAGGAGTTGCGGCAGGTGCTCTATTCGGACCAGGGGCCGTGGGGGGTTCCGCCGGAGGAGCTGCGGCGGCTGTTCGACCGGGCCGCCCGCAACATGTTGACCGAGTTGCGGCGCAAGGTGGATGAGTGGAAGGTGACCGCGGTGGCGGCGCCTCCGCGGGCGATGGTGCTGAACGACGCTCCGCAGCCGGTGGCCGCACGCATTTTGATCCGGGGGAATCCCGGGCGGCCCGGGGAGGAAGTGCCCCGGCGGTTTCTGCAGGCGATTCCCGAGGCGGGGGGGGTGTTCGCCCAGGGGAGCGGACGGCTGGAACTGGCTCGCGCAGTGACCAGTCCCGCGAACCCGCTGACACCGAGGGTGTTGGTGAATCGTGTCTGGATGCATCACTTTGGCAATGGGCTGGTGCGCACGCCGGGAGATTTTGGGATTCGCGGCACGCCCCCCACGCATCCGGAGTTGCTCGATTATCTGGCGTCTCGGTTTGTTGCGAAGGGTTGGTCGCTCAAAGAGCTGCACCGGGAGATTTTGTGTTCGGCGACCTATCAGCAGTCGAGCGCCGACCGGCCGGAGGGGGTGGCGGTGGATCCCGAGAATCAATGGCTCTGGAAGATGAATCGGCGCCGTCTCGATTTTGAAGGGTTGCGGGACAGCCTGTTGGCGGTGGCGGGTACGCTCGATGGAGAGATGGGAGGGCGGGGTGTCGATGTGTTCAAGGCTCCGTTCAGCACGCGGCGGACGGTCTATGCCTTCATCGACCGGCAGGATCTGCCGGGGACGTTTCGGACGTTTGATTTTGCGAGTCCCGATGTCAGCACGCCCCAGCGTCCCCAGACACTCGTGCCGCAACAGGCGTTGTATGGATTGAATTCGCCGTTTGTGATTGAGTTGGCGGCTCAGGCCGCCCGGCGGGCGCAGGCCGGGGTGGCGGCGGCACACCCGGCGACCGACACGGTGAGCCGGTTGATCGCCGAAGTGCAGGCGCTGTACCAGGGGGTGTTGACCCGTCCCGCGAGTGCTGGGGAGTTGAGCCTGGCGTTGTCTTTCGTGACGGAGCAGGCGGTGACGGAGCAGGCCGAAGCCGGACCCCGGAACGGCCTGTCGCCCCTGGCGCAACTGGCCCAGGCGCTGATGCTGTCGAACGAATTTGTCTTCGTCGACTGAGAGCCGGGTGCGGCAGCGCGCGGGCTGGTTATCAGCCCGTTGGGGCTGGATCTGAGTTGCGGCCGATCGGTTTCCGCACCGCCCAGCGAGGCCGTTCGGCACTCCGGATTCGGGTCGGTCTGGGCACGCCTGACGGGAGTGGGCGCGGCTCGTCAGCCAGAGGTGGCATGGGATTTGCCCGAAAGAGTCGTTGAGAGAGCCGACTGGTGACGTTCCGGCGTTCGGGAACGACTTGCCGGTGGGGGTTTCGCGAACCTGTGGCGGTTTGAGGCGGGTGAGAAAACGCGGGAGTTCGCGCAGTTGTTTGGCACGGATGCTGAAATCCACTGCAGCCATGGGTCGTGAGGGACCGGATCGGTCCGTCGTGTTCCACGAGAAAGCGCTCCGATGACAACAGATCACGACTCGGTGGAATCGCTGACGCGATTCGCCGATTACAGTACCGACGGGTTTTACGACGAGATGTTTCTGCCCGACGGCAATCCCCGGCCGCGGTCCGAATTGCTCGCCTGGAGGCTCAAGACCCTTTCGCCTGGGGAAATGGCGAGCCGGCAGCGGGCGGCAGATCAGGCACTGCTGAACATGGGGATCACCTTCAATGTCTATGGACATGAGCAGGGGACTGAGAAGATCTGGCCGTTCGACCTGGTGCCGCGCATTCTGGAGTCGACCGAGTGGAGCCGGATTGAGGCGGGGCTGCGGCAGCGGATTCGCGCGCTGAACCTGTTCATTGACGACATGTATCATGGGCAGCAGATCGTCAAGGACGGGATCTTTCCCGAGTACATGGTCAAGACCGGACGGAACTTCCTGCAGCAGTGCCGGGGAGTGAAGCCCCCCCGGGGGATCTGGTGTCACATCACCGGGACCGACCTGGTACGTGACACCGACGGCACAGTCTACGTTCTGGAAGACAATCTGCGGTGTCCTTCGGGGGTCTCGTATGTGCTCGAGAACCGCGAAGTGATGAAGCGAACGTTCCCGCAGCTCTTTGAGGGGCTGTCGATTCTGCCAGTCGAGAACTATCCCGAGCAGCTGCTGCGGATGCTGCAGTACATCGCCCCCCCCACCGATGATGAACCGACGGTCGTGGTGCTGACCCCCGGGATCTACAACTCGGCGTACTTTGAGCATTGCTTTCTGGCCCAGCAGATGGGGGTGGAGCTGGTCCAGGGGAGCGATCTGGTGGTGTCGAATGGGTTTGTCCACATGCGGACCACCCGGGGACTGCAGCGCGTGGATGTGATCTACCGCCGGATCGACGACGAATTTCTCGATCCTCTCACCTTCCGGGCCGATTCGTGCCTGGGTGTGCCGGGCCTGATGGATGTCTACCGGGCCGGGCGGGTGGCGCTGGCCAACGCCCCCGGGACGGGGATCGCCGACGACAAGGCGGTCTACGCCTACGTGCCGCAGATGATCAAGTACTACCTTGGAGAGGAGATGAGTCTGCCGAATGTTCCCACGTACCTGTGTGCCGACGATGAGCAGCGGCGGTATGTGCTGAGCCACATCGACCAACTGGTGATCAAGCCGGCGAATGAGTCCGGGGGGTACGGCATTCTGGTGGGGCCCCGGGCGACTCCGGAGCAGCATGCGAAGTACCGCGAGCTGATCGAGGCAAATCCGCGGAATTACGTGGCGCAGCCGACGCTGGCGCTCTCGCGGGTGCCGACCCTGGTGGGAGATCATCTGGAGGGGCGGCATGTCGACTTGCGCCCGTACATTCTGTACGGCGAAGACATCTACATCCTGCCGGGGGGCCTGACGCGGGTCGCGCTGGTGAAGGGGTCGCTGGTGGTGAATTCCTCACAGGGAGGGGGGAGCAAGGACACGTGGGTCCTCAAGAATGGAATTCCCCGGCTGGCGGACTTCCTGGAACTGCAGCAGTGAGCCATCGGGGCCCGGTTGATTTTTTCCGCGGGGTTGAGCCCTGCGGAGCCTTTCTTTTCCACGATGTTGAACGACCATGTTGAGCCGGGTTGCCAATTCGATCTATTGGATGAGTCGCTACGTGGAACGGGCCGAGAATGTGGCCCGGTTCATCGATGTGAACCTGAACATGTCGCTGGATCTCGGTCCCGAGATGCAGCGGCACTGGGCCCCGTTGATCTACACCACGGGGGACCAGGAGTCGTTTCATGCGATTCATGGTGTGGCCGACCAGGAGAGCGTGATCCAGTTTCTGACGTTCGAACGGCAGAACCCGAATTCGATTCTGACCTCGCTTTCGGCCGCCCGTGAGAACGCCCGCACGGTCCGCGACATGATCAGTTCGCCGATGTGGGAAGAGCTGAACAAGTTCTATCTGCTGGTGAAATCGGCGACCCCCAGCCAGGTGCTCGACTCGCCGTTTGAGTTCTTCACCCAGATCAAACTGGCCGCCCACACACTGGCCGGGGTGACCGAGTCTTCCTTGTCGCATGGCGAGGCGTGGCACTTTCACCGGCTGGGGCAGATGCTCGAACGGGCCGACAAGACCTCGCGCATTCTCGACGTCAAATACTACGTCCTGTTGCCGACCGCGTCAGACATTGGCACGCAGTTGGATACGAACCAGTGGGCGGCCTTGCTGAAGTCGGCCAGTGCCCTCGAGATGTACCGCAAGGCGTACGGGCGGATCACTCCGCAGTCGGTGGCGGACTTTCTGATTCTCGACCGGGAATTCCCGCGCGCGATCCGCTTCTGTCTGGCGCGGGCCGAGGAATCGCTGCTGGCGATCACGGGGGGCGAACACGGGACTTTCCAGAACCGGGCGGAGCAGCAGTTGGGTCGGCTGCGGAACGAGTTCGACTACACCAACATCGATGAAATCCTGCAGGCGGGGATGCATGAGTTCATCGATCGGTTCCAGAAGTCGGTGAACCGGGTGGGTGATGCGATCTTCGACACCTTTTTCGCCCTGCGTCCCGTGCCGACCCAGTCGCAATGGCAATCTCAATGAGAGGCAGCCGCTGTTCGGGCGAGGCGTGCCCGGAGAGCGAAGGGGGCCGCGGCCCCCTTGCCAGTTTCCCCCAGCCATCCGACCGTCCGGCGGAGTTGAGGGCACCCTGTTCTGGACACGAGGTTGATGCGCACCCATGGCCCTTCACGTTGCCCTCCATCACCGGTCGCGCTATCGCTATGACCGTGTGGTGAAACTTGGTCCGCAGACCATTCGCCTGCGCCCGGCTCCCCACTGCCGGACCCCCATCCTCGCGTATTCACTGCAGGTCGAGCCTGCCCGCCAGTATCTGAACTGGCAGCAGGATCCCTTCGGCAACTATCTGGCCCGGCTGGTCTTTCCCGACCCGGCGCGGGAACTGCTGGTCGAGGTGGACCTGGTCGCGGAAATGACGGTGATCAATCCGTTCGATTTCTTCCTGGAGTCGACCGCGGAGCAGTTTCCCTTCCAGTATCCCGCCGCCACGGTCGCTGAACTGGCACCGTACCTTGAGAAGGCACCACTCTCACCCCGGTTCGCCCGGTTTCTGGAGGGGGCCCCACCGGCCGGGAGGCGGACGATCGACTGGCTGGTCGACATGAACCAGTACGTCTCCCGGGAAATCAGCTACCTGATCCGTCTCGAGCCGGGGGTGCAGACGTGTGAAGAAACGCTGGAGAAGCGGAGCGGTTCGTGCCGCGATTCGGCGTGGCTGCTGGCCCAGATGCTGCGGCATCGGGGGCTGGCGACACGGTTTGTGTCGGGCTATCTGATTCAACTGCAGGCGGATGAGAAGTCGCTCGATGGTCCGTCGGGCCCCGATCAGGACTTCACCGATCTGCACGCCTGGACCGAGGTGTATCTGCCCGGGGCGGGCTGGGTGGGGCTCGACCCCACATCGGGATTGTTCGCCGGGGAGGGGCACCTGCCGCTGGCCGCCACACCCGAGCCAACCTCGGCCGCCCCCATCGCAGGGTTGGTTGATCCCTGCGAGTGTGAGTTCGACGTGACGATGACGGTCACCCGGATCCACGAGGATCCGCGGGTGACGAAGCCCTACACCGACGAGCAATGGCGGGCGATCGACCGGCTGGGGCTGCGGGTGGATGAGGCGCTCCGCGCGGGACGCATCCAATTGACCATGGGAGGCGAACCGACCTTCGTCTCAATTGACCAGCGGGATCTGCCGGAATGGAACACCACTGCCCTGGGAGATCACAAGCTTCAGTTGGGAACGACGTTGTTCGAGCGGCTGTCGAATCGGCTGGCGCGCGGTCCGCTGCTGCATTTCGGACAGGGAAAGTGGTATCCCGGCGAGCAACTGCCGAGGTGGGCCCTGTCGTGCTACTGGCGGAAAGATGGTGAGCCGATCTGGACCCGGCCCGACTTGCTGGCGACGCAGCAGGCGGAGCTGGGGCATGGTGAGGCCCAGGCACAGCAATTCATCCAGCGGCTCGCGGAGCGGTTGGGACTGCCCGCGGACAACGCCGCCCCCGGCTATGAGGATGCCCTCTACTACCTCTGGAAGGAACGTCGGCTTCCTGCGAATGTCGAATTCCAGGACTCCCAACTGCGGGATCCGGTCGAGCGGGCCCGGTTGGCCCGATTGCTCGAGCGAGGACTCGACCGTCCTGTGGGGTACCTGTTGCCCCTCGCGGCGGGGGCCGAGCCGGGGGAATGGCAGAGCCATCGCTGGGTGACCCGATCGGGCAAGATCTGTCTGGGTCCCGGCGACTCGGCCATGGGATTCCGGCTGCCGCTCGACTCTCTGCTGTGGTCGGCGAACCGCGATGAGCCGAGGATTTTCGAACGCGATCCGCTGGCACCTCGGCCCGCCAGCCTGGGGAGCCCGCTGGCACGGACCCGGGAGGAAGCCAACATTCGGGCCCGGTCGGCGTTTCGGCAGGAGCCGTTGGTCCCACCGGGACCCGTTTATCCCGCCAGTGTGCGAAGTCAGTCTCCCCAGCGGCGGGCGCAGTTTGGTGCTGACCCATCGGCCCGGTACAGTTCGACCGTTCCTCCTGGACTCTCGGGAGGGCTGGGGAGCCATCTGGGGGCGACCGATTTCGCAGTCGATTCGACTTCGGCCGATGGTCTGATCCGCACCGCGCTCTGCGTCGAGCCCCGGCTGGGGGTGCTGCATGTGTTTCTTCCCCCGGTGGGGCACGTCGAAGAGTACCTCGATCTGGTGGCGCGGATTGAAGCGACGGCCCACGAGTTGCAGATGCCAGTGCGGATCGAAGGGTATCAACCCCCCTACGACCCGCGGTTGGAGGTGATGCGGGTGACCCCCGATCCCGGGGTGATTGAGGTCAACATGCCGCCGGCCTCCCACTGGCCCGAGTTGAGAGACCTGACCGAGACGCTGTACACCGAAGCCCGACAGTCGCGGCTGAGCACCGAGAAGTTCATGCTCGACGGACGGCATACGGGGACCGGTGGGGGAAACCACATCGTGCTGGGAGGGCCGACCCCGGCTGAGAGTCCCTTCCTGCAGCGTCCGGACCTGCTGCGCAGTTTCGTGTCGTATTGGAACAATCGACCCTCGTTGTCGTACGTCTTCTCGGGGATGTTTGTCGGGCCCACCAGCCAGGCACCGCGGGTTGACGAGGCCCGGCACGAAAATCTCTACGAGCTGGAGACGGCATTCGCCCAGATTCCTCGTGGCGAGGCGGTGCCTCCCTGGCTGGTCGACCGGGTGTTTCGGCACCTGCTGGTCGATCTGACCGGAAACACGCATCGTGCCGAGTTCTGCATCGACAAGCTGTATTCCCCCGACAGTTCGACCGGCCGGCTGGGGCTGGTGGAGCTGCGTGCGTTCGAAATGCCGCCGCACGAACGGATGAGCCTGGTACAGCAACTGCTGGTCCGCTCGATGGTCGCCTGGTTCTGGGACCAGCCGTATGAGCGCCCGCTGATCCACTGGGGAACCCGGCTGCACGATCAGTTCATGCTGCCCCACCACCTGGGGAGTGACTTGAAGGAGGTGGTCGAGGATCTGCAACAGGCGGGTTTTGACTTCGACCCGGGCTGGTTCCAGCCGCACCTCGAGTTCCGCTGTCCGAAGATTGGCGAAGTGACTCGCCGGGGGGTGACGCTCGAGCTGCGGCAGGCGATCGAGCCGTGGCATGTGCTGGGAGAAGAAGCGACCGGCAGCGGCACGGCCCGCTATGTTGATTCGTCGGTGGAACGGGTGGAGCTCAAGGTGCGGGGACTGACCGACACGCGGCATGTGGTGGCGTGCAATGGACGCCGGGTGCCGCTGACACCGACCGACACCGAGGGGGAATTCGTGGCGGGGGTGCGGTTTCGGGCGTGGCAGCCGCCGTCGTGTCTGCACCCGACGATCGGGGTGCAGGTGCCGCTGGTGTTCGACCTGATCGACACCTGGAATGAGCGCTCTGTCGGAGGGTGCACCTGGCACGTCGCGCATCCGGGGGGATTGAATTCTGATACATTTCCCGTCAACGCGTTCGCCGCGGAAACACGCCGTGCGGCGCGTTTCCTGCCGATTGGACACACCCCGGGACCCTGCCCGATCCCCCCGGCGGAGGTGAATCCGGCCTACCCCAACACGCTGGATCTGCGACGTCCCGCCGATCCGCAGGTCCTGGGCAGGCCCTAGTTCCGGACAACCATCATGACCACACCAACCGGTCGGGAAGTCGCTCTTCCGCCCGGAGACTCCCTTTGGCAATACCGGCCCATCCCAGGCCGGTATGACGAATTCCAGGAGCCGGACGGCACGGTCCGTCCGGTCTGGCGGCAATTCTGGGAGAATCTCAAGTCTCTCGATCCGGCGGTTCTGGGGCAGCGGGAGGAGCAGGCACGCCGGCTCCTGCGCGAGAACGGGGTCACCTACAACGTCTACGGGGCGGCCAAAGATCTCGATCGCCCCTGGCTGCTTGATCCGTTGCCGGTGCTGATGCCGGAGGTCGAATGGGCGGGGCTGGCGACCGCCCTGCGGCAGCGGCTGAAGGTTTTAAATCTGCTGGCCCGCGATCTGTATGGCCCCCAGCAGTTGCTGAAGTGGGGGATCTTGCCCGGGGAGGCGATCCACGAGCACCCGGGATACCTGCTTCCCTGCCACGGGATGATTCCCCCGGATGGCATTTTCCTCAACTGGTACGCGGCGCAGTTGGCACGCGACGCGACCGGGCAGTGGCGGGTGCTGGGTGACCGCACCCAGGGACCCTCGGGAGCGGGCTATGCCGTCGAGAATCGGCTGGTGGTATCCCGCACGCTGCCGCAGGACTTTCACAGTCTGAATGTGGTCCGGCTGGCCAGCTATTTCCTCACGCTCAAGAACTCGCTGTCGCGATTGGGGGGCAGCCTGTCGGGCAATCCGCGGATTGTCGTGCTCACCCCGGGGCCGCGCAGCTCGCGGTACTTTGAAGATGTCTACCTGTCGCGCTATCTGGGTTACACCCTGGTGGAAGGGGGAGATCTGACCGTGCGCGGGGAAGGGGTCTTCCTCAAGACCCTGGGGGGGCTGCTGCCGGTGCATGTGATTTTGCGGCGGCTGGCGGACAGCGACTGCGATCCGCTGGAGCTGCGGCCCGATTCGTACCTGGGGGTTCCCGCCCTCACGCAAGCGGTGCGGTCGGGCCAGGTGATTGTGGTCAATCCGCTGGGGGGCGGGGTGCTCGAGGCGCCGATCCTGCAGACGCTGCTCCCCCGGCTGTGTCAGTACCTGTTGGGGGAAGAGCTGCAGTTGCGGGCGGCCGACAGTTGGTGGTGCGGCCTGCCGGAGGAGCGGGCGTATGTCGAATCGCACCTCGACGAACTGCTGATTCGTCCCGCCTTTCAAAGCCGGGGCAAGACGCTGGTGGGTTGGCAACTGTCGGCCCAGGAGCGGAGCGACCTGCTGGCCCGGATTCGGGCCCGGCCGACACGCTTTATTGGCCAGCGTCCGGTGGCCGGGTCGACGGTGCCGGTCTGGTCTGAGGGGCAACTGCAGCCCTGGCACCTCACATTGCGCACCTTCGCGGTCTACAACGGCGAAGACTACGACATCCTTCCGGGGGGACTCTGTCGGGTGGCTCCGGTTTCGGAACTGCTCGTCGAATCGATGGCGGCCGGACAGCGGAGCAAAGACCTGTGGATACTGTCGGAACAGCCGGTGAAGACAGTCACCCTGCTGCGCCCCAATGTACCCGCCCTCCAACTGCGCCGCAGTCCAAATGACCTTCCCAGCCGGGCGGCCGACTATCTGTTCTGGCTGGGGCGTCTGACGGAACGGGCGGAAGGGGCCATCCGGCATCTGCGGGGCATTGTGGCCCGCATGACGACCGAAGTCGAACCCGCGGGACTGCCGGAGATGGGGCTATTGGTCCGCTCGCTGTGTGATCCGGGGCAATCTCCCCTGGAGCTGCAGAGCCCTCCCGCCGACTGGACGGTGATTCGTGAGGAACTGTGGTCATTCCTCTCGGATGCCACCCGACCGGGCAGTCTCGCCGAGACGCTCGAATCGGCCCGCCGGACCGCTTCGGTGGTGCGCGACCGGGTGGCCATTGATGCCTGGCGGATCCTCAACCAGATGGAATTGGGGGATGTGCGGAACGAGGGGGCGACCGACCCGGCGCGACTGCTGATGCGGCTGAACCAATTGCTGATCTTGTGCTCGGCCTTCAGCGGGTTGGCGGCCGAGAGCATGACCCGCGGACCCGGTTGGCTGTTCCTCGACATGGGGCGGCGGATTGAGCGGGGGCTGCATACCCTGCGCGTCATTCGCGGACTGCTGGTCGATTCGTCGGTCGAGTTGCTCCCCCGACTCGAAGCCATGCTGGAGATCGCCGACAGCTCGATGACCTACCGCTATCGCTACCTCAGCACGCTGCAGCTGGCCCCGGTGCTGGATCTGATTCTCGTGGATGAAACCAATCCCCGCTCGGTGATCTTCCAGATGATCGCCCTGGGTGAGCATGCGCGGCGGCTGGAAGAGTTGTGTGTCTTGCGACCAGGAGAACCGAGCCGGCTGCGGCAGACCTATGAACTGCTCTCGGAGCTGAGACTGGCCGACATCGAAGCCCTGTGTGATGTCGACCGCCGGCAGGACCGGGACAGCCTCGCGCGGCGGCTGGATGAGTGGTCGGCCGCCTTGCGCAGCCTGTCGGAAGACATCACCCACGCCTTCCTCAGCCACACCGTGGCCCCCCGTCAGTTGACGGAACTCCAGACTGCGAATCCCGGGTGAGCGCGATGTACTACCAGGTGCGGCACACCACCACCTATCACTACTCGGATGCCGTGGTTCTCTGTCAGAACCAGGCCCGGCTCTCTCCCCAGACCACGCGGGGCCAGATCCGGCATTCCTTCGCGCTGGAGATCACTCCCGAGCCCACGGTCCGGCGCCGCTGGTGTGATGCCTTCCAGAACGAAGTGTGGTACTTCTCGATCGAGGCACCGCATCATCGGCTGCAGGTGACCAGCCGGTCGCTGGTGGAGCGGGCGGCTCCCGCACCCATTGATCCGGCGGCGACCCCCGCCTGGGAACGGGTACGGGATCTGCTGGCCCATCCCACGGGAGTCGCCGAACGACTGGCGGGTCAGTTCCGGGTGGAATCTCCCTTCATCATGGAACTGCCCGAAGCGCGCGACTACGCCCGGCAGAGCTTCTTGCCGGGTCGCCCGATCCTCGAGGCGGCCCTCGATCTGACCCGGCGAATCCATGCCGAGTTCCATTATTCTCCCGCCACCACCGCCATCTCGACCCCCACCCGGGAGGTGTTCCTCACGCGGCGGGGAGTCTGCCAGGACTTCGCCCACTTGCAGATTACCTGCCTGCGGTCGCTGGGGTTGGCCGCCCGGTATGTCAGTGGCTATCTGGTGACCTTGCCCCCCCCCGGCAAGCCGCGGCTGGTGGGGGCCGACGCCTCGCATGCGTGGCTGGCGGTGTTTGTGCCGGACGCGGGCTGGGTTGATCTCGACCCCACCAACAACCTGATTCCCGCCGACCGGCACGTGACCATCGGTTGGGGGCGTGACTATGGCGATGTCTGCCCCATCAAGGGAGTGTTCACCGGAGGGGGGGGACAGTCGATCGCCGTGGCTGTCGATGTCGAACCGGTCGACATGCCGTCACTCTGCGCCGACCTCGCCGATCATGTGACGCTACTTCCTGAATAAAAAAACCAACGGCACCAGCCACGCTGTGGCGGATGCCGTTGGGCGAATGCTCCCCGGGGCTGCGGTCAGTTCAGGCCGCGGCGTTTCAGTTCGGCGACGACATTGCGGACGATCGCATCGATCTCCGGGCGGTCGGGCTGAGACCCCGGACGGATGGGGCAGCCCCCCACCGGCTGATCGGTAAAGCCATGCTCGGAGAGCAGGCACTGCAGCGTCTGGCTGAGAGCGTTGAGGTCGGTCCGTTGTTCGGGAGACATGGGCTGCCGCCCTTCACCCAGTTGGAACCCGCGGAGGCTGGCCGCCGCCCGGAAGCCATTGGGGAATTCGGCCGAGTAAATCATCGTGTCGAACAGGCTGACGAGGTCGTATTGGACCTTGCGCGCCTCGTCGAGCCGGCCGGCCAGAGTCAGGTCGTAGAGCTTGCGGGTGATCTCGGGGACCACGCCCGAGGTGGCGTTGGTGCCGCCGTCGCAGCCGATCAGCAGCAGGGGCATGAGGGCGGCATCCCAACCCGTCAGGAAGCTGAAGTCGGGCCGGTTTGGACGCACCGCCTTGATCATGCGGATCATGTGCGGAATGTCCCCCGAGGAGTCTTTGATGGCGACGATCTTGGGGAAGTTCTCGCTCAGCTTCTGGACCGTGGGGACGTCGATCGGACTGGCGAACAGCGGAATGTTGTAGAGCGTGACATCGATGGGGGTGTGCTTGCCGATCTCGGCGAAATAGGCATACACCGAGGCGGGGCTGAGCTTGTAATAGAACGGGGCGACAATCGCCACCGCCCGAACCCCCAGCTGGTGATAGTACTCGCAGGCGCGCAGGGTCTCTTTGACGTTGGCTTCGGCCGCTCCCGCCAGAATGGGCACCCGGTTGCGGGTCTGATCGGCGACAATCTCGATGATCCGCCGGCGTTCTTCCACGGTGAAGCGGGTGAATTCGCCGGTCGAGCCGTTGGGATACAGCCCATGCACCCCACGTTCGATCAGCCAGTCGACATACCGCCGCAGCTCGGCTTCGTTGATGTCACCCCGGGCGTCGAGCGGAACCAGATTGGGGGTGAAGATGCCTGTGAGACGCGAGGAGGGGCCGGGCATGGGTTCAACTGTCGAGGGGCCAGATCAGGGTCAAGACCGCGCTCTGTCCTGCCGGGCTGGTGACCCGCAGGAGAGCCTTGTGCAGTGTGGCGATCCGCCACGCTTTCGCCAACCCAAACCCTAAACCTCGCCCAGCTTGCCGACCCGAAAAAAACGGATCAAACAGGTGTTCGAGTTCCTGGGCCTGCAGTCCGCGGCCTGTGTCTGACCACTCAAATCGGGCGGAGGGTCTCCCCTCGTGCAGAATTTGGCTTCCGTCCAGCACGACCTGCCCGCCGCCGGCGGCGGCTTCGATCGCATTCCGCGTTACGGCACTGAAGAGTGTTCGGGTGTGCGCTGGGTCCCCCTGGACGAGAAGGGGACCGGTCGATTGCAGCACGACCCGGCAATTTTTCTGGCGGGCCTCACCGGCGAGGCGGGAAATCACTTCCCCGGCCACTGCATGCAGATCGAGAGGCACTGGACTGGGCTGCGGGGGACGGGCGAACAGCATCAGGTCGCCAATCATGTCCCGGATCCGCAGCGCCTGCGCGCCAATCGTCTGGAGCGCGAGAATGCGATCGGGGTCTCGTTCTCCCGGCAGCAGTTGCTGCACATACCCCGAGATGGTGGCGACGGGATTGTTGAGTTCGTGTCCCGCACCGGCGGCGAATTCCGCGAGGGCTCGCAGTTTGTCGTCGAGGGCCCTCTGATCTGCGGGATTCACGCGCGGACTCATTCTGCCAAAGGCAGAACCCGGAGGCAGGGCCGCCGGGTTCTGTGCCGGGAAGTCAAAACATCAATGCCGCAACGTCAGGGAAGACCGCTGGCGGACAGGAGCCGGGTGGAACCACCAGTCTCCCTGAATCTCCGGGACGCGCCACCGCGCGCATCCCGGTCAGTACGCCCACACCCCGCACGTGCGGAGTGGTGCCAGGCCGCGGTTAGCGGGCCACGGCCGGTTCGACTTCAAGCTGACGGAACATGGTCTCGACCAGCTGGTCGAGTTCGAACGGTTTCTGCAGGAATTCATTGGCCCCGGCTGCCAACAGCTCGGAGATCTTGTCTTCCTCCACCATCCCGCTGATGCAGATGACCCGCACGTCGCTGAGGCTGGCATCGCCGCGAATGCGCTGGCAGACCTCTTTGCCGTTGATGTCGGGCAGCATCACGTCCAACACCACGACGTCGGGATGGTATTCCTTGACCATCATCCCGGCCTCGAAGCCGTTGTTCGCGACCCGCACTTCAAACCGGCCATCCGCTTCGAGGTGATCGCGGATCAGCTCGACCAGTTCGGTGTCGTCATCCACCAGCAACGCCTTCCGCTTGCCGCTTTCCAGGGCGTCGGTAGGGATTCCGTTCTCCTTCATGAACTTATAGAGAATATCGCGGGGAATGCGTCGGAACTTCGAGCCGGGGACCCGGAACCCCTTGAGCTGACCCGAGTCGAAGCAGCGAATGATGGTCTGCTGCGAGACCTTGCAGATCCGGGCAGCTTCACCCGTCGTGTAAACGGTCTTCATGTTGCTCATGCGAACATCCTTTTCGGTCGGGCCCGGACTGGGCCTGACTTGCT
>Ga0315903_10003966_pt1 | contig 20106 bp, 12 predicted proteins | sample LakEriMetagenome_7_FD_203524 | JGI IMG/M metagenome (GOLD analysis project Ga0315903, IMG submission 203524) | Freshwater fungal communities from buoy surface, Lake Erie, Ohio, United States - Buoy 2 MA119 | ecosystem: Environmental > Aquatic > Freshwater > Lake | place: USA: Lake Erie, Ohio... | reverse complement strand
TCAGGACTGCCACTTACAATATTTAGTATTGCAATTGTTTCAAATCTGTTTCTATTATTTGATTTTACAGAGGAAACAATTAACTCAAAGGAGTTTATCGCCATTGACAGTTTTATTGCAGAATGGTTTTTTAACATCCGCTCTGAATCTTTAGCCAGAGGCTTTTATTTTATATCCAAGCTATGCGATATACCAGCCGTATCGTTTATTGGAACCTCGTTATGTATCTATTTTTTAATCATAAAGAAATTCCACTTTGCTGTCGGAATTCTCACTTCGCTTTTAGGCAGTGGTCTAAGTGTTTATTTAGGTAAAAACATCTTTGAAATAGACCGTCCTCATCAATATGCGTATTATCAGGAAATATATTTTTCCTTTCCCAGCGGACATGCTACAATCTCTGTTGCATTCTACGGCTTATTATTTTATTTATTTATCAGAAACAGTTCCTCTTTTAGGACATGGAGTGTATTATTAATCCTAGCGTCAGCTTTTTGGATTCTTATCGGCATAAGTCGTCTTTACCTTTGTGTTCATTATTTCAGTGATGTTATAGCTGGTTATATACTTGGTTTTCTTTGGCTCTTATTAAGCATTAGTATCATTGAGTGGAAAGACTATAAATTACAAAATACACATTCTGATGTTTCAAATTAAATTAATAGGGATTTACAATGAATGGTTATGCTACTGACTTTGTAATGGACTTGATAGACGAACGATTAAAATGCGGTACGATTAAATCAGGACTATTTAAATTAAAATTGTCCAACACTCATAAATAGAAACACATTGACAAACTAAACGACTACCTATGACGAGAAGTATGCCAGCCGTTAACAAGTGGTTTGCGATAGCGGGGGTTCCGTGCTTCTTAGACACATTTGTTCAAAGTGGAAATTCTTTTCTCTGTTTGAAGTTTAATGCTAAAACTGCCCGCACTCGCCAACTGCCTAAACGTTAGCATTATTTTTAAAACCATTAAGGAAAATTAATCTTGTTCATATGAAATGTTTCGATAGTAAATTACCTAAATTCGCGTTACGAGTACCTAAGTTGTTGTATATAATTAAATTTAATTTTTGAATTGAAATGAATATGAGTAAATCAGCAAAAAGTGTTTTGATTTTTGGTATTTATCTAGCTGTTAGTGGACTTATGCTCTTACTATTCCCTAATACTCTAATAACTCCCTTTGGTATCGAACCAACGAATGAGGTATGGATAAGACTTTCGGGGATTTTATTAATGGCTCTCGCCGTTTATTATACTTTAGGAGCTAAGTATGAAATTGTAGTTATTATGAAGGCAACAGCTTTTATTCGACTGACAATCATTTTTTTCTTTACAGCCTTTGCTCTTTTAAAGTTGGTTTCTCCGGCACTTATAATTTTTTCTGCAATAGACTTTTTGGGAGGTCTTTGGACTCTTTTAATGTTAAAAAATGAAGGACACTTTAATCGTGGTAAATAAATTATAAAAATTAAAGAATTTAAACTAATGCGAACTGCACCATCGCAAAAGTCGGGGTTTTGTGTTCCGAAAGTAGTTTTGAGGTTATTTACACATTAGTTTTTCAAATCAAGTTTTGGGGTAATAGTCCCGCCCTTCGGGTAGCTGCCAACCGTTCCCGACAAATGGCCTCCGCCTTTTTGCCTCCCTCGTACTCCTATATGGCCTGTAAAATCTGATTTTCACTGAATTTGGTTCTTTTCATATGACTGATTAAAGTTATGATAATTTTTCTACTTTTAATCAGTCCGAGATTTAGGGATGGTTACATAACGGCTTCGTATGAAAAATTATAATTCTTAAATCACAGACCGAGCATTAAATTGCTCTAACTTACTATCGATCCAAAACAGGTAGTCAAAATAATTTAGTACTTTTATTTCGTATTTAGACATAAAGATCTTTTGGACGTCGACTTTTAGAATTTCAAAACAGGATGCTTTTTCGGAATTCGATTTGTTAGCGAGAGTTAGAAGATCTCTGGAAATAAATTCGATTATTCGCCTTTCGAACTTGTAGTATACACCGTTTCGCTTCATGAATTCCGATATAGATCTGGCCGTTGAAATCATTAAGTCAAGTTCACCGATTTCGAAGCAGACCAGGCAATACAACAATCGTGAATTGGTATGGAAATCGATCGTTTGATCTTTTGTGTAGAATTTTTGATAGATATCATTTAAACGAAGGAACGACTTTTTGTATTCACCGACATAAAAAAGAGATTTTGCAAGATCGAAATAATAATTATTGTTCCTGAGTGACGAGAATTTATCCTCGTACTTTTCAATGAACGTCTCCGCCTCGTGGATGAATCGGAGATCCCTATTATCAAACCTGTTCCTGTTGAAGTGGATCAATTCGGCAAGATGCATGTAGAATAGCGTGTCATCCTTCAGCCGCTTGCTTTGCTTCTGCGTGGCAAGGCGCTTCAGAAAGCGAATGCCTTTATTGTATAGTGCATTGTCGACAATGGAAGCTGAGTTGATGAAATTATAGGTGATTTGCAAAATGGCATCAGGGAAATGAATGATGACCTTCGGATGCCTTTGCAGTAACTCGAAGTTTTTTTGGGCATACGTGAACGCCCTCACCCAGTTGTTGTCAGTGCCGTGCTTCCAATAGTGTAACAAATTGTAATTGAAGTTAAGCAGAAAGCTACCTTCATCCAATTTGGACCTTATGATCCGCTCATCAAACAGTTGATTGATTTTCCGCTGATCTGATTCGCTTCTTGAAAACACATTATAATCCAGAATCTGCCTGAATTTATATCGGATTGTTTCCAGCAGTTGAAGATTGGTGTAACACTTAGAGTAGAATATCAACTCTTCCATGACCCGCAATGAATCACCGGTGCTCTGGTATTTCTGGACACGCAATTCTATTTCCAAAATCTTCAACAGATCGACATATTTCTCGGATTCAATGGTCCTGGACTTGACGGCCGGTATTAGTACATTCGCATGATGTATCAGTGACCTGTCCACTAGTAGCTGGATATTCCTAATCTCAACTTGTCGGGAATAGTTTGATGAATGGTAATCGCAAAGGTGCTTTAAGATCCAGTGATAGAGGTAGTGTTTCTTTACATCTGTTTTATCCGAAATAGAAAGTTCCCGAAGCGCCCTTTTAAAATCGATTTCGGAGTATTCGTCCATCTGGAAAATGCAGGTGATCATTTTTGAATAGGCGGTAGTCCGGTCCCCCGATTTACGGCCTTTGCTCAAAAGGTATCTCTTCTCATGGATATCCAGTGACTTGATTAGCTCAAAAAGGTAATTTTTTCGAAGCATTTTAACATATTATATTGTAATATAATATAATATACAAATATAGGCTTTTGCAATATTTGTATCCTTGCGCCAAGGAGGTCACGACTAATTTTGTAAAAAATCATAGGATTTTCATCAGTCAAAAGTCCAAATTATAATTCACTAACTATCAAGCTATTGGATCGCTCCGCCACTTCTTCAGCACAGATAAGGCCAGTTGCTGAACCCGAGCAGACCTCATACCCCGCCGGGAAAACGATTTCTGTAAAAGGAATGAATTGGCGACTGCTATTTATGCTGCTGCATGCGTCTACATTGGTTCTTGCACAGAAGCAGGCGAATGTGTGGCATTTCGGGTTCGGACACTCCCTTGATTTCAGCAGCGGAGTTCCTATCCAAGCCACAGGGAGTGCCATACAAACCTTCGAAGGGTCGACATCCTACAGTGACTCGTTGGGCAATTTTCTTTTTTACACCAACGGCGGAGGTCGTGAACCCGCAATCAGCGGACAGGACGGAGGACACATCTGGAACCGGAATAACGGGGTGATGTACGACATGCAGGGTGTTGAAGGCGGGGGCTTCAGTTCGCGGCAATCAGCCGTGGCATTCGAAGCTCCCGGACAAAGCGATGTGTATTATGTGTTCACCATGGATGAGATCGAGTACACCGTGGGCGCATCTCCTGCTACCAATTCCGCCCAACCGCTGGGCAGGGGGTTAAGGTATTTTACCATCGACATGAGCCAGAACAGCGGCTTGGGGTCTGTTGTCCTGGCAGATCAGCCGGTATATGCTCCATCTGCCGAGGGGCTTTGTGCGATCCGACACGCGAATAAAATTGATTATTGGATATTGATAAATCAGGATTCGACCGGCATCGGAGTTTACAGTGTGACCTCTTCCGGTGTGAACTTCATCACCAATTACACGGCCACAGGTGGTGGTCCGGGCATCATTAAAGCTTCGCCCGATGGGTCGAAGGTGAGGACCGGGGAGTATCTCCTTGATTTCAACAGCAGCAACGGTCAGTTATCCAATCCGCTCAACCTCAGTGCTTCCGAATTTTTTGAGTTTTCACCGAACGGCCGTTTCTTGTATGATCTCCAGTCCCCCTCAGTTGGCCCCATTGTTGTGTCTAGGTATGATTTACAGGCGGCTTCCATCCCTTCCAGCATCTCTACAATCGGCATTATAAACGCCGGGCTGGGCGCCACTGGAGGCCAGATGCAACTGGGCCCCGACGGTAAAATCTATTTCCTGGAGGTGAATTTCCCTGCAAACACCGTTACCATGCACCGGGTCAATTGCCCCAATACACTGACGGCATCCGTTCAATTGAATGTCTTTTCATATACCGGATATTTTGTAGGGCTACCGAATTATCCTGCGTGGCTTTTTGAGAACAACGATTCCACGTATGTGGAGTTAGGTCCTGATACTGTTAACCTATGTGATGTGGGTGGAACTTATGTGCTCAATGCATTAAATCCCGGCGCCAGTTACCAATGGTCGACAGGAGCCACAACGCAGACCATTGCGGTAAGCACTCCGGGAGTATATTCGGTTACGGTAAATGGTCCTTGCGGGACGGGAACCGATCAGATTGTCATCACGAACTGCAACTCGAATCCATGCCTTGTGTTTTTACCCACAGGTGCTCCGCAGCAATGGGTCGTACCGGCCGGCGTTGACACCATACGTATCAAGATGTGGGGAGCCGCTGGTGGAGGTGGTCCCGACCCGGCAAACAATTCCGGAGGTGGAGGTGGTTATACGGAATTGATTGTGCCGGCAGTTGCTGGGGATACTTTGCAGATAGTGGTTGGAACTGGTGGTGGGGTCGCATCGGGTCATACAGGAGGTGCAGGCGGATACGGTGGAGGTGGCGACGGAGGTAGCGGAAATAGGGTGGAAACAGTATTCGGTGTTCCGAGCAATGTAGGAGGTGCTGGTGGTGGTGGAGGCTTAACGCTGGTGAGGATGACAGGGAGTATCAATACTATTTTGGGTATCGCCGGTGGCGGTGGTGGTGGATCCTTCAACAGATACGGTGGTGGTGGTGGTGGATTGGTCGCTGATTTTACTGCTGCAAACAATCCGTTCAACATTCATGGATTTGGCGGGACACAAACTGCCGGCGGAGCACCCTCTTCCAATACGATCTGTGGTCATCCTGTTTCAGGTATGGCGGGTGCGGGACAACAAGGAGGCATGGGCGCTACGGATTTTGGAGGTAGCGCCGAACGGACAGGCGGTGGTGGTGGTGGTGGTGGCTATTTCGGCGGTGGCGGCGGTGGTAGCCACGACGGCTGCTTTGGTGTGGGCAGTGCCGGTGGTGGTGGAAGCGGATTTGTCTGCACCGCATGCCCCGGGTTGTCAGGTTTTACACTGGTAGCAGGTTTTGCGGGAGCCCCTGCCAACGCAAGCGACTCCCTGTTAACCACGTATCCGGGAACGGCAACCGGTGCCTTGAATCAGAACGGTGGAGGTGGATTGGTACAGATTTGTACCGAAATCGGATGCATACCGACTACGGATAGCCTTACCGTTACAGCATGCGATAATTTTATAGATCCGAACGGGTCTGTTCTGACTCAAAGTGGAATCTATAGTTTCATGCTGATTTCTACAGGCGGCTGTGACAGTATGATCGTTCTTGATTTGACCATCACTAGCGTTGCAGTTGGAGACACGATAATTGCCAGCACATGTAACAACTATACCGCACCCTGGGGGACGGTTTATTCCCAAAGCGGGCTCTATTCAGATACTCTTGTCTTCGCCAATGCCTGCGACAGTATCGTGACCGTGAACCTCACCATCACCGGACCCATTCTAACGTCGCCCTTTACCGCCAGTGCCTGCAGCAGCTATACCGCACCCTGGGGTGCAATCTATACTCAGAGCGGATTATATACAGATACGTTGACAACGGCCAACGGCTGCGACAGTATCGTAACAGTGAACCTGACCATCACCGGTACGGTCATAGCGCCAACCCTTACCGTGAACGCCTGCAACAGTTACACGGCTCCCTGGGGAACGGTGTATACGCAGAGTGGAACGTATTCCGACACATTGGTGACCACCAGCGGCTGCGACAGCATCGTCTCGGTGAATCTCACCGTCAACATTTCCGTGATCTCTCCCCCCATCACGGCGAATGCCTGCGAAACCTACACCACGCCCTGGGGATCGGTGTACACGCAAAGCGGCAGTTACACCGATACTCTGCGCGCTGCGAATGGCTGCGACAGCATCGTTTCAGTCAATCTGACCATTTATCCTGATCCCACGGTTCAGGTGAGCGCCTCCGGACCGACCATCATCGGCCTGGGTGGCTCTTTACAACTGAATGCATCGGGCGCACTGAATTACCAGTGGTCGCCGTCCACGGGATTAAGCTGTTCGAACTGTTCTTCTCCCGTTGCAACGCCTTCCGGTAGCATCACCTACATAGTCACGGGAACTGACAGTAACGGCTGCTCCTCGACGGCTTCCATCTCCATCACGGTCGATATCCGGTGCAATGAGTTGTTCATTCCCGACATCTTCTCGCCCGACGGCATCGGCCCGCCTGAAAACGAACAGGTCTGTGTATTCAGCAACTGCATCCGATCTATGAACATGGCCATCTACGACCGATGGGGACAGGTCATCTTCTCTACCGAGGATCCGCTCCAGTGCTGGAATGGTATGAAAGATGGGAAGGAGGTCCCGACCGGAGTTTATGTCTACCGGCTCTTCGTCCGGCAGATCGACGGAAAAGAAATATCCAAAAGCGGAAACATCACTTTGATACGATAATTAACCTCATGAAAAAAATCATCCATGCTTTTCTGCTGATTGGTCAGGTGAAAAGAGCATCAATCAACAGATCGATCATTCCATTCGAAAAAATCTGTTTAGCGCTTCCTTTTTGTTTTATATTACTCTTCTCCGCATCCTCTTCGGTTGGGCAGAAGCAGGCGAATGTGTGGCACTTTGGTGATGGGCGTTGCCTGGACTTCAGTTCGGGAGTTCCAGTCAATGTAACAGGTAGTCAAATGTTCACCGTTGAGGGGTGCGCCTCCTACTGCGACCAGTTTGGCAACTTTCTTTTCTATACCAACGGCGGCGGTCGAGAACCCGCTTTCAGCTTTCAGGACGGAGGTAAAATCTGGAACAGCAACAACGCGGTGATGTACGATATGCAGGGCATAGAAGGCGGTGGATTCTCGTCCGCTCAGTCATCCGTGATTTTTGAGGCGCCGGGGCAGGATTCGGTGTACTATGTGTTCACGATGGATGAGATTGAATGGGATGTAGGCGCCTCCCCTGCGATCATTACCTCCCAGCCCGGGGGGCGTGGCTTATCCTATTTTACTGTAGACATGCGTCTGAACGGTGGACTGGGCGATATCGTTATGGCGAACCAGCAGGTTTATACTCCCTCCTATGAGGGGCTTTGCGCGATTCGTCATGCCAACGGCCGCGACTACTGGATCCTGATTAATCAGGATTCCATCGGAATCGGCATTTACAGTGTTACTCCATCCGGAGTCGCGCTTTCGGGTATTTACACTGCAGCTGGACAAAACGCAAGGGTGACTATCAAAGCCTCTCCGGACGGCAATCGTGTGGTCACCAACTTTGTAGTGAACGGCTCATCTGTCAGTACCCTTCTTTCGTTTAGCAATGCAACCGGACAACTGAGCAACCCCATCGCATTCACCGATGAACTGCAGAGTGGTGAATTTTCACCCAATAGCCGCTACCTGTATGGACTGTCATTCGATCCGGTAAGCACCCAGATCGTCCTGAAGCAGTATGACCTGCAGGCGGCCAATTTCAACACGTCTCCGCTGTTGATGTACACATTGCCTGCTGGTCAGCTATCCATCACCCTCCAGTTGACTCCGAACGGCCAGATCCTTTTCCCGGTGAGTGATTTCGGCGCCAGTTCGGTTAATCTCCATCAGATTTCCTGCCCCAATACGTCCACTCCCGGACTTCAGCTGAATCTGTTCACCTATTCGTCGCAAGCCGGTTTTTATTCGCTGCCCAATTACCCGGCATGGCTTTTTGAGGATTACGATCCTGTATATGTCCAGCTCGGTCCCGACACCCTCGAATTGTGCGGTTCAACTCAATCCTACCTACTCAACGCCCAAAACCCCTCGGCTACTTACCTGTGGTCCACGGGCGCAACTACTCAAACCATTACTGTGAACACGCCTGGTACTTACACGGTGACAGTGACCGGACCTTGTGGAACAGGGCAGGACGATATTACAATAGTGAATTGCTCTGCTACTCCTCCCCTGCTGAACTGCGACACCACCGGAAACTGGTTTCTTTTCAGCAATTATGATGGTGGAAAGCTGAATGTAATTGTAGACGAGAACATCCCCAACTTGAAGATTGGCATCTGCACCTACGAACCGGTCGAGGTCACCTTCAGCGGTCCGTTTGTCGGCAACATCACCGACGTGTATTATGCAGGACTCAACTCATCGGCGGGTAACAATCACTGCGGCTTCCCAATCCTCGCGTCCAGCGTTAACGGCGTAAATCCTGCACTGGTGACGATAGATGTAGCGCCACCTGTGAATATCATCAGTCCGCCCAATCCCAACAACACCCTGAATCAACCCAACGGCTCGAACGCCGGTGTGATCTGCGCTTTCTCGTGCGACACTTCTACCTACCAGGGCGGATGCAACACCATCGACCAGGTTTTGGATGTGTTTCAGACTCGCTTTGGAGGCAGCTTACGGGGGCTTAAAGTCCAATATTGTTGCTGGAGCGATAGTCTGCCCTACCGCCTGAGCAGCGTCACCGGAAGTTGCTGCACCAGCACCTCCGGAATCGCTTCGGTATCCTATCCTCCAGGCCCCTTCTGTGCCGGTTCGGGGGGATTCTTATCCCCCACCTTGCTGGGAGATTCTTCGGGCACTTTCTATGCAAGCCAGCCGGGGTTGGTGATCGACCCCGCTACAGGGGTGATCGATTTGTCACTTAGCACGCCCGGCATCTACGAAGTGGTTTATTCCATTTTCTCCAACTGCACACCGTATTTGTACAGGGACACGCTTTCGCTGACCAGCGGTTTCGTAAATCCTCCCATCACGGCTTTCGCCTGTAGCACTTATACGGCTCCTTGGGGAACGGTTTATACCCAGAGCGGAATCTATAACGATACGTTAACCTCCGTAAACGGCTGCGACAGCATCCTGGTGCTCGACCTGACTGTAATCGGTCCTTCCATTGCTCCACCAATTGTCGCCAGCGCCTGCAGCAGCTATACTGCCCCGTGGGGTGCAGTCTACACCCAGAGCGGATCCTTTACTGATACACTAATAGCCGTCAACGGATGCGACAGTATCGTGACCGTGAACCTCACCATCACCGGACCCATTCTAACGTCGCCCTTTACCGCCAGTGCCTGCAGCAGCTATACCGCACCCTGGGGTGCAATCTATACTCAGAGCGGATTATATACAGATACGTTGACAACGGCCAACGGCTGCGACAGTATCGTAACAGTGAACCTGACCATCACCGGTACGGTCATAGCGCCAACCCTTACCGTGAACGCCTGCAACAGTTACACGGCTCCCTGGGGAACGGTGTATACGCAGAGTGGAACGTATTCCGACACATTGGTGACCACCAGCGGCTGCGACAGCATCGTCTCGGTGAATCTCACCGTCAACATTTCCGTGATCTCTCCCCCCATCACGGCGAATGCCTGCGAAACCTACACCACGCCCTGGGGATCGGTGTACACGCAAAGCGGCAGTTACACCGATACTCTGCGCGCTGCGAATGGCTGCGACAGCATCGTTTCAGTCAATCTGACCATTTATCCTGATCCCACGGTTCAGGTGAGCGCCTCCGGACCGACCATCATCGGCCTGGGTGGCTCTTTACAACTGAATGCATCGGGCGCACTGAATTACCAGTGGTCGCCGTCCACGGGATTAAGCTGTTCGAACTGTTCTTCTCCCGTTGCAACGCCTTCCGGTAGCATCACCTACATAGTCACGGGAACTGACAGTAACGGCTGCTCCTCGACGGCTTCCATCTCCATCACGGTCGATATCCGGTGCAATGAGTTGTTCATTCCCGACATCTTCTCGCCCGACGGCATCGGCCCGCCTGAAAACGAACAGGTCTGTGTATTCAGCAACTGCATCCGATCTATGAACATGGCCATCTACGACCGATGGGGACAGGTCATCTTCTCTACCGAGGATCCGCTCCAGTGCTGGAATGGTATGAAAGATGGGAAGGAGGTCCCGACCGGAGTTTATGTCTACCGGCTCTTCGTCCGGCAGATCGACGGAAAAGAAATATCCAAAAGCGGAAACATCACTTTGATACGATAATTAACCTCATGAAAAAAATCATCTACACTTTTCTGCTGATCCCTGCAATGGTCATATCCGCTGCCGCACAGGATGTGCATTTCTCCTTCCCTGAATTCGCTCCGCTTTCGCTCAATCCTGCGCTGACCGGCGCCAATTATGCTATGGAAGGCATGGTCCATTACCGAAATCAGTGGAGCAGTCTTGGCGATCCTTACCGCACCACAGCTGCCTCTTTTCATGCTCGTGTGAATGGAAACAACAAGCGGAAGACTAATCAGCTGGCCCTGGGGCTCCAGCTGATGAATGACAAGGCTGGTAGCTCGGCTATCACCAATAACAGTGTTGCACTGATTCTTGCCAACCACGTAAAGCTGAGCCGAAATAGTAGAATTGGTGCGGGACTAAACTTCGGTTATGTACAGCGTACTATCGATAGTCAAGACGGGCAATGGGCAAGTCAATATGATGGCGCGACATACAATGGTGGATTACCAAGTGGTGAATCGCTCAGCAATCCCGCATTCAGATACTTCGATATGGGAGCGGGAATTCTTTACACCTATACCCATCAGCTGTCTAACCTGGCCCGGAACCACGACAAACTCTTGAATGCAGGCATAGCAGTTTACCATGTGAACAGGCCGAATAATTCCTTCGTAAGTACAGGCGAGGACCGTCTTCCTGTTCGATACAGTGCATTTGCAAATGGAGAAATCGCCATCAGCTCCACAAACCTGTATGTACTGGCGGGTGTATGGTATCACCGACAAGGGATTTTCTCCGAGTTACTTGCAGGGACCTCGCTTAAGTTCCTGTTGATCGGCGATACGAAGTACACGGGCTTCAATAAGCCCCTCGCAATTTCGCTTGGACTTTACGGTCGGTTGAAGGATGCCGCCATCTTCCGTTTGAACCTGGACTGGGATCGCTATTCGCTCGGCTATGCTTTTGATTTCAACACGTCGGGACTGAACAACTACTCAGGAGGCAGGGGTGCACAGGAAGTGTTCCTCCGTTTCTTCCTAACGGAAAGCCGGCCTTCCCGATCAGGTAGATATTAGGCAAGTCGTCATGGGTATCATCAGTAAAGCATTAAGACAGAAAGATAGAAATGCATGATTATCAAATCACTTTTACTCAGCTTAGCTATAATATCATTTACAAAAATAACTGAAGCCCAAAATCTCGCATGGGCGAAAACAACAGGAGGAACCAATATCGATCACGCAAGAGCCATAGCAGTAGATTCCTCCGGATGGGTTTACACCACGGGCTATTTTAACGGAACGGTAGACTTCGACCCGGGCCCTGGCACCTTTTTCCTGACTTCGTCTGGTATGCAAGATGTCTATGTTTCCAAATTGGATTCTGCGGGGAACTTCAAGTGGGCTTTACAATTAGGAGGATCCAGTGACGAAGCCGGATACGGCATAGCAGTCGACTCTAACGGCTACGTATATGTAACTGGACGGTTTACCGGAACCGCCGATTTCGATCCTGGATCAGGAGTATTCAACCTGCTATCTTCCGGCAGTGACGATGTTTTCACAATAAAACTGCAAAATGAATTGAACACAACCACTTCCATTAACGAGGATTCATGGGGCAGTAAAATCAAACTTTACCCAAACCCAACCAATGGTTCTTTAACTATTGAATCTGAAAGGTTATTTAGCCATTCTGAAATTGGTAAAAGATTTATATTCTAACAGCACTTCTTAAAAGAGTTATTTCTATTCTTGAAAATTTAAGTAAAAACATCGAATAAAATGAAAAAACTTCTAATGGCAGCCATAGTAACAATGGTATTTACTTTTGTTTCTAATGCTCAAGATACATTATCAGTCCTTTTCATTGGCAACAGTTATACTTCTGCCAATAATTTGCCCCAGCTTGTTCAAAGCCTTTCTGCATCCGCCGGAAAAACATTGAACATCGATTCAAATATGCCCGGTGGATTCACTATGTCAGGTCACGCAAATGATGCGACAACTATTTCAAAAATCAGCCAGGGCAATTGGGATTATGTCATTTTGCAAGAGCAAAGTCAAATTCCCGCAATTGATTATTATCGATACAACGACATGTATCCCGCGTTATCTGATTTGAAGGCGCTGATCGATTTCTATAATCCTTGCGCCGGCATCATCACCTACATGACTTGGGGCAGAAGGTTCGGAGGTATTCAATGTGATCCTTCAAACACCTATTGTAGTCCAAACTTCGCCGATTTCAATCACATGCAGGACTCCCTTACAAGTGCATACCTTGAGATAAGCGAACTCCTGGATTTTCAATGTGCACCGGTAGGCGTGGTATGGCAAAATATCCTCAACGACACTACACTTGTCTTGCATAGCACCGACAACAGCCATCCGAACCTGGATGGAAGTTATGTGGCCGCTTGTGCTATTTTTAGCAGCATCTGGAAACAAGGGGCAAGCGGACTGGGTTACACCGCCGGCCTGGCTGCACCGCTGGCACAGTACTATCAGTCAGCTTCAGACCAAACTGTTTTCAATTCCACAGTTAACGACTGGAACTTATACATCAATTCACCGGTTGCGAATTTCAGCGAGTCCATATCCTTTAACACGGTAACATTCTCCGACCTTTCAAGTTCAATCCATCTTCCGTTGGATTACCTCTGGGATTTCGGTGATGGAAACACTTCGAGTGTTCCTAACCCTTTACACACCTATGCAGCTAATGGCACATACACTGTTACATTGATCGTTTCATCCTGCATTTTTTCGGACACGATCACAAAAACAATTCAGATCGGCACTACGTCTATTGAGGAAAATCTGAAGGACAGGATAGAATTATTTCCAAACCCTGCATCTGATCAGGTCATTCTCAAGGCAGATCCCAAACTAATCGGCATGAATTTTACGCTGCATGACTGTACCGGAAAAAGCCTGTTGCAAGGCACTATCAGTTCGGATCGTCATGTGATTGACTTAACGGATGTATCGAAGGGCATATACATAATTACGCTTGACGAGTTACTAAAAGAGCGTTTCAAATTGATTATTCAATAATAGCGGACCGGACACCATCAATACCTTAATCAGCTTCCGAAATCCAAGTTAAATATCACAATGAGAACAGTATTCGCTCTCTTCTTATCGGGTCTCCTTGTATTCATCATGAATCAGAGAGGTACTGCCCAAAGCCTCGCGTGGGCGAAAATAACAGGAGGAACCGATTACGATCAAGCAAGAGCCATAGCAGTAGATTCCTCCGGATGGGTTTACACCACGGGCTACTTTACCGGAACGGTTGACTTCGACCCGGGTCCTGGCACCTTTTTCCTGACTTCGTCTGGTATGCAAGATGTCTATGTTTCCAAATTGGATTCTGCGGGGAACTTCAAGTGGGCTTTACAATTAGGAGGATCCAGTGACGAAGCCGGATACGGCATAGCAGTCGACTCTAACGGCTACGTATATGTAACTGGACGGTTTACCGGAACCGCCGATTTCGATCCGGGCGTAGGAACTTTTAACCTTACTGCGAATTCGATGGGTTGTTTTATTGCCAAACTGGATGCATTGGCAGGAAACCTTGTCTGGGCGAAACAATTCATTACCAGTTTTATTGTCGAGCCCTATTCAATAGCTATAGATAATAATGGAAATGTAATTACTACCGGACGGTTTATCGGAACAGTTGATTTTGACCCTGGAGTCGGCTCACTTATTTTCAGCAATCCAGGATTCCATGACGATGCTTATATCTCCAAATTGGATCCTTCTGGAAATCTTGTTTGGGCCCGACAGTTAGCGGCTCCGTTTAATGGATATTCGTATGCAAATTCGGTAGCTCTGGATGATTCAGGCAATATCTATACCACGGGAGAGTTTAGTGACACCATCGATTTTGACCCCGGTGTCGCCGCGTATGACCTAATTGGCGATTTTTTTGGAGATGCATTTATCTACAAATTAGATGCTGCAGGAAATTTCCAGTGGGCTAAACAATTATCAGGGAGTGGCAATGATGGTGCAGTATCCATCGCATTGGATGCATCCGGAAATGTCTATACTACGGGACTATTTAATGAAACAACCGATTTTGATCCGGGGGTCAGCACCTTGAACCTTAGTGCTGCTGTTGCAGGTAATCATGATGTTTATATTTCCAAATTAGATACCCTCGGCAATTTCGTCTGGGCGAAACAGTTTGAATCGACTGTCGGAAGCATTATTCGCACAAGTGCAATAGCGGTAGATGAATCCGGTAATGTATATACTACAGGTGGTTTTATGCAGTCAGTGGATTTTGATCCCGGCTCTGGCATCCACAGCCTTAGTTCAACAGGACAAAGTGATGCTTTTATCTCTAAATTGGATAGCGCCGGTGATTTTGTGTCGGCATTACAGTTGGGCGGAGCGGGCTTTGCATTTGGGAGGGGGATCGATTTAGATAGCGCCGGCAACATTTATTCCACCGGCCACTTTCAGCAAACTGTCGATTTCGATCCAGGACCAGGAATATTCAACCTGCTATCTGCCGGAAATGACGATGTTTTCGTAATAAAACTGCAAAGTGAATCGAACACGACAACTTCCATTAACGAGGATTCATGGGGCAGTGAAATCAACCTATATCCAAACCCAACCAATGGTTCTATAACTATTGAATCTGAAAGGTCATTTGGAAATGCCATTATAACAGCAAGAAACATCTTAGGACAAGAGATGTTTAGGAAAACCTGTTCGTCAACCAACAGCATTTCCATAACACTCGATGGAGCAGCAGGCATTTATTTCATTGAGCTGATCCATGAAGATAAACACGGGGTATTCAGAGTGGTTAAAAATTAAGATCATCAATCTGCCTGCACCTATTACTTCGAACCAAAATGATATTATAACTCCCAGCCTATGAAACTCATCACTTCCGTTTTCGTCATGGTACTTTTCTGCTCAGCATTGTTTGCTCAAAACTGGTCCACCTTTGGTGGTGGCAATCAAAGAAACGGATTGAGCAAAATGACGGGTCCACAGAATGTAACGACTCCTTACTGGATACAAAGTTCCGCATTCACTGCGCTGGGAAATGCCGTTTACAGCTTCGGCGATAAATTCGTAACCAGCAGAATATCCTTCTCCCCTTATTCAGGCCGAGTTGAATGCAGGGATTTACAAACAGGAAGCCTGGTGTGGACTTCTCCTTTTTTAAATAACAGCTCTATCATGTATACCATCGGTTTTACCGAGGATGCCGTTTATGGTCACGATTATGACAGCGATACGATCTATGCTTTCAACAAGGATAATGGGAATATTTTATGGAGAAGTAATTTTAAATCATCCACGTTTGGTGCATATCCCGGCGCTCTTTTCACCTGCAACGGCGACTTGATTGTGAACGGATCAGTCCAAAGCGGAATTTTCACTATGCGGCTCGATAAAAATACCGGAGACACCGTTTGGACAAACAGTGATATCATTGTCATCGGACCTGCAAAAGGGCTTGCAATGGGCAATAACAATATTTACCGCCTTACAGGAGGCATCACAACACCCATTCGGCTTACAGCGATTGATATAGAAACCGGGCAAAGCGTTTATCATTCCAATCCTCTGGCAGGCGATCCCGACCAGGAATATCCCATAACGGTTGGTCCTGACGGCACAATTTATTTCTGGAGGGACGGAGGACTATTATATGCCTTCAGGGATAATGGCACCTCTTTCATTCAACTCTGGAGCTATACCCCTGTGGCTGCAAGTCTCTTTACCGGCGACATCAGTGTAGGAGCAGACAATTCCGTTTATGTTTTTGATGACGATAAGGTTAAAAAAATTGATCAAAACGGTGCTGTTTTACAGTCATCGGTTACATTCAATTTATCACAGTCAAGCATTACTACCGGATATGACAGCATCGTTTATTTAAATAGCGGAACCGGAAATATTTATGCTTTAAGCCCGGACTTGCAGACAATTATATGGCAACTGAACGCTCCGCTTGGTGTCTATTGTAATCCTGCCCTGCTTAAAGACGGTATCATGGTCGTAACTGAAGCTGGCAACACCATTAGGGCCTTTAAACCTAATATCAATCGAAAACCGGTCGCTGACTTCAGGTTAAGCAAAAAAACAGTGACGGCTGGAAGTTCGGTCGACTTTTTTGACCAGTCATCCTACAATCCAACTTCATGGGAGTGGATATTCAGTGGTGCGGCAACAACGGTCTCTACTGTTCAAAACCCGAGCGGCATTGTGTATAATATTCCGGGTATATATGATGTGCAACTGATAGTACAAAACACGTTGGGATCAGACACCATCATAAAATACTGTCAAATCGAAGTGATTCCATCGCCTGTTTCAGTCTATGAGCATGAGGATAAAGAAATAAAACTTTATCCCAATCCAACAAATGGCCCGATAACCATCATATCTGAAAATACGATCAGTAACGCTATGATAACTGTATACAATATCATGGGTCAGGTTATTTACAGCAAGGTTAGTACAACGGGTAATAGTTCTGAATTGTCGATTGATGGACTACCGGGAGTCTATCTTGTGGAAATACTAGACGAGCAAAAAAAGACACTACTGAAAGTGATAAAGAATTAAATATACTCATAATTGTAACTTTCCAGACGGCCGGCCCCTCATATTATTAAAATTATAAATAAGTACAGAAATCTGATATGACTATTGTTATTATTACCGGCCTGTTTTATATGTCAGATCTCATTTTCGCAATTTAAAATACACTAACAAGGATTACTCTCAGTTTTAAATACGCCAAAATCATTTCCAACCATAGAACTTCAACTCAAACGCCTCTCCAAAACGTATTCTTGCGGCGAGCCAAATTAAGTTGAAAGGCGTTGTGCGACACCATAATGAAGTTATTTGTTTTTTATCTTGTACCTTCGTCCCGTAAACGTATCCATTTATTTTCTGAATGGCTGGGCGAAACATGAAAAATGACATTTGCAGATAATTTTCGGGAATCTTTAAAAGTATACTACAAATGAATCTTATCAAAAAAGCACTGATTACCATAATGACTTTTTCCATTCTGCCGGTGATGGTATCCTGCAACAGACAAAGCAGGAAGACTTCTGGTTTGGAGCAGGAGTCGGAGACATCACATAAATTAGGTGATGCCGTTTCGGACATAGGAAAGAACATTTACTTCATGCTTCAGGACAAAAATGATCAATATTTGTTTGCCAGTAATGGGGAAGGTGTTTATTGTTATGATGGCAGTACGATCCTGCATCTAACGGAGAAAGATGGTTTGTGCAGCAATTTTGTCCGGAAAATCCATGACGACTCAGACAGAAATTAATGGATCGGAACAGTGGATCCCTGTGTGTGGAAATATGATGGTGTTAAGCTGACCAATTCACTACTAAAGACGGACTTTCTTCCAATAAGGTTGCCGGGATATTTAAGGACATAATCGGAAAGCTCTGGTTTGTTTCCAATGGCGAATCCATTTTCCACTTCAACGGAAGCCAATTTGAAAGATTTGTTTTTAGAGTAGCGCACTTTTACCCTAAACATTTGATCTGAATCAGAAATCACCGTAATAATGAAAGGAAATAAACCAGGTTCATTCAGATTACTCACAAGCTGGAAAAAACCGGGTCCCGGTCTTGTTACCGGTGCCAGTGACGATGATCCTTCAGGAATTGCAACCTATTCGCAGGCCGGAGCGGCTTATGGGCTTTCTACTTTATGGACGGCAATAATCGCTTTTCCGCTCATGGCAGCTATCCAGCAGATGTGCGCAAGAATAGGCCTGGTGACCTCACAAGGATTAACCGGGACCTTGAAAAAGCATTATCCCAGACCTATTTTGTACCTGATGCTCCTGTTCAGTTTTCCCGCGATCGTAATGAATATTGGGGCAGATATAGCAGGAATGGGAGCTGTTGGCAACCTTTTGTTTCCCTCCATTGATGCGAATTATTTCAGTGTGCTTTTCACGGTTATTTTATTGGGTTTGATCATCTATCTCCCCTATCATAAAATCGCATCTGTGCTCAAGTATTTATGTATTGTGATGCTGGTTTATTTTATTGTTCCGTTTTTATACAAACAGGACTTTGCTCATATATTGAAAGCAACATTTATTCCTGAAATAAAATTCAATAAGGAATTTCTGTCAATCATTGTAGGCATACTTGGGACAACCATTTCTCCTTATCTGTTTTTCTGGCAGGCATCTGTTGAGGTGGAAGAATTGAAAAGCAAAAGAAAACACCTGATCGTAAATAAAAAGATAATACATGAAATCAATCAGGATGTCGATTTTGGCATGACTGTTTCCGGATTCGTGATGTATTTTATCATCCTGACCACAGGCACGGTTTTGTATAATGGAGGAATTCATCAGATCGACACAGTGGAGCAGGCTGCATTGGCCTTAAAGCCTTTGGCAGGAAATTTTGCTTACCTTCTTTTTGCCATTGGAGTAATAGGAACCGGACTGATTGCCATTCCGGTATTGAGCGGGTCAATTTCATATATTATCACAGAGACATTCGGATGGGAGCAGGGACTTGATAAAAAGTTTCATGAAGCCAAAGCATTTTATGCGATCATTGCTGTTTCATTGATACTTGGTTTGTCGTTGAATTACATAGGAATATCACCAATTCAATCCTTGATTTATACGGCCATTTTGTACGGACTCACGGCTCCGGTTCTGATCGCCATTATCCTTCACATTTCCAATAACAGGAAAATCATGGGAGACAATGTCAACGGACGGACAGCAAATATTCTTGGTTTTACCGCTTTGATCATCATGACAGGGGCAGCAGGTGCATTGGTTTATTTGCAGCTCTCAGATCGATTTTTCTGAAACATTTATGAGTCTGTGTTTCAAGGAACATCTGTGAATTCAGGCCAATAAAACAGTGTGATTGATACTAAAAAGTGCTGTTTTTAAAAGCTATCAATTTAATCTTTGTTGTTAGCTGGCTGCTCAAGACAGTATTTCAATACGATTCTTGTATTATTGATGAAATGAGTTCCTTTTCCCTGACAAACAGCATTTTGCCTGAAGGGCTTTTCTTAACGTAAAACCCCGTATCATGGCCCCGACATGACTAAAGTAGTACGTAAAACTGATTTAAGTCATTAGACGGGTAGTTAGCCCCGCCTACTTTTGCTGTACGAAACCAAAAAACTTATGAAAAAAAGAGAACCCGTCAGTAAAATTATGACCACCAACATGAATGTGGCCAGAGAGTTTGATTCGTTGAAAGATATTATGGCAACTTTTAAGAAGGAGAAAATCCGACACATGCCTGTTACCAACGGAAACAAGGTGGTGGGCATCATCAGTGCCACCGACCTGAACCGACTGACTTTCGGCGGATTGTTCGATAATCAGGCCAATTCGGATGAGGCAGTATTGGATATGCTGAGTGTGCCTCAGGTCATGACCTCCAATCCAAGAACCGTGAGTCC
>Ga0315903_10003965_pt1 | contig 20112 bp, 20 predicted proteins | sample LakEriMetagenome_7_FD_203524 | JGI IMG/M metagenome (GOLD analysis project Ga0315903, IMG submission 203524) | Freshwater fungal communities from buoy surface, Lake Erie, Ohio, United States - Buoy 2 MA119 | ecosystem: Environmental > Aquatic > Freshwater > Lake | place: USA: Lake Erie, Ohio... | reverse complement strand
GGTGTCGGCCATGACACCTCCTTGGAGTTGGGTTCAGTGTCCTGCTAATTTCATGGGTTGTGGGGTGGGGATTGCCGGTGGGTAGGTGTACTTAGGGGGTAGAGTTGTATCTAATGCAGCGCTCTGCGGGTTGTATTTTAGATCCTTATAAAATCCTGGGAATATATCGTTAAATCAATGTCACTTACTCTGGCAGAGTCGGTTTCAGAAGTATGCCGATGAAGCCATGATCATTTTTGGCCAACCGCGCAGACGGCCTACAATCCGATATCGGACCCGCCCATTCAGTGTTCGAAGGACCGGAGTTCAAGCCTAATTTATAGCACTTCCCCCGCTTGTTAGTCTAATCTTGCTGAAAACCTGTATCCTACTACGCCACGTCCCTTGCTCTCCTGCATGAATCATGCAATAATTGGCGAACTAATCATAATGCCGTATTGCAAAGGCGAGGCATTTTGAAGTTCACTCGCACTAGTGGTTTAAAGCACTATTGGGCGTACTCTATGAATTCTGAGCACGTTTGCATGCGGTCAATGATGTATGCGCGCGTCCTCATTCATGGATCATCGGATGTCACCAGTTCGCCAGATTTCCTGTAAAGATGGCGAAAAACTTAGCCGGCGATACCGGGTCTGTATAATATACCCACGTTCCCACCGTACAATCCCACTAGGCTCATTGCAACGCATGCCCTTTGGAGCAAGTTGCCGGCTTCCCATCGGCTGCATAAGCCGCCAACGGCACCCACCGCAGAGCGGATACCGGACCTGCCCATACAGCGTTAGGCATGCCATAATTTTGCAGTAGTTATGAAATATAGAGATTGACAATGACAAAGAAAACGAAAAGATCTTACATAAACTCAATCAAACATTGGCGCTATCTACAGTTGATGCTTCGTAGAGGTGCCGCTGAGAAGACTATCTCACTTTCAGTATTAACCCTTGATGAATTCGTCTATCTGCGTGACGAGATTAGAGGGCATCATGAAATCATAAATCATAGAATGTCTTGGTTTGCGGCAACTCAGTCTCTTCTATATGGAGCATATGCAACAGCAGCAGCAAGTGACAATGTGCCCGAGTTGTTTAGCAATCGTCTAATTCCATTAGTTGGCACGCTCCTTTGCATATTAATGGTTCCTTCTGTTGAATCTGCGTTAGAAAGAATCCGAGCACTGCGCAGAGTATTTAAGGCAAACAGAACGATCCGTCACAAAATAATTTATCCAATTAATAGTGTCTTGTGGCACTGGGTAGCGCTTCAGTATCCTCGGCTTGCTCCTTGGGTATTCTTCTTGTCTTGGGGTTTTCTACTTGCGCACAACCAATGATCATCAAAGCTTGCATCCCCCCAATGAAAGCTTGAATTTGAACTAAGATTGCTTGCATCTCCTCATGCTCATATGAACGAAATGCAATCCATGCAAAAAGACTCCATGGACAGCCTGCCATCAATATGGATAACAATCGGAGTATCTGGGTCGGGAAAGACAGTTGTTGGTCGCTTACTCTCTGAGCGCCTTGAATGTGATTTTCTTGAAGGAGACCGCCGCCATACTTTGGCAAATATCAAAAAAATGGCTTCACAAACGCCTCTTGATGATACTGACCGTAAAGAGTGGCTGCTGAGAATTGAAGAAGATATCCGACGAGTAAAACTTCTTAAAAGTGAAGCAGTTATAACTTGCTCATGCTTGAAGTCGTCTTACAGGAAACAATTGACATCATTAGGCCAGGTTCAGCTAGTCTGGATAAGTGTTCCCGAAGAAGTGCTGAAACAAAGGCTAGCATTAAGAGACAAACACTTCATGAAGCCTGAGATGCTTAACAGCCAATTGGCATCGTTTGAGCGAATCAGAAGCGACGAAAGAGTTATTGTTGTAAATGGGGTATTAAAGCCAAGCGAGATTGTGAACGAAATAATAAGACAGGCTGTTCAGAGATTTCCATGTCTTAGATTATCATGGTGGCAAAGATCTGGGATGCTTGAACAATGAATTGAGTACCGAAGCCCAAAACGACGAGGGTGGACTGCCCAACAACATCATGCACCCGACCGGATGCATGACTAACTTTGTTTGGCGATGGTGGCCTCGGGCGGGTGATGGCAAGCGTTGGGAATGCCATAATTTTGCATAAGTTATGCAATATAGAGATTGTCAATGACAATGAACACGAAAAAACCTTGCATAAATCCAATCAAACATTGCCACTATTTAAAGTTGATGCTTCGTAGAGATGCCGCTGAGAAGACTATCTCCGACTTTCAAAATTAACCCTTCGGCGCAGGGTGGACGAAAAAACCCATCCGGTTGCCCTGCCAGGTGGTGCTATCGCGCTGGCAGAAGTAGGGCACCGGCAGGGTGATGAGGCTCTTGCCTGAGAAAGTGTCCTCGGGTAAAAACGCGGTGGTGGCCGCCTTGGAAGCAACGCTTAGATCTCCTGAGGGTTCCGATGGCAGCGCTCGCAATGCCCAAACCCATGAAAAAGGGTCCCGAGCAGGCGTCTTCATTCTGCGGGGCGGCCTCAAGGATTGGAGCCATGCCCGCGGGTGTTGCGTTGGGGCTGCTTGCCGCAGCCCATTGGACAGAAGGCGCGGGTCCTTGACCCCGCCCTGCCCCACCTCACCCTGCTCTCAGCCGCCACAGCCACAGCTCCTGTCTCTCCTTTCCCTCTCTGCCGCCCGGAGGAGGATCCCTTCCTGCTGCTGGAATCCGCCTTCCATGCCGTTCAGGACATTCTGGCCCGTTTCCAAGTGCGAGTTGGAGCGTCTTGGTTCAGCCAAGCGACGGCCCAGGTTGGGGTGAGGCCCCCTTGAGGGCCGAGGCCCCCCCTTATCTGGGGGATTCTGTCAACGCGCCGCTGACATATTTGTGCAGGACGCTGCTGATCAGGGTCTGATACGGAATCCCTTCCTGCAGCGCTCGGGTGCGCAGGCCCCGCAGATCGGCACTGGAGAGGCGAATGTTGATCCGTTGATCTTTGCTCCCAGTGCGCCGTGCGGCGTCTTGCAGTTGGCTCAGCAGCTCGCCCGTGGCCACCGAGTGCATGGCGCCAGACTCCACATCGCTCAGGAGCTGTTCTTCTGATGGATCAAGGGCGGGAGATCGACTCATGACTGGCCTTTGAGATAGGTGCGTGTGGCCTTGCGGCTGGGGATCATCGTCTTGAGGAAGAGGGCTCCTTCCCCGTCAACGACAAACGGAACCAGAACGACAGACTCGCCGATCTGAACCACGAGAACCCGCTGACCGGGATACCGATCGGGGTTGGGGTGCTCCAACACATCCAACAGATCACCGGCTTCGATGGCGGCCACCACGGCCTCAAAACAAAGGTCGCGATTGGCCAGGAGCTGGGCATTTTTCTCGTGGCTCCACAGGAATGGCCCCATCCGCCTACTTTAGCCAAGCTGTGTGCCGAATGTCTTCAGCTGATGACCCTGGCCCCTGACCTCAGCCCCGATGACTGGCGCCGCATCTGTGATGCCCTGCGCTACCTCGGCCGGGATCTGCATCACCGCTCCTTCTCTGTCAGCTCCGAGCGGCGTGAGCTGCTCTGGGAGGAGATGGATCGCTGCCTGAATCTGGCGGATCGCCTTGCCGAGGCCATCCCAGCCACGGACTGAACACACCTCCCCCGAAACCGGGTGGACACCGCCGTGGGTCAGGGGCTGAGCATGCTTGCCGGGCTGGCCCTGGGTAGCCTGTTTCACCTGAGCAATGCCGTGATGAGCGTTACCCCTAATCCCTGGCTGGAGACCAGCGCCATGGGAGACCACCTCCGCATCAGCCGCCAAACCCTCTGGCGGCTTCGTCGTCTCCTCCCGATAGGCCAACAGAGATTCAGGGGTGAACAGGCAGAACTCCTCCCGCTGCCGGGTGGTGGCCAGCTCACCATCAGCAAAGGCCCGACCGAAATTCCCCCCCATCGCTCTAACTCCAAAGTCATTGAAGCGCGGCGATTTTGCCCAGTTCTCGCGTCAGTTCTGAAATGGGTCGCCTGAGATTCGAACTCAGGACCAATCGGTTAAAAGCCGAGTGCTCTACCGCTGAGCTAGCGACCCCGGGTGCGCTCCGTACCAACCTCCGGAGAGGAGGGCCGTGATCGCTTAGCGAAGGTATCACCCGGGGTGGGGGGGCCACAATGCGCCGGTGGGTTGATCTGTGGCCATGGAACGGGCGGCTGGCGAACAGGAGACGGGGCGGCCTTGGCCTTCCCCCACCCTTCACCCGGAGGCCTGGGTGGCGGAGTCCGCTGTGGTGGTGGGGGATGTGCGCATGGAGGCGGGAGCCAGCCTGTGGCCCATGGCCGTGGCCCGGGGGGATGTCTGCCCGGTGGTGATCGGCCCCAACAGCAATGTGCAGGATGGGGCCGTGCTCCATGGCGATCCAGGCCAACCGGTGTTGATCGGGGCGGAGGTCACCATCGGCCACCGGGCCGTGGTGCATGGCGCCACCCTGGAGGACGGCTGCTTGGTGGGGATCGGGGCGATCGTGCTCAATGGCGTCACCGTGGGGGCGGGGGCGGTGGTGGCGGCGGGGTCGGTGGTGACCAAGGACGTGCCGGCCGGGGCTCTGGTGATGGGCGCCCCCGCCCAGGTGAGGCGCCAGCTCAGCGAGGAGGCCATGGCGGAGCAACGACGCCATGCCCGCCGCTACCGCCAGCTGGCCGACGCCCACGCCGGGCGGAGCGCTTCCACGGGATTTGAGGAGGGCTGAGGGTGGAGAAGCGGGCCTTCGCCCTTAAGATCACACAGATTTGTTCCGCCCCCCCATGGATCTCCGGGTTGTGCTTGTGGCCGCTCCCATCCTGCTGGCCGCCAGCTGGGCCGTGTTTCACATCGGTCGGGCCGCCGTGGGGCAACTTCAGCTCTTCCTCAAGCGCGCCAAGGCCTGAGCCATCCCCCCCTAAGGCTCCGCCCCTCCGGGCCAAGCCCCGGCCGGGCCCCACGCTCCTCGCCGTCGCTGGAGCAGCCTGGCCCCGCCTCAGCTCCAGGTCTGCTTAGGGTCGGGGTTGCCCTTCCTGTGTTGCCTTGAGTCCCTCCGTCTTGGTGATCGGCGCCGGCTTGGCTGGCACGGAAGCGGCCTGGCAGGTGGCCCAAGCGGGAGTGCCCGTCACCCTGGTGGAGATGCGGCCGGTGCGCCGCTCCCCGGCCCACCACAGCGCCGACTTCGCGGAACTCGTCTGCAGCAATAGCTTCGGGGCCCTGGCCACCGACCGGGCGGCCGGTCTGTTGCAAGAAGAGCTGCGGCGGCTGGGCTCCTTGGTGATCCGCACCGCGGACTTCCACGCCGTGCCCGCCGGGGGAGCCCTCGCGGTGGATCGGGGGCGCTACAGCGCCGCCCTCACCGAGGCCCTCGCCAGCCATCCCCTGGTGACCATTGAGCGGCGTGAACAGACCGAGCTGCCCCCAGCGGAACAGATCACCGTGCTGGCCACCGGGCCCCTCACTTCCGAACCCCTCGCCGAGCGGCTGCGGGCCTTCACCGGGCGCGAGGAGTGCCACTTCTTCGATGCCGCCAGCCCCATCGTTGAGGGCGACAGCATCGATTTGACCGTGGCCTTTCGGGCCTCCCGCTACGACAAGGGCGACGCCGACTACATCAACTGCCCCATGGACCCGGAGCGCTACCACGCCTTTCGGGAGGCGCTCCTGGCGGCGGAGCGGGCGCCCTTGAAGGATTTCGAACAGGAGAGCGCCACCTTCTTCGAAGGCTGCCTGCCCATTGAGGAGCTCGCCCGCCGCGGCGAGGACACCATGCGCTACGGGCCCCTCAAGCCCATCGGCCTGTGGGATTCCCGCTGGGGGGATGTGACCGATCGCGAGGTGCGCCGCGCCAAGCGCGCGTACGCGGTGGTTCAGCTGCGGCGGGAAGACCGCGATGGTCGGCTTTGGAATCTCGTGGGCTTCCAGACCAACTTGCGCTGGGGCGAGCAGGCCCGGGTGTTCCGCCTCATCCCCGGCCTGGAGCGGGCGGATTTCGTGCGCTACGGGGTGATGCACCGCAACACCTTCCTGGAATCCCCCCAGCTGCTGGATCCCACCCTTCAGTTCCGCCGGCGCCCCACCCTGCTGGCGGCGGGTCAGATCACGGGCACCGAGGGCTACGCCGCCGCCGTGGCGGGCGGCTGGCTAGCGGGCACCAACGCGGCCCGCCTCTTCCGGGGACGGCCTCCCCTCACCTTGCCCCCCACCACCATGGCTGGAGCCCTCACCCACTTCATCGCTGAGGCGCCCAGCGGAGGGCCCGGCCGCCGGGGGGGATTCCAGCCCATGCCGGCCAACTTCGGCCTGTTGCCCGAACTCGAGCACCGCGTCCGGGAGAAACGCCCCCGTTACGCCGCCTACCGCGACAGGGCCCTGGCCGCCTTGGAGAGCTCCCGGCCCGCGGCCGCACCAGCGGGGGTGGGTTGAGCTGGCCGCTTCACTGGCGGGGGTGAGGTTGATTAATTTCAGCGAAAGTGCATCAGGAAATGTTGCGCAATTCTCAAGACAATCTTCACCGGCAACAGAGGTGGACGCTGGGCGTGACTACCAACGGTGAGGAAGAAATCTCTTGTTTGTTTCCCGCCAACCTTGTCGCGCCTCATCCAACGCGACTGGCCTGCCATGGGAGATTTCTTCTCTCATCCTTCGCTTTTCTTCTCCATGATTCGACATGTCTTCCGGCCTGCTGATGGTCGCCAAAAGCGTTGGCCCCTTGGCCCATCCCTGGCCGCGTTGATCCTGTCGGCGGTGCTGCTCCTGCAGACCTCCGCCGCCGCCGCCGCCACCCTGTCGGAAGACATGGTTCAGGCCAGCAAGGACGCCTGCGTCAACCTGGCCAAGCGCCGGGGATTCTCGGTGGAACAGGTGATCCAGGCCCAACTCGCCAGTGGCGATTCCGCCAGTGTGGTGCTCAAGCTCATGAAGGCCGGTGAGCCCTATGAATTCACCTGTGGCTTCTCCCAAGCCATCGACCACTTCGTCGCCCCCGCCCCAGCACCGGCCACACCCGCCCAACGCGCGGCTGTCACCCCCGCCCCAGGGCCTGTGGTCCAACGCCCCTCGGCCACGGTGACCCCCATCCAGGCCGCCCCGAAGGTGGAGGCCCGCCAGGAGGTTCGTCAGGAGGTTCGCCGTGAGAGAGCCGTGGTGGTGAACCGCGATGGTCAACGGACCGCGGAAGCCAGCGCGTCACAGAGCCGTGCCGATCGGGGCCGGTTCAACGCCGCCTGGCTCCTGCCCCTTCTCCTGCTGCCCCTGGCCGCGATCCTCTTCCGCAACCGGGACGAGGAGGCGTCTTCCGCCAGCCGGATCGCCACCCCCGCCATAACCAGCACCCTCGTGGAGGCCCTGCTGCGCCAGCAAGACAACGCCATTGAGGTGCGTGCGGGAGCCGGCGCCCAGCACGCCGTCACCCGCACCCTTCCCCCGGGCAGCCGGGTGCGCCTCAGCGGCCGCTATGACAACGACTGGGCTGAACTGGCCGAAAGTGGCTGGATCAGCATCCAGGCCCTCGCCGCGGATCCCCGCCTGAAGGCCGTCAAGCCCCGCTAAGGCGGCGCGATCGTTGAGCCCGGAGCGGACGCTGTTCAGGCGGCGTCCGCTTTTCGTCTGCAGGCCCCCCGGGGATGTCGCCGAGGGAACGGGGGAGCGCACAACCAGGCGGAACCCACCGGAACCGTTGCCGATGGCTGGCGTGCCGCGCGGGTGGCCAGGGCGACGTGGATGCTCTTCGGGGCGGCGCCCGCCCCCTTCGCCTTGCCTGCTCTCTTCGCCTTGCCCGCCCCCTCGCTTTCCCCAAACTTCTATGGTCAGCCGGTTGCCCATCCACCGTTGAGCGCCACCGTTCCCCCCGTCCCAGCGTCAGCGCTTCCCCCTCGCACCTCCCCAGCCCACAACTCCGAAGGGGCGTGGGACGTGATCGTGATCGGGGCCGGCATCGGGGGGCTGGTCGCCGCCACCCAGCTGGCCGCCAAGGGGGCCCGGGTGCTGGTGCTGGAGCGCTATCTCATCCCCGGCGGCAGTGGCGGCGGCTTTCGGCGGGCCGGCTACACCTTTGATGTGGGCGCCTCCATGATCTTCGGCTTCGGCGAAAAGGGCCACACCAACCTGCTCACCCGAGCCCTCGCCGATGTGGGCCAGCGCTGCGACACGGTGCCCGATCCCGCCCAACTCGCCTATCACCTGCCAGATGGCCTCACCGTGGCGGTGGATCGCGACTACGAGCGCTTCCTCGCCGATCTCACCGCCCTGTTCCCCCACGAAGCCAACGGCATCCGTGCCTTTTACGACACCTGCTGGCGGGTGTTCCGTTGCCTCGACGCCATGCCCCTGCTCTCGCTGGAGGATCCGGCCTACCTGGCCAAAGTGTTCTTCCGGGCGCCCCTGGCCTGCCTGGGCCTGGCCCGCTGGCTTCCGGTGAACGTCGGCGACGTGGCCCGGGCCCACATCCGCGATGAGCGGTTGCTGCGCTTCATCGACATGGAGTGTTTCTGCTGGAGCGTCATGCCCGCTGATCGCACGCCGATGATCAACGCCGGCATGGTGTTCTCCGATCGCCATGCCGGCGGCATCAACTACCCGAAAGGCGGCGTGGGGGTGATCGCCGAGAAATTGGTCGCGGGCCTGGTGGCCCATGGCGGCGCCTTCCGCCCCAAGACGCGCGTCACCGATGTGCTGATCGAAGGCGGGCAGGCCGTGGGGGTGAGACTGGCGAGCGGCCAGGAGATCCGGGCCCGCCGCGTGGTGAGCAACGCCACCCGCTGGGACACCTTCGCCGGAGAAGCCGGTGGGGCCGGAACCGTGGCCCATCCCCTGGTGGACGCCGCCCACACCCCCGCGGCGGAGCGCGCTTGGCGGCGCCGCTACGCCCCCTCCTCCTCCTTTCTCTCCCTGCACCTGGGCATCGACGCGGCCGTGGTGCCCTCCGGGTTCCACTGCCACCATCTGCTTCTGGAGCGCTGGGACGCCATGGAGGCCGAGCAGGGGGTGGTGTTCGTCTCGATGCCCACTCTCTTGGACCCCACCCTCGCGCCGGCGGGCCATCACATCCTCCACACCTTCACCCCCAGCGCCATGGAGGCCTGGCGGGGGCTCTCCCCGTCCGACTACCGGGCGAAGAAGAACGCCGACGCCGATCGCCTCATCGCCCGCCTGGAGGCCCTGCTGCCAGGCCTGGCCGGGGCCATCCGCCATCGGGAGGTGGGCACCCCCCGCAGCCATCGCCGCTTCCTGGGCCGCATGGGGGGCAGCTACGGGCCCATCCCGGCGTTCAGGCTCCCTGGCTTGTTGCCGATGCCCTTCAACCGCACCGGGGTGCCAGGCCTCTACTGTGTGGGTGACTCCTGCTTTCCGGGGCAGGGGCTCAACGCCGTGGCTTTCAGCGGCTTTGCCTGTGCCCACCGCATCGGCGCCGACCTGGGCCTCAACCCCTGGGCTCTGCCCGCCTGACCAGCGCGGCGGAATCCCTCTCGCCCACCGACCTCCCTTCCGTCCGGATCGTCCGTTCTGGCAGGTGGGTCACAAGCGATGGTGTCGGTCAAGACAACGGGCCAGGGGCGGACAGCCAAAGATGAACACATCATGAGGAAAGGACATGACACGCGCCATGGGCACACGCCCCCACTTCCCCGCCCCGCAACGGCGGGACTATCGCCTGATCGATGGCCTTCACCAACCCCATCCCCATCTCGATGGGATCTACGAGAGTGTGGATGAAGCCATGGCCGACGCCATCAGCTGGCTGGAGGGAGTGTTGCCCGGCACGGTCGACCCCTCGATCGGCCTGGAGGTGAGCACCCCGAGGGGTTGTTGGCGCACCATCCGCCAGCCCGACCTGCTGCTGTGTCCGCTTCCCAGTCATTGATCCCGGCCGCGCCGGGATCTCTCAGCGGCTTCCCATGGGTTCAGTGACGGTGGAAAGGGAGTAGGGATAGCGATTGGGCACAAAAAACTGTTCACTTAAGGGCGGCCGTTTGTAGGTGCCGCCACTTTTTCGTGGGGGCAACTCGATCGCTTTGGGCGTCATGTCCTCATAGGGCACCTTGCTGAGGAGGTGGCGGATGCAGTTCAGCCGTGCCCGGCGTTTGTCATCAGCCTCCACCGTGAACCAAGGCGCCTCTGGAATGTTGGTGCGGGCGAACATCTCATCTTTGGCTTTGGAGAAGTCGACCCAGCGATCCCGGGATTCCAGATCCATGGGGCTGAGTTTCCAACGCCGGGCCGGATCCTTGATGCGAGAGCGAAACCGTGCCTCCTGCTCCTCGTCGCTCACGGAAAACCAATATTTGAGCAGGGTGATGCCCCCGCGCACCAGCATCCGTTCAAATTCCGGGCAGGAGAGCAGGAATTCCTCCACCTGCGGCGGCGAGCAGAAGCCCATCACCCTCTCCACGCCGGCCCGGTTGTACCAGCTGCGATCGAATAGCACGATCTCCCCGGCCGCGGGAAGGTGCTCCACATAACGTTGGAAATACCATTGGCTTTTTTGCCGATCCGTGGGCGTGCCCAAGGCCACCACATGGCAGCCCCGGGGGTTGAGGGGTTCCGTCACCCGCTTGATGGTGCCCCCCTTGCCGGCGGCATCGCGGCCTTCGAACAGCACGAGCAGGCGGTAGCCCTCGTGCTTGATCCAGTACTGCATCTTCACCAGCTCCACCTGCAGCCGCCCCAGTTCCTTTTCGTAAAACTTCCGGTCCAATTTGGGCGGGCGCCCCTCGGAGTGGGAACTGAAGTCATCCAGGTAGGGGGAGGGGCGATAGGCGTCATCCCCGTTCCCCCCTTGAAGGGCGCCGGTGCCCTGGCCATCCCCACCCAGCTCGCCGCTGACGGGCTTGGCCATGGGCGGCGGGCCCGAATCCCCTGTCCCGTGGGGATCGCGGTTGTTGGGGTGGCCCTTGGCCTTGTGCTTGGACATCCCTCCCTCCAGCGAAGGTTCCCCTCCGGGATAGCCCCGTGCCCGAGGAGGCCGTGTCTCTGAAGTTACACACTTGGTTTTCGCGGTGCCGTTGTGCTGAAGACTGGCTCTCAGACTGGTCCGACAGATGTCCGCTCCCATGACCCAATCCCCAGATCTGGAGCACGAGCTCACCCTCATCGACGCCTGGTGGCGGGCCGCCAACTACCTGGCGGTGGGCATGATCTATCTGCGAGACAACCCCCTGCTCAAGGAGCCCCTGCGGCCAGAGCACATCAAAAACCGCCTGCTGGGGCACTGGGGCTCCAGCCCGGGCCAGGCCTTCATCTGGGCCCACGCCAACCGGGTGATCCGCCACCACAACCTCGACATGATCTACCTCTCGGGGCCAGGCCACGGCGCTCCGGGGATGTTGGCGCCCACCTACCTGGATGGCTCCTACAGCGAGGTCTACCCCGACAAAAGCCAGGACGCTCGCGGCATGGGGCGCTTCTTCAAGCAGTTTTCCTTCCCGGGTCAAATCGGCTCCCACTGCACCCCGGAAACGCCAGGCTCTATCCATGAGGGGGGCGAGCTGGGCTATGTGCTGTCCCACGCCTGCGGGGCGGTGTTTGACAACCCCGAGCTCATCGCCTTGGCCTGTGTGGGGGATGGGGAGGCCGAAACCGGTCCTCTGGCCACCTCCTGGCACATCAACAAGTTTCTCAATCCGATTGTGGATGGCGCCGTGCTGCCGGTGCTGCACCTCAACGGGTACAAGATCGCCAATCCCACCCTGCTGGCGCGCATCCCCCACGATGAGCTGGTGCACTTGATGCGGGGCAATGGTTGGGAGCCCATCTTTGTGGAGGGGAGCGAGCCCATGCCGATGCACCGGGCCATGGCCGCCGCCATGGACGAAGCCGTCGGCCGCATCCTCGCCATCCGCCATCAGGCCCGCTCCACCGGCATCGCGGAACGCCCCATTTGGCCCATGATCGTGCTGCGCTCCCCCAAGGGGTGGACCGGTCCCAAGGCCCTGGGGGACAAAAAGCTGGAAAACTTCTGGCGCGCCCACCAGGTGCCCTTGCCCGCCCCCCGGAACGATCCGGCCCAACTCCAGATGCTGGAGGACTGGCTGAAGAGCTACCGCCCCTGGGAGCTCTTTGACGCCAACGGCTCGCTGATCGAGGATCTGCGGTGCCTCTCCCCCACCGGCGATCGCCGCATGGGATCCAACCCCCACACCAACGGGGGCCTGCTGCGGCGCCGCCTGAATCTGCCCCCCCTCGAGGCCTATGCCGTGGCGGTGAAGAGCCCGGGCGGGAGCGAGGAGGAGAACACCTATCCCCTGGGAGCGTTGCTGCGGGACGCCATCGAGCGCAACCCCAGCTCCCTGAAGGTGTTCGGCCCCGACGAAACCTCCTCCAATCGGCTGCAGGCCATCTATGAGCACACCAAAAAACGCTGGATGGAATCCTTTTTGCCCGAGGATCTCAATGGCGGCGAACTCGGCCGCGACGGACACGTGGTGGAAATGCTCAGTGAGCACACGTTGGTGGGAATGATGGAGGGCTATCTGCTCACCGGTCGCTATGGCTTCTTCCACACCTACGAGGCCTTTGCCCATGTGATCGCCTCCATGTTCAACCAGCACGCCAAATGGTTGGAAGCCACCATCCACCACGCCCCCTGGCGGGCGCCCATCGGCCCGTGGAATTGCCTCATCAGCTCCACCGTGTGGCGACAGGACCACAACGGCTTCACCCATCAGGATCCAGGCTTCATTGATCTAGCGGGCAACAAGAGTGGCGATGTGGTGCGCGTGTATCTGCCCCCCGACGCCAACTCCCTGCTGGCGGTGGCGGAGAAGGCTCTCAAGGAAACGAATGTTTGCAACATCATTGTTTCTGACAAACAAAAGCATCTGCAATACCTCACCCTGGAGCAGGCGCGACGCCATGTGGAAAAGGGCATTGGCCTCTGGAGCTGGGCGAGCAACGATGATCAGGGCCCGGAAATGGATGAGCCCGATGTGGTGATGGCCTGCGCCGGAGACATCCCCACCAAGGAAACCCTGGCGGCGGTGCAGATCCTGCGCCGGGAGATTCCCACGCTCAAAATTCGCGTCCTCAATGTGGTGAAGCTCTTTGCCCTCACCGATCCCAACGAACATCCCCATGGGCTGAGTCATCGAGATTTTGATAGTCTATTCACCACAGATCGACCCGTGATCTTCAACTTCCATGGCTATCCATGGTTGATCCACCGCCTGATTTATCGCCGCACCAATCACGATCATTTCCATGTGCGGGGTTACAAGGAAAAGGGCAACATCAATACCCCCCTGGAGCTGGCGATGAACAACCAAATCGACCGCTTCAACCTGGTGATCGATGTGATTGATCGCGTGCCCCACCTCGGCTACCGCGCCGCCCACGTCAAAGAGGACATGAAAGAGCGGATCCTCAAGCACCGGGCCTATGCCCACGAGCATGGGATGGATTCCCCGGAGATCACGGGCTGGCGATGGACCCCTCCCACCGATCCGCTCCCATGAGCGCGGGGGCGACGGGGGAGGGGGGCGCGGGCGGCTGGGCGCTGGTGCTCAACGCCGGCAGCTCCAGCTTGAAGGCCCAGCTGCTTTCCGCTGATGGGCACTCCCTTTGGAAGGGGCAAACCAACTGGCGTCCCAACGGCTCCGGGACGGAGGACGCCAACGCCGCCGCCGAGGCGGTGCTCCGGGAGTGGTTGCGGCCCGCCATCGCTCCCTGGCGCGAGGGCTTGGCCCTGGTGGGCCACCGGGTGGTGCATGGCGGCACGGCGTTCACCGCCCCCACCCGGCTCACCCCGGAGGTGCGCCGCCAGCTGGCCGAGCTCACGCCGTTGGCGCCCCTGCACAACGGACCCGCCCTGGCGGTGATCGAGGTGTTCAGCCACTGGCGGCCGGAGCTGCCCCAATGGGCCTGTTTTGACACCGCCTTTCACCACACCCTGCCCCCCGAAGCCTTCACCTATGCCCTCCCCGCCGTCTGGCGCCGCCAGGGGCTCAGACGCTATGGCTTCCACGGACTCAACCACCAGCATGTGAGCGAGGTGGTGGACGCTCCCCGCCTGATCAGTTGCCATCTTGGGGCCGGCTGTTCGCTCTGCGCCATCGCCCATGGCCGCGCTGTCGCCACCACCATGGGCTTCACGCCAATGGAGGGGCTGGTGATGGCTACTCGCAGCGGCACGGTGGATCCTGGGCTGTTGCTCCACCTGCTGCGCCAGGGGGTGCAGCCGGAGCGGCTCGACCGGGAGCTCAACCAGGCCAGTGGCCTGCTCGGTCTGTCCGACGGTCTCAGCGCCAGCATGAAGGAGCTGCGGGAGGCCGCCGCGAGGGGCCATGAGGGGGCCCGGCTGGCGATCGCGGTGTTTCGCCATGGGCTCCTGCAAGGAATCGGGGCGATGGCCGCCAGCCTGGCAGGGGTGGACGTGATCGCCCTCACCGGCGGCATCGGCGAGCATGACGGGGCTCTGCGGGAGGAACTGGAGGTCGCCCTCCGCTGGCTTGGGCCGGTGGAGCTGGTGGTGGTGAGCGCCGACGAGGAGGGCATGATCGCCCGTCAATGCCGGGCGGCGGCTGGGGCCCTCGGTTGAGAGGTCGCTCCACGCCGCGAGGTCGGCTTGCCGCGAAGCCTGGGGCTTCAGGGAGGGCGAGGCTCTTCAGCGGATCGGCATCACGCTGCGGCGAAACCAGCCCTCCGGCTCCACTGGCCTTGGCAAACGGAGCGCCACCATGGTCAAGGCCACCGGATCCCAGGGGGCTCGGGTGGTGGGCCAGAGATGGGGGCGTCGGTACAGATAGTCCCGCAGCCGCTCCAGCTGGACACCGCTGAGCTCCTCCCATCGCACGCCCACCCGCGTCCGCCCCCTTCGGAGCCCCCGGCGCGAGAGACACACCACCCGCACCGGCCACGCCTCCCCCTCCAATCGGGGGTGATCCAGCCGCAGGTCCCATGGCCCTTGAAACCCTGGGTGGTCCGCGCGCACCAGCAGCTCACAGCCCTCCTCACTGATGGCCAGCACCCGCGCTCGCCGCCGCTCGGCCTCGGGCCCGCTGGCCCCCACCAGCCAGCCCTCCAGCCGCTGAGGGGCCAGCCAAGGAACGGCGTCCTCCCTGGGCCGGTCCCAGCAACAGCGGATCGCCACGAGGATCAGCAGGCTGTTCAACAGGGCCCACACCAGCCCCAGGGCCAGGCCCGTGACCCGATCGGTGCCCATGAACAGCTCGCCCCCCCGGGCGCCCACCAACCCCTGAAGGGCGCGCACCCCCGCCACCCCCTGCACCGCCAGGGCCACCGCCAACGGCCACAGCAGCTGGCGATTGGCGCCGCCGCCCCGGGCAAGGGCGCTGGCCTTGGGGGTGACGTGAAAGGCGACGGGCTGTCCCATCAGGGTGAGCAGCACGGTTTTCGCCAGGGGATAGGCCAGCACCCAGCGGTACAGCTCCGGCATCACAGCCCCGCGGGATTGATCGCTCAGCCAGCGGATGAGCAGCAGTTGGCTCAGGAAGAGGGGAACGGCGAACTCAAGCAGCCCATCGGGCTCCAGCCTCACGGGGGCCAACCTCTCCACCGCCAACAACAGCGGAGCGGTGAGCAGCACGAGGAAGGGGAACACCAGCAGCCAATGGACGATGCCCTCCAGATAGGCCAGTCGCTGCAGGGGCTTGAGACCAGCGATGGTGAGGGGATTGGCGCTCGTGCGCAGGATCTGCAGGGTGCCGCTCGCCCAGCGGCACCGTTGCGCCGCCATGGCTCCGATGGACTGGGGGGCGAGGCCGGCACTCAATTTTTCAGGCACGTACACGCCCCGATGGCCAGCGGCCACCAGGCGGATGCCCGTGGCCAGATCCTCTGAGGTGGTGCCCGTCTCAAAGCCACCCACCTCCAGCAGGGCCTGGCGCCGCATCACAAAGGAGGTGCCGGCGCACACCACGGCTCCCAGGCGCTGCCGGGTGGGCTCGATCCAGCGATAAAACGACTCCTCATCGGGCATCAACCAGCGCTCCAAGCGCAAGTTGCGCATGAGGGGATCGGCGCCCATGTAGGTCTGGGGGGTTTGGACGAAGGCCACCGACGGGTCGTGAAAGAGGCCCGCGGTGCGGCTGAGGAAGGAGCTGAGGGGCACCACATCCGCGTCAAACACGGCGATCAGCTCGGCCCTGATCCCGGGCAGGGCGTGGTTGAGGTTGCCCGCTTTGGCATGGCGCCGCTCCTCCCGGGCCAGATAGCGGGCCCCCAGCCTGTCGCAGAGCGCCCGAAGCTCCGCCCGCCCGCTGTCGTCCAGGAGCCACACCGCAAACTTGGGGTAATCCAGGGCCAGGCAGCCCCGCAAGCAGCGCTCGATCAGCTCGGGCGGTTCCCCCCAACTGGGCACCAGCACCGCCACCTCGGGCACCCGCTCGGGATGGGCCAGCCGATCCGCCGCCAGCCGGGCCGCCGCCGCCTCCGTCTCCCGCCGACCATCCGATCCCCCCAACCCCCCCAGCCCGATCTGCAACAGCCCGTGGCCCAGGAGCATCAGCTCCGCCACCAACACCAGCACGCTCAGCCCGACGCTGAGGGGTGTCTCCAGGTTGAGGGTGCCGCCAACGCGCCAGGGCAGATAGCGGAGGGCCAGCACGCTGATCAAGACAGCGGCAGCACCCCGCCAGGGCGCCGATAGGGGCTGGGGGGGCGGACGCACGGGGAACAGTCAGCGACCCCATCATGTCGAACCCCCGGAGCAAGCGGCTGGGGACAGGGCAGCCATCGGAGGTCCAAGCCACCAGAATTGGGGAGCCCCCCGCGCCTGTTCAGGCCTGGCACATGTTGATCCAGCCGGATCTGTCCACCACCTGGCTGGGCCTGCCCCTGCGGAGCCCCCTGGTGGTGGGCGCCGCCGCCCCCCTCAGTGAGGATCCGGCCAATTTGAGGGGACTGGAAGAGGCTGGGGCGGCGGCCATCGTGCTCCATTCGTTGTTTGAGGAGCAGCTCGAACAGGAGCAGCTCAACTTGCATCACCTGGGAACCCTGGGTTGTGAGAGCTACGGCGAATCCTTGAGCTACGTGCCGGAAAGCGCCCTGTTCCATGTGGGCGCGGAGCGTTATCTGCGGGATCTGGAGCGGGCCCGGGCGGAGTTGGGGATCCCGGTGATCGCCAGCCTCAATGGTCAGCATCCGGGAAGCTGGGTGCGCTTCGCCCGCCAGCTGGAGAGCGCTGGCGCCAGCGCCATTGAGCTCAACATCTACTCCCTGCCCACCGATCCCGACCGCGACAGCGCCACCATCGAGGCGGAGGTGGTGGAGATTGTGCGGGAGGTGCGCGCGGAAGTGGGGGTGCCCCTGGCGGTGAAGCTGAGCCCGTTTTTCACCAATGTGGGGGCGATCGCCAAGCGCCTGCGGGCGGTGGGCGCCGATGGCCTCACCCTGTTCAATCGCTTCTATCAGCCCGATATCGACATTGAGGCGCTGGAGGTGCGGCCCAACCTGCTGCTCTCCACCCCCCACGACCTGCGGCTGCCCCTGCGCTGGATCGCCCTGCTCCATGGGCGCCATGATCTGGATCTGGCGGCCTCCAGCGGCGTGCATCGCGGCACCGACGTGGTGCGGTTGCTGATGGCCGGCGCCCGCGTCACCCAGGTGGTGGCCGCGCTGCTGCGCCATGGGCCCGGCCGGCTGCGCACGCTGGAAGAGGAGTTGGCGCGCTGGTTGAGTGAGCACGATCACCCATCGGTGGCGGAGCTGATCGGCTGCATGAGTCAATTGCGCTGTCCCACCCCGCTCGACTACGAACGGGTGCAGTACATGCGCGTGCTGCAAACCTACGAGCCAGCCAGCGCCATCGACGCGCCAGGCCCATGGTGAACTCCGTCTCGTCCCCCGCCGAGGTGGCCGCCCTGGCGGAGGGTTTGGCCAGCCGTGTTCGTCGCCCTTGGACGGTGATGGAGGTGTGCGGCGGCCAAACCCACAGCATTCTGCGCTGGGGACTCGACCAATTGCTGCCTGACGGGCTGCGGCTGATCCACGGCCCGGGCTGTCCGGTGTGTGTCACGCCAGCGGCCATCCTGGATGGGGCCCTGCGATTGGCGCGCACGCCGGGGGTGATCCTCTGCGCCTACGGCGACATGTTGCGCGTGCCTGGGAGTGAGCCTGGGCTCGATCTGTTGGCGGCTCGGGCGGCGGGCGGGGAGGTGCGGCTGCTCACCAGCCCAGGCGAGGCTTTGGCCCTGGCCCAAAGGCAGCCGGAGCGACAGGTGGTGTTTTTGGCGGTGGGCTTTGAAACCACCGCCCCGGCCACGGCGTTGCTGGCCAAGCAGGCCAGGGCCCTGGGGCTGGCCAACCTGTCTTTGCTCATCGCCCATGTGCGGGTGGCGCCCGCCATGGCGGCTCTTCTGGCCGATCCCGCCAACGAGGTGGAAGCGTTTCTGGCGGCGGGCCACGTGTGCGGTGTGCTCGGCACCGGGGAGTTGGAGGCGCTGGTGGAGCGGTTTGCGGTCCCGGTGGTGGTGACGGGCTTTGAGCCGGCGGATGTGATGGCGGGTTTGTCGCGGGCGGTGGAGTTGTTGGAGGCTGGCACCCCTCGGGTGGCCAACGCCTACGCCCGGGTGGTGCGCCCCGAGGGCAATCCCGCCGCCCGCGCCCTCCTGGAGGAGGTGTTCGTTCCCGTGGATCAGATCTGGCGTGGTCTGGGCCCGATTCCCTTGGGGGGACTGGCCCTGCGACCGCCCTACGACACCCTCGACGCTCGCCAACGTTTTGTTTTGCCGGGCCTGGAGGGGTCCGCCGAACCCGCCTGCCCCTCCTGTGGGGAGGTGTGCATCAGTGGCGCCATCCTCCAGGGCCGTGCCACCCCGCCGCGATGCCCAGCCTTTGGCACCAGCTGCACCCCCGAGCATCCGTTGGGGGCGCCGATGGTGTCGAGTGAGGGCGCTTGCGCCGCCTGGTACCGCTACCGCCGATGAGCGACTCCGGGGAGCGGATCCGTCTGGGCCATGGCGGCGGCGGCACGTTGACGCATGCCCTGATCGATCAGGAGTTGCGCCGTCTCTACCGCGACCCCGCCCAGTTGCTGCACGACGCCGCCACTCTGGCCCGACCCAGCGGCGATCTGGCCTTCACCACCGATAGCTATGTGGTGCATCCCATCGACTTTCCCGGTGGCGACATCGGCTCCCTGGCGATCATCGGCACCGCCAATGATCTGGCGATGGCGGGGGCGCGTCCCCACCAGATCAGCGTGGCGTTGATTTTGGAAGAGGGACTGGAGCTGGCCTGCCTGCGGCGGATCGTGAGCTCGATGGCGGGGGCGGCGGAGGCCTGCGGCGTGGCGATCGTGACGGGCGACACCAAGGTGGTGGAGCGGGGAAAAGCCGACCGGCTGTTCATCACCACCAGCGGACTGGGGGTGATCGAGAGCCCCACGCCGATCGGACCGGGGGCGATTCAGGTGGGTGATCAGCTGCTGGTGAGCGGAGATTTGGGCCGACACGGACTGGCGATCCTGGCGGCCCGCCATGGTTTGGAGCTGGACCCCCCCATCGCCAGTGATTGCGCGCCCCTGTGGCCCCAGGTGGAGGCGTGCTTGGGGGCTGGGGTGGAGTTGCGCTGCCTGCGGGACCTCACCCGGGGCGGTTTGGCCAGCGCCCTGTGGGAGCTGGCAAGCGCCGCTGGGGCCAGCTTCCATGTGGAGGAGGAGCGGCTGCCCGTGCTGCCGGCGGTGGCCAACGCCTGCGGCATCCTGGGCTTCGACCCCCTCCATCTGGCCAACGAGGGGCGATTTCTCGCGGTGGTGCCCGACGGCCACCGCGTCGCCGCCGAGGAGCTGTTGGCCCCCCTGGGGGGGCGCTGGATCGGGGAGGTGCGCCAGGGGGCGCCGAGGGTGGTGGCCCGCACCCCTTACGGCAGTGAGCGCCTGCTCGTGCCCGCCACGGGCGAACTGCTGCCAAGGATTTGTTGAGCGCCCGCTCCATAGACGCCGCTCCAGGGGGTTCTGGCGGAGTCCCGGGCCGATGGGGGCATGCGCCTGTCTCCTCTCTTGATTGTCAGGTCGAGGGCTTTGGGATTCATCTGGCCTCCTAATCAGCAACAAAGCTCCGCAAGCCCCCAGAGGCCCCGCCATCCAGCCGCTAAACTAGTACAAGCGCACTGTTGGAGGACCATCGCGTGCCCCAGAACAAAGTCCAGTACCAGGAGGGGCTT
>Ga0315903_10003964_pt1 | contig 20116 bp, 15 predicted proteins | sample LakEriMetagenome_7_FD_203524 | JGI IMG/M metagenome (GOLD analysis project Ga0315903, IMG submission 203524) | Freshwater fungal communities from buoy surface, Lake Erie, Ohio, United States - Buoy 2 MA119 | ecosystem: Environmental > Aquatic > Freshwater > Lake | place: USA: Lake Erie, Ohio... | reverse complement strand
TGGGCTTGTCGTGCTGTTTTGTCCAAGGCCCACAGCAAGTCTTCTTCTTTAACTTGCTTTAACTTAATGCGCGAAATCATGCCACTGCAGTAATTGCTGATGGCGGTCAGCGGTTGGTTCAGCTCGTGGGCCACGCTAGAGGCCATTTCGCCCATGGTGATCAAGCGGCTGGCCGCTTGGGCACGTTCGGCTTGTTGCGCAGAAAGCTCTTCGGCTTGCCTGCGTGGGGTAATGTCGCTGGCAATCACCATCTGTGCCAAACGCCCATCGGCCCAATTGATGTAGCGCGAGCGCACCTCTAGCCATTTGCCCAGTTCGGTAATGTAGATTTCTGCGTTCTCAGAGCTGGCGACCGTGAGGCTTTCGGTTGGCAACCCAGCCATTTCATCCACATCGTCCGATCGTCGTGTGGCGTCAGTGGCCCCTGCTTGCTTGACCAATCGCAAATGGCCCAGGGTGTTTTGTCCAAACCAGAGTCGATACAGTTTGTTGGCAAACAGCAGTTCTTCGCTGCCCAGCGGGGCCACGGACACCGAGGCGTCCAATGCCTCCAACACGATGGTGAAGCGTTCGTGCGAGCTGGCCAATTGCTCCCGAATCCGGTTGGGCTCGGTGATGTCGGTCATAGAGGTCATCCAGCCGGCTTGTTTCCCGCTGGCGTCAATCAAGGGCGACACATACATTCGGGCATCAAACAATTGCCCGTTTTTACGTTTCACCCGGACCTGGAAACCACCCGCTGAATGTTGGCCGCTGATTTCCTCCTCTAGCCGCCGCATCAGCAACTCTCTGTCTTGCTCGGGCCAATAGGGAAAGGGTGCGACCGCCCCCACCAAGTCCGACTCATTCCATCCGGTCATTTGGCAAAAAGCGGGGTTGACGTAGGTGATGCGCCCCTTCATGTCCAGGGTTCGCATGCCCGTGAGCATGGAGTTTTCCATGGCGCGCCGAAAATTGGTTTCAGCCACCAAGGCTTTTTGGGCCTGAATGCGTCGACGTGTGTGCCGCCAGTTGCCAATCAACATCCAGGCCGTCATGACGCTCAACACACTGACCAGCCAAAACAAGCCTCCGCCTACCAAACCTTGTGAGGTGCGCCAGGTTTGGGCCCGCAAGATCAAGTCGTTGCCCACGGGGGAAACGGGCACTTCGTAGTCGTTGTTGGGTTTTTCGCTGCCGGGCAGCATGCGCCACAAGGCAATGCGGCCGGGGATGGTTTGTCCGGCCAATAAGCGCCCACTGCCATCTTGTAATGCGACCGCGTATTTGGCCAGCACTTCGGTGGGTATGCCGTAGCGCAACAGCCCTTCCATGGTGTATTCGGCCAATAAAACGCCTTGAAAACGACCTTGATCGTTGGTCAACGGCGAATGAAATTGCAACAAGGGTGTTTGTATTTCTTTGTCCTTGTCCTTGTCTTTATCGCCTTCGCCATCGATTTGCCCATAAATGGGCTGCATCAAATCGCGGGCCAAACTGAAGTTGCTTTCGGTTTCACCGATTTTCAACACTGTGCCTGCCCGCATTTGATGGGTCGGTGCGATGCTGGGCACGCTCTGATTGGCGATGATGCGTCTGCGCTCATCGATCCAAGTCAAAGAGATCAGTTCGGGGTATTGGGACACCAGGTTTTCGGCCCGCAATAAAAATTGGTCGCTGCGTATTTCTCTGTTGGAGACATCCCTTGCCAGACGCATCACTTGTTCTTGGCGTTCCAGCAAGCGCAACCGCAGGCGTTGTTGTGCGTATTCCACATCCCGTTTGATAGCTTCTTGTTCTCGCTCTACTTCTTCTACCCGCAGATACCAAAACGCACTGGCAATGGCGGCCAGAAACAGCACCACCGCCGCCACTGGAGCCAAATTTGCAAAACGGTCTTGCCGGTTGGGCGATTGGCTCTTCCACCACGAAAGCCACCAAGCCCACGGCCCTACCTTTTTGACAACAGACGCTGCTTTGTTCAATTCCATGCCCGCGAGTTTAGGTGACAACCCTTGCGTGCTTCCCCTGATTTGGCAATTTCAGAGCAGTAATAAGGCATTAAATTTCACTATATAAAATCACTATGCACTATTTGAAATTTTTCAAAAATTATGTAAAAATTCAGGCATCATTTATTCACAACAGCAATTGGAGACAAGCATGACAGCGGCAACACCTCAGCAGCCGGGGCGGGATCTGGACACTCAAGAGACCCGTGAATGGATGGACGCTTTGTCCGCCGTGATTGAAAAAGCAGGCCCCGAACGTGCCCACTTTTTGTTGGAAGAGTTGCTGGAAGAAGCCCGTCAGCACAGCATTGATTTGCCGTTTTCTGCCACCACGGGTTATGTGAACTCCATTGAGCCCAACGAAGAAGCCCGGTGCCCAGGCAACATCGAGATTGAAGAGCGACTGCGTGCCTACATGCGTTGGAACGCCATGGCCATGGTGGTCAAAGCCAACCGCCACAACCCTGCAGATGGGGGCGACTTGGGCGGCCACATTGGTTCTTTTGCTTCGCTGGCCCACATGTTTGGCGCTGGTTTTAACCATTTTTGGCACGCCGAGAGCGAAAACCACGGCGGTGATTGCTTATATATACAGGGCCACGTTTCCCCTGGTGTTTATGCCCGCGCCTACCTAGAAGGCCGCTTGACTGAAGAGCAGTTGCTCAACTTCCGTCAAGAAGTCGATGGCAATGGGCTTTCCAGCTACCCACACCCCAAGCTCATGCCCGAGTTTTGGCAGTTTCCTACCGTCTCCATGGGCCTTGGCCCATTGATGGCCATTTACCAAGCCCGTTTCCTCAAATACCTGCATGCCCGTGGCATTGCCAACACCGAGAACCGCAAAGTCTGGGTGTTCTGTGGCGACGGTGAAATGGACGAAGTCGAGTCATTGGGCGCGATTGGCTTGGCTGCCCGTGAAAACCTGGACAACCTGATTTTTGTTGTCAACTGCAACCTGCAACGCCTGGATGGCCCGGTGCGCGGCAACGGCAAGATCGTGCAAGAACTCGAAGGCGAATTCCGTGGTTCGGGCTGGAACGTGATCAAGCTTTTGTGGGGCAGCGAGTGGGACAGCCTGCTGGCCCGCGACAAAGACGGCGCATTGCGCAAACTCATGATGGACACCTTGGACGGTGACTATCAGGCCTTCAAGGCCAACGATGGCGCTTATGTGCGCAAGCATTTCTTTGGCCGCGACCCGCGCACCCTCGAAATGGTCGCCCACCTGAGCGACGACGACATCTGGAACCTCAAGCGCGGTGGGCACGACCCCCAAAAGGTTTATGCCGCTTATCACAAAGCCGTGAACACCAAGGGCCAACCTACGGTGCTGTTGATCAAGACGGTCAAGGGCTTTGGCATGGGCAAAGCGGGTGAAGGCAAGAATACGGTTCACCAGACCAAGAAGCTGTCGGACGAAGACATCAAGTACATGCGAGACCGCTTCAACCTGCCGATTCCGGACAGCGAGTTGTCCAAGATTCCGTTTTACAAGCCGGCAGACGACACCCCCGAAATGCGCTATCTGCACGAGCGTCGCCAAGCTTTGGGCGGCTATTTGCCCAAGCGCCGTGCTAAGGCTGAAGAAAACTTTACCGTGCCATCGTTGGAGACATTCAAGGCGGTCATGGAGCCCACGGCTGAAGGCCGGGAAATTTCAACCACCCAAGCCTATGTGCGCTTTTTGACGCAATTGCTGCGCGACCAAGCTTTAGGCCCCCGTGTGGTGCCGATTTTGGTGGACGAAGCCCGTACCTTTGGTATGGAAGGTTTGTTCCGCCAGATCGGTATTTACAACCCTGCAGGTCAGCAATACACCCCGGTCGACAAAGACCAGGTCATGTATTACAAGGAAGACAAAGCTGGCCAGATTTTGCAAGAAGGCATCAACGAAGCCGGTGGCATGTCCAGCTGGATTGCCGCCGCCACCAGTTACAGCACCAGCAACCGCATCATGGTGCCGTTTTATGTGTACTACTCCATGTTCGGTTTCCAGCGCATTGGCGATCTGGCCTGGGCTGCGGGCGACATGCAAGCACGCGGCTTCTTGCTGGGCGGCACATCGGGCCGTACAACGCTGAACGGCGAAGGCTTGCAGCACGAAGACGGTCACAGCCACATCATGGCCAACACCATCCCGAACTGCGTGTCATATGACCCCACCTTTGCGCACGAAGTTGGCGTGATCCTGCACCATGGCTTAAAGCGCATGGTCGAAAAGCAAGACAACGTCTTTTATTACTTGACCTTGCTAAACGAAAACTACCCTATGCCAGGCCTGACGCCCGGCACCGAAGAGCAGATCATCAAGGGCATGTATTTGTGCAAACCGGGTGCTGCCGGTGAAAAACGTGTGCAGTTGCTGGGTTCGGGCACCATCTTGCGCGAATCGATTGCCGCACAAACTTTGCTGGCCACCGACTGGGGCGTTCAGGCCGATGTGTGGAGCTGCCCAAGCTTCAACGAATTGACGCGCGACGGACAAGATGCCGAGCGCTTCAACATGTTGCACCCCATGGACACGCCCCGCGTGTCGTTTGTGGGCCAACAATTGGCCAAGCACAGTGGCCCTGTGGTCGCTTCCACGGATTACATGAAGGCTTATGCCGAGCAAATTCGCCCCTTCATTCCAAAAGGTCGCACCTACAAAGTGTTAGGTACCGATGGTTTTGGGCGCTCAGATTTCCGCAGCAAGCTGCGCGAGCACTTCGAAGTCAACCGCCATTACATCGTTGTAGCGGCCCTCAAGGCACTGAGCGAAGACGGGCATGTGCCGGTTTCGCAAGTGGCCGAGGCCATCAAAAAGTACGGCATCAACACCGACAAAATCAACCCGCTGTACGCTTAAACCCGGGAGAAAAACATGGCACTGGTAGAAGTTCAAGTCCCGGACATCGGGGATTTCGATGAAGTGACCGTCATTGAATTGATGGTCAAAGTGGGCGACACCGTCAAAGCAGAGCAATCGCTGATCACGGTCGAGTCGGACAAAGCCTCGATGGAAATCCCATCGAGCACGGCTGGCGTCGTCAAAGAAATGCGCGTGGCGTTGGGCGACAAGGTCAAACAAGGCTCGGTGGTGCTGTTGGTGGAAGCCGCAGGCGCTGCTGCAGCACCCGTTGCTGCAGCCGCACCTGCTGCAGCTGCTGCAGCCGTGGTCGCCGCCGCGCCCGCAGTTGCCGTTGCAGCTGCTTCCATCGTTGCATCCGGCCCGGTTGAAGTCCGGATTCCGGACATTGGTGATTTTAAAGACGTGGCCGTGATTGAGGTCATGGTGAAGCCGGGCGACACCATCAAAGTCGAGCAATCTTTGGTCACGGTCGAATCGGACAAAGCCTCGATGGAGATCCCCTCTTCGCATGCTGGCGTGCTCAAAGAGCTGAAGGTCAAAGTGGGCGATAAGGTCAATATTGGTGACTTGCTGGCCATTTTGGAAGGCAGCGCTGCTGCGGCCGCACCTGTGGCTTCTGTCGCTTCAGTGAGTTCTGCGCCGGTTGCAGCCGTTGCCGCACCAGTTGCTGTATCAGGTGCCTCAGCTTCTGCGCCTGTTGCCTCAACCGCTGTGGCCGCTGTGGCCGCCGCACCCGCGCATGCCCCGGGTGGTACGACGCAGGGCTTGCCTCATGCCTCGCCATCGGTGCGCAAGTTTGCGCGCGAACTGGGTGTGCCACTTGAAGAAGTCAAAGGCTCTGGCCTGAAAGGGCGCATTACGCCGGAAGATGTGCAAGCCTTCACCAAAGCGGTCATGTCGGGCGCGGCCCAGACCAAAGCCCAGGCCGCCAAATCCCCGGCCGCAAGCTCGGGTGGCGACGGCGCAGCCTTGGGCTTGATCCCATGGCCCAAAGTCGATTTTGCCAAGTTTGGCCCGATCGAGCGCAAAGAGATGGGCCGCATCAAGAAGATCAGCGGTGCCAACTTGTTGCGCAACGCCATCATGATCCCGGCTGTTACCAACCACGACGATGCCGACATCACCGACCTCGAAGCCTTCCGCGTCTCTACTAACAAAGAGAACGAAAAATCTGGCGTCAAGGTCACCATGCTGGCTTTCTTGATCAAGGCCTGCGTGGCCGCGCTCAAGAAATACCCCGAGTTCAACAGCTCGCTGGATGGCGATGCGCTGGTTTACAAAAACTATTGGCACATTGGCTTTGCAGCCGACACGCCCAATGGTTTGATGGTGCCGGTCATCCGCGATTGCGACAAAAAAGGCGTGCTGCAAATCAGCCAGGAAATGGGAGAGTTGGCTAAAAAAGCCCGCGACGGCAAGTTGGGCCCCGCAGAAATGTCGGGCGCAACGTTCACTATCTCCAGCCTCGGCGGCATTGGCGGCAAATACTTCACACCCATCATCAACGCCCCTGAAGTGGCTATTTTGGGCGTGTGCAAGAGCACCATGGAACCGGTTTGGGATGGCAAGCAATTTGTGCCTCGCCTGATGTTGCCCCTGTCACTGACATGGGACCACCGCGTGATCGATGGCGCGGCAGCTGCACGCTTTAACGCGTTCCTGGGTCAGATCCTCAGCGACTTCCGTCGCGTATTACTCTAAACCTTGGGGGCGGACGCCAGCTCGGCTTGGCTCGGCCCCCAACTGATTGAGAAGAACATGGCAATCATAGATATTCAAGTTCCTGACATTGGCGACTTCGACGAAGTTTCCGTCATTGAGCTGCTGGTCAAGCCCGGCGACACCGTCAAAGCGGAGCAATCGCTCATCACCGTCGAGTCTGACAAAGCCTCGATGGAAATCCCGTCCTCGCATGCGGGCGTGGTCAAAGAGCTGCGCGTCAAGCTGGGCGACAAAGTCAAGCAAGGCTCGGTGGTGTTGGTGCTGGAAGGCGAGGGCGCTTCGGTGGCCCCTGCTTCCGCTTCAGCTCCAGCCGCCTCTGCACCTTCTTCCACAGCGGCGCCTGCAGCTGCAGCACCTGTTGCATCAGCCCCTGCACCCACTGCGTCATCCTTCGGCGGATCGGCCGATATCGACTGCGATGTGCTCGTGTTGGGCGGTGGCCCCGGCGGTTACTCAGCGGCTTTCCGCGCGGCTGATTTGGGCCTGAAAGTGGTCATCGTTGAACGCTACGCCACCCTGGGCGGCGTGTGTTTGAACGTGGGTTGCATCCCCTCCAAAGCGCTTTTGCACGTTGCAGCGGTCATGGACGAAGTAGCTCACATGGCCGATTTGGGCGTGGACTTTGGCGCTCCCGTGGTCAACATCGACAAGCTGCGCGGCCACAAAGAAAAAGTGATCGGCAAGCTGACTGGGGGCTTGGCCGCCATGGCCAAAATGCGCAAAGTCACCACCGTGCGCGGCTTGGGCCAATTCGTCGGCGCGCACCACCTTGAAGTGTCTGAGACCACTGGCACCGCGCAAGAACAAAACGGCAGCAAAAAAGTGATCGCGTTCAAAAACGCAATCATCGCGGCCGGTTCACAGGCCGTGCGCTTGCCTTTCATGCCCAATGACCCGCGCGTGGTGGACAGCACGGGCGCCTTAGAGCTCAAAGAAGTGCCCAAACGCATGCTGATTTTGGGCGGCGGCATCATCGGCTTGGAAATGGGCACCGTTTACAGCACGCTGGGTGCACGCCTGGACGTGGTGGAAATGATGGACGGCCTGATGCAAGGTGCTGACCGCGACTTGGTCAAAGTCTGGCAAAAGATGAACGCCAAGCGTTTTGACAACATCATGCTCAAAACCAAGACTGTGGGCGCACGCGCTTTGCCCGAAGGTATTGAAGTGACGTTTGCACCGGCAGAAGAGGGCGGCACAGCCCCTGCACCCCAGGTGTACGACCTGGTGCTGCAAGCCGTGGGCCGCACGCCCAACGGCAAAAAGCTGGCGGCAGAAAAGGCGGGCGTTGCAGTGACCGACCGAGGTTTCATCAACGTCGACATTCAGATGCGCACCAACGTGCCGCACATCTTCGCCATCGGCGACATCGTGGGCCAGCCCATGTTGGCGCACAAAGCGGTGCACGAAGCCCATGTGGCCGCCGAAGTGATTGCAGGTGAACTGCAAGGCAACAGCGAACTGGCTGCAGCAGCGTTCAATGCCCGCGTGATCCCCAGCGTGGCCTACACCGACCCTGAAGTGGCCTGGGTTGGCCTGACCGAAGACCAAGCCAAAGCGCAAGGCATCAAGGTCAAAAAAGGCTTGTTCCCATGGACAGCTTCAGGCCGCGCCATTGCCAACGGCCGCGACGAAGGTGTGACCAAACTGCTGTTTGACGACTCCCCCGAAGCGCATGGCCACGGCAAGATCTTGGGCGGCGGCATGGTCGGCACCCACGCGGGCGACATGATTGGCGAGATCGCTCTGGCCATCGAAATGGGCGCAGACGCAGTAGACATCGGCAAAACCATTCACCCCCACCCTACGCTGGGCGAAAGCATCGGCATGGCGGCGGAAGTGGCGCATGGCAGCTGCACGGATTTGCCGCCAAGTAAGAAGTAAGCGCTTCACGCCCCAACTAAAAAAGCCGCCAACCTGAAAGGGTTTGCGGCTTTTTTTAATTAAATGGTGTCTTTGACTCAGGGCGTAAAAACTTCATCACCTGATGGCATCCATCCAATTTTGGATTTGGAGCTGAGCTCCATGTAAAAAGGCGGCATCGCTACTGACAAGCACGGCTTTGGCTTCCAGTGCATGCGCCGCAATTTGCATGTCCAGCGCCGACAGGCTGATGCCTTTGCTTTGCAGTTGCGCCCGCAGTGTGCCATAGGTCTGAGCCACGTCTTCGTCCCACGGCAGCACTTCGACGCGACGCAAGAATTCGTGAACAGCCTCTTTCAACGCCAGTGCTTCGGGTCGTTTTGCCAAACCATAGGCCAGCTCACCTACCGTGATGGCCGATATGCAAACGCTGTGCATGGGCACAGCCAGCAAGTGTTGGGTAGCCTGCGGATGGCGTTTGATGAGGTGGCTGACCGTGTTGGTGTCCAGCAGGTAGCGTGTGTTCATGGCCTGGCTCAGTGCCCCGAGGTGTTGGGTAACGATTCAAAAGGGTCGCGATCTGTAGACTCAGCCTGGCCGTGTGGCGTGCGTTCTTCGGGGCTCAAAAAGTCGTCAGGCACCTGTGCGTTGTCAGCTGCCGCTAAAAAACCAGTCCAGTCATTGGGTCGGCGTGAAAGGATCACATCACCCGTGACTGGGTCTTTGCGGATAAAGACTTCTTCGGTGTCAAACCTGTAGGCCGCTGGCAGGCGTACGGCCTGGCTGCGACCGTTCAGGAAAAGTTTGGCGGTTTGGGACATGTTTAACCTCCATGACGCGATGGTAGATACCATAGTATATCCAAGCTGAAAAAACACCCCACGCTGGGCGAAAGCATCGGCATGGCGGCAGAAGTGGCGCATGGGAGGTTGCCATGCGCTGCGCCATGTTGACCTTGCTGATTTGCATGGCAGTGGCTTCGAATAAGCGGTCAAGGGCAGCTTGAGCAGCACTCTGTTCGTTGCGCCCGGCGCTGGATTGATGGGGCATTTGATCCTGGGTGCGAGAACAGAGTGCAGCTTTGCTTTGAACAGGTTGAGGCCTGAGTCAAGGGTAATTACGAAGGATGAACTTTTGAAAAATGACCGTACTTTGTAGTTGTTAATAATTAATTTAATTCAAAATTAATTCATTAATAATTTAATAAGGGTTTATTTCATGTTGTTCAAATACAAGCTGCTGCCTATTTCACTGACGGCTGCCGTACTTTCATTGGGTATTCATGGTGCGGCCCAAGCCCAAGACCTGGTGGTCAAAATAGGGCACACCGGTCCCTTGTCCGGCCCCAATGCTTTTGCCGGCAAAGACAACGAAAACGGCGTTCGCATGGGCATCGACGAAGTCAACGCCAAGAAAATGATGGTGGGCGGCAAAACGCTCAAGTTTGAATTGGTCTCTGAAGACGACCAGTGCGACCCCAAATCCGGCGTGGCCGTGGCAACCAAAATGACGGATGCCGGTATCAAGTTCGTCATGGGCCCTTATTGCTCCGGTGTGGCCATACCCGCGTCCAAAGTCTATGACGAGGGCGGTACCATTTTGTCCACCGTTGGCAGCAACCCCAAGGTCACCATGGGTGGTTTCAAAAGCGTGTTCCGCATCATTGCCGGTGACAACCTGATTGGCACCTCCATGGCGCAATACGCGTTCAACGGACTCAAGGCCAAGACTGCAGGGGTCATTGATGACCGCACGGCTTTCGGTCAGGGCTTGGCAGAAGAATTCATCAAGGAAGCCAAAAATTTGGGTTTGACCATCGTGGGTCAGGAATACACATCGGACAAATCAACCGACTTCAACGCGATTTTGACCACCCTGAAGGCCAAGTCGCCCGATGTGATTTTTTACGGTGGTTATGCAGGGCAGGCCGGTCCGATGACCAAACAAATGAAAGGCTTGGGTATGAAGGCCAAGATTTTGGGAGGTGATGCCATCTGTTCACCTGAAACAGGCAAGCTGGCCGGAGACGCCGCCAACGACACCATTTATTGCGCAATTGGGGGCGCTATTCTGGACAAAGTGGCCGCTGGTCCCGCCTTCAAAGAAGCCTATAAAAAGCGCTTTAAACAAGATGCCGATGCTTATGCCGCATCCTTTTTTGATCAAACCATGTTTTTGGCCACCGTCATGAGCAAGCTCGGAACCATCGATTCAGCCAAGGTCAGTGCCGAACTGCACAAAGCCAGCTACAAGGGCATCGTGACCACCTACGCCTTTGATGACAAAGGCAACCTGCAAAAAGCACCCATCACGGTGTATGGATTCAAGGCGGGCGTTCCAGTGCCGTTGCAGTAAGGAAGTGATTCGCAAGCGCAAATGATTGCGCTTGCGTTGCATGCCCATTTTTTATGAGTGCACCCAAAATGTGCTCAACAAAATGAGATGGCCATGGACTCACCAAGTTGCCAAAGAAATTGAAGGTGAAGCAGGTATGTGGGCAATTCCATGGTCAAAAAGCTCGATGTTCATGACCTTGTCAGTGATCTCCAGCATGCCGAATTTTTGACTGAAGTTGAGCCAGCCATTTATTGGAGCTATGGGGCTCCAATTCAATGGATTGAAGTTAACCCCTGCACCAGAGGATGTGAATTCATAAAAATTGAATCCAGGTTGTTGCTTGGGTTGGATCGGGGCAGGCGCATCGTTTTTGTGGATATCCCCGCTGAGCATCACAACCCTAAATTGACTGGCCATGCTGAGCATCCAACTCTCATCAACCTTACAGTTATGCCAGCCACTAGATCCGTGCTTCCCAAATGTTGAGCCGCTGGCGACGATATGAACATCGTCGGGAAATTGTTTGAATACCTTCTCAATCTGGTTCCTTTGATTCGACCCCAACATTTCATTGTGGGTTCGCCATGAACGTCCGTCAGTTAGGTGCAAATGAATGCCCGCTTGTAGTTGTACATGGCTGTATCCAGGCATAAAGCCGTCATAAAGAGACAGATCAACAGGCGTTTTGTAGTTTTTCCAAACCTTGTACGCCAATGGATCGTTTCCAGAGGTTGACTTTGGAAAGCCGTTTCCATGTTGAAGCAGTGCCTCGCGCCAACATCCCAGTAAGTTGCTTGAGATGAGCGCCTGATTCATGTGCAATTTGTTTTTGGAATCACCACTGTCAGCATCGTTCCAAAGAAAATCATGGTCATCCCAAATGGCATAGGTTTTAAGATTTTGATTGGTAATTAACTTCTTGAACTGCGGCACTGCCAATTGATTTTGGTACAACTTGTGCAGGTGAATGGCGAAGTCATTGTCCAAATATTGGTTATCACTTGGATGCTGGTTGCCCTTGTTGTCTGGTTGGGGCGGACAGTCTATGTAGACAGAATCACCCAATAACACCAAAAAATCCGGATTTTTGGCGCCTATGGCATCCCAGACTTGTTGCTGTTGGTAGGAATTGGACGACATACAGGAAGTGAAAGCGATTTTCATGGAGTGTTTTTCATTAAAGCTGATTAAAGGTTGGTGTTAAGTGCGCCTGGATAAATACCGGTCTATATTTATGAATACGCCCTTGCATCAGCAAGGGTGAACCAAGGGTTATTAAATCCATTTGCACCTTATTGAGGCGGTGTTGTTGCTACAGGTACTACGGGTTGGCCCACAGATACTTGAAAGCGGTTGACACTGGGGATCAAGGTCATACTCACGCCCATGCCGTGTAAGTTGAAGTTGGTGATTGCCCTGATGGATGTTGCTGAATCTTCAGCTCGGAAGCTGTACCCATTTCGGGGCGTGTTCAGTTTGAACGTTTGATCCTGCGCATCGCTTGGATTTGACCCAATCGTTTCTGTGTTTCGTATCCATGTGTTTTTTGTGGAATCAACTGAAACGACCCTGCTTGAATTGGCACTGGTTGGTAAATCACTAGAATTTATGGTTTTGGCAAACAAACTCTCCCGCACCTGAATGTTCCAATTTTTAGAGATGTCTTCCACTGTGGGTAAATCACTCGTTCTTTGCTGGGTCAAGGCAAGCAAACTGCCGTTGTCGTCCATTTGAACCATCATCTTGGCCCCATTACCGGCGACATAAACAAACAACTTGCCCGAAGGGCTTGATAAGCCGGCGTCCGTTTTCGCAAAATAAGTCTTGTCCGTAGCGTTGACCGAGTATTTAGGGGGCGTTGCGTCAATGGCACAAACGTCAAATTTCCATGCTGTGCCCGTATCACCTGGACACAAATTGCTTTCACTCACAACGCCTGTAGCATTTATTTTGAAATCACCGGTGATGCCGGTGTATTTGTTAGCAGAAACGAACTTCATCCCCGCAGTGTTCCAAGTGCCTTCAAGGGCTGCCAAACTGTGCGTTTGCACGGGGAAGGCGAGGGCTACGGCGTATGTGGTCCCATCATCTGGGGTGTATCGCCCAGCAATGACGCCAGCTTGCGATACAAACAAATCCACTTTGCCATTATTGGCGGTAAATCGACATGCATCAGTTGCATGAGGTACCCAAGTTTGTTTTGAATTGTCTACTGAATAAGTTGACACAAGTTTGACTGCGTCAAAAGTGAAAGTGCTTGTTCTTTCTGAGGCTGCGGCTGTAGGTCTAAACTGATGGTATGTCGTAGACCGCAGGGCAGAACAAGTGGCCGCTGATGGTTTTGTAGAAAGAAAGATCGGTAACGATGGACCCTCTTTTGATCCAGTAGAACCTGCGGCTAACTTGGCTTGATCAGAAACAGCTTGGGTCAGTGATGCAAGTGTCGTTTCTTTAGTGTATTTAGCCTTCAAGCCTTCCAGTGCTTGATCATATTTATTCCCTATATCGGCACCGATTTTTGGCGTTAATTCACCCGTAATCAAGTCACCTGAATCGCCTAAATCAACGCCAATTTCGGCCAACAACTCTCGTATAGATTTTTGAGCCAATACAATTTTTTCTTTTGTAGCGTTTCCTGCTGTTGCCGATGCGAATGCTTTGAAATACGTACTAGGGTCTTCGCCGGAAAGATTGGCTACCAACAATTCTGTGAAAGGCGTTATGTTGGCGGTAGCAGACTTACCAGTACCTTCCGCCAAGCTGTGCAGCACTGTCACTTTATCTTTACTGGTCACTTCCAACAAGCACGGCAAAACGCCTCCCAACACCGTGACTGTGTATTTTCCAGTCCCATCGGAAAGGGTTGTCCCTGAGCCTGCACCTGTTGCGCATTTCACCTCAACGGTGCCGCCGTCGATTGCCAAGCCCGTGGCGGCCACACCCGACAAAGTCAGGTCATTGTCCGCAACGCCCCCGCCCCCGCCACAACCGTGAATGGTTAAAAGGCCTGCGCAGGCGATGCCCAGCGCCAGAGGTTTGATTTTGAATTTCATGAAATCTCCCTAATGAGTGTTGAATCAACAGCCCAAAACAATTTTTTGTTTTTCGGTTTTTGTTGAAGAATGAATCCTATTGAGTTCAAATAATCAGGCCATGCCATGAATATGGGGTAATTCTTTTTCACTAGTCTGGTGGTCTGGGTCTATGCTTCACGTTCATAAAAAATACACAGGGAGGCTCACATGTGGCGTGTTTTGGTGGTCGAGGACGAACCGGAAATGCGTGCATTTTTTGCAGCCAGTGTGGTCCGTTGTCCCGGCCTGATGTTGAGTGCCAGCGTGGGCAGCGTCGAAGAGGCCAAGGCTTGGCTAGATGCCCATGGGCCTGCGGTTGATGTGATGCTGGTCGATCTGGGTTTGCCCGACGGCAGCGGGCTAGAGGTCATACGCCATGCTGCGCGCGCCAAACTGACCTGCGAGGCCTTGGTGATCTCAATGTTTGGGGATGAAGACAACGTGCTGGCCAGTATCGAGGCGGGCGCATTGGGCTATATCCACAAAGACGCCAGTACCGAAGACATTGGACAAACCATTTTGGACATGCGGCAAGGGGCTTCGCCCATTTCCCCCATGATCGCCCGCCGGGTGTTGGCCAAATATCAGGCCGATAACCGTGATCGGATTCAAAAAATAGCCGAATCCAGCGTGGCGTTGGTTAAGCCTCATCAACCCAAGCTGTTGTCGCCCCGCGAGCAAGAGGTGCTCGACTTGATTTCTCGTGGGTTCTCATACAACGAGGTCGCCCGCCTGCAAGGTTTGAGCATGCACACCGTGCAATCGCATATCAAAAACCTGTACACCAAACTGGCCGTGCACTCCAAAACAGAAGCCGTATACGAAGGCACACGCATGGGCTTTCTCCGTGCTGTCGATTAAGCCCATGAACGGCGTTTTCTGGCGCTGTGCGTTGGCGGTTATCTGGTTGCTGGCGAGCACTCAGACCTTGGCCCACATCAGGGTGCTAAACAAGGCCCAGGCCACTGTGCAAGTGGGGCAACAAATCAAGATCCAAGAGGTCACGTTGCCTTATCTTTGGGATGCAGCCAACCCTGGGCAAATGGGACAAGCCAACTTTGTTATGAATTGGTCTTTGGATCAAATACCCAATGAACCTTGGGCTTTGTATTTGCCACGCGTAGGCAATACTTTCGAGGTGTGGCTTAACGGAAATCTGTTGCTGCGCCGTGGTCTCTTGAATATAGAAAACGCAGACGATTACGCAAAAACTGCGCATTGGGTGACCTTGCCTGTGGCCGGAATGCTTTTAAACAACCACTTGGAGATTCGAATCCATGCCGATTCGCTCAGGCGGGCAGGATTGTCACCGCTTCAAATCGGGCCTCAGTCCGAATTGCTTCCCTTTTATGAAAAGTCTTATCTGCTGCAAACAGGTTGGCCACTGATCGTCATTGCATTTTCTGTCTCGGTCAGTGTTTTGGCTTATGTTTTGTGGCGCTCGCGCATGAGTTCTCCCCATGCACTGGCCAAGAATGAAGAAATTTATCTGATGGCTGCTTGGACGGAGTTGCTTTGGGCATTAAGGATGCTTGACACGGTGTTTACCGAGCCACCACTGCCATGGCCTTGGTGGGGCGGCGTCACAAACATGGTTTATGTGTTGTGGATTTACAGTGCATTTCAGTTTGTCCATCGCGTAACAGAAATGGATATCAAAAAAATTCGCCCCTTGCTGACTTTGATGATGGGTCTTGGATTTTTGAGTACGACGGTGGGTTTTTTACTTGGGGCACCATGGCTGTGGACAACTTGGTTGGGCATGGCCTCCATTGGATTGTTGATCTATGGCCTTTGGTTTTTTTATTACAGTCTTCGGCAACCCAGTTTCGAGCGAATATTGATTGCTGTGGCTGTCGCAATCAATGTTGTCGCAGGCTTTGCTGAATGGCTGGGTCGGGTCGGGCAAACTGTTTATGCCCCAACACCTTGGCTTCGATATACCGCCGTGCTATTTGGTTGGGCGCTGGCCATCATTGTGGTTTACCGTTTCAGGCAAACCAGCGAAATCAACCAAGGTCTTACGCTTTCTTTGACGCAGAGGGTCACTGAAAAGGAAATTGAACTTGCTGCAATTTATCTGCAAAAAGAACAACTCGCCCGCCAGCACGAGCGCACCACCGAGCGCACGCGCATCCTGCGCGACATGCACGATGGCGTGGGGGCCAACATCAGCACGGCCATACGGCAACTGGAGTTCGGTTTAGCCACGCGGGCAGAAGTTTTGATCACGTTGCGTGAGTCCATGGACCAATTGAAACTGTCGATTGACGCCATGAATTTACCCTTGGGGGATTTAACGTCTTTGCTGGCCAATTTGCGCTATCGGTTGGAGCCGCGACTGAAGGCGGCAGGCATCGAGTTGAGTTGGGGAGTAGAGCAGCTGCCCTTGATGACCTGGTTGGATGCATTGACCATGCGGCATGTGCAGTTCATGGTCTATGAGGCCATATCCAACGCCTTGCAGCATGCGGGTGCCACGGTCATGCGCATTGAGTTGAAACCCACGCAAGAGGGTGGGGCGCAGTTGCGTGTGATGGACAACGGATGCGGTTTTGATTTGAGCCAAGTGAAACAGCAGGGCTTGTCGTCTTTGCGCGAAAGGGCCAAATCACTCAATGCCCTGTTGCAGGTCATCAGTGAACCCGGCCAAACCGTGATTCAGCTCACTTGGTCAAATTACTCCGCGCTGAAGTCTGCGCCGTCATCAAGCTGAAGCAATAGACAAAATCACAGCGGTCTAGTGCTCGAAAAGCTTAGTTTTCAGTGCTTGTCCAAACCGCATGGCCGCATAAGCAGTCTTTTGCGGCAGCCTGAAAATGGGGTTGAAATGGGATAGAGATGGGGTTGCGCTTCTCGCAAAGTCAATGTCCTCCGAGATAACACCCCTCAGTTCGGGCCAAGTCCATCTCATCACCTTCCTCGCTGCACAGTGCGGCAATCAGGGCTTGGTCAAGCACTTGACCTGGCAACAGCAATTCTTCGTTGGGCCAGCGCTTGACCAAATGGCCATTGGCCACGCCGCCCGTGTGCGGGGCTTGGTAGGCGCGGCGGTGTTGCATTGTCACGCCGCTGTTGGCATTGGCGATGAATCGGCTTTCACCCAAAGCCCAAGGCTCAAAGTAGGCATTGGCGGCCACGTCCACTTGGCGAAAATAGCTTCGCGCAAGTTCGGCATTGAGTTTTTTTCTCACAAGACGCGTCATAAGCCCTTGCAATTGGTCAAGGGCTGAATCGTCCATTTGATCAAGGCATGCTGGACGCAAATCTTGCTCAGCAAGGACCTCGCTGGCGGCTAAATCTGGGGGCAACATTTGCACCATTGCTTTCACCACATCATGCAGTGGAGCTATGGCGGTGGCCACCCCGCGGGTTTGCGGTTGAATCGGGCAGCGAATCTCGACAAAGCGCGGCTTGACCGGTCCTGTACAACCGTCATGGTGGTAATACTCGCCTTGGCTCAGTCGACCCTTGCTGGAACGCCCACGCACATCGCGGTAAGTGGGGTGCTGGGTGTCTACATTCAGGCAGACCACGAGGCCAGTGGCATCGACCAGCTGATAAAAGGCCTCGCGCCATTCGGGCAATAACAGCTTGTTGTGCAAATAATCAGAGGGCTCCGTGGGCACATTCTCAAGGTGCTCGCCTTCAATTACCAATACAAATGGCTTGGGCCTACGTACACGCCAGAGGCAGTCGGCAAATTCCAGCACCGAACTGGCGTGATCAAAATGTGCAGAGGCTCTAGAGCCCAGTAGTTCGGACATGGTCAAGGTTCAGAGGAGGGAGGCCCCAAGAGGCAATCTTTGAAACGCAACAATTTTAAGGCTTTGCGGTGGCTGCCCACCTCGACAGCACCTTGTTTGCACCGAAGTCAAGTGTCAAAGGCCCAGCGCGTGCCAAACACGTATGGCCGCATAAGCATCGTTGGCGGCGTAGACCAACTGGGCTTCGCTTAAACGGAGGTTGGCCCAATTGCTGGTGGCCGCTTTTTTGGACTTGATAAATCGCTGGTTAAACAACACGGCCACCGCACCTTTAACGCCCATGTCTTTGCGATAACCCCGTTCGCGAAACACATGGTTCAGCTCGAGAATGCCCGCAGGCTCAACACCCAGCTTGTGAATGATGCGTTTGCGGTCATCGCCCAAGCCAAAACCGGCTTTGGCAATGCCCCCCAAAGCCAGCAACTCAGCGGCCACGGCCCGACACTCAGGCTCATGGAGCTGAAAAACCCAGGCCCGCTCCAGTGTGGCGAGTTGCAAGATGTGCGGCCCATCAGATTGTTCACCCACTTTGAAGGTGGGTTTTGATTCGGTATCAAAACCCCAGGCCTGAGACACCACCAGTTGCTTGCAGGCCTGGCTGGCTTGCGCACCCGTCGTCACCAAAGTGATGCGGTCCAGCCCCAGCCGTTCAAAGGCCGGGAGGAGGGCGATGGCCTCTTTGTCAGGTGTGGCGCGTTGAACAGGCTGGTCTTGCATGCAGTGCAGTCTTAAAGGGTGGAGGGCATCGATTAACTCAAATAAGTGAATCCATCACTTGTAAAAATCATTCATGAGTGTGTGGCTCAGATTTAGCTGCTTTTTTGGATTTTTTGTCACCTTGTTTGCGTAAAGTTCTCTCGGCATCAGCTTTTTGACCTGCTACAAGCCACTGACCAAATTCTTCGGGCGTTTCCAGTGTCACGCGCCCCAAAGCCGCCGACCGAAAGTCGTGAATCACCAGTTCGGCGGCTTTGGTGGTGTTGACTCGGCCACCGCTTTGAATGGCCCCGCGTTGTCGGGCAATGGCTTCAAGCATTTTTTCGTCGTTATAGCTTGCCACGTCGCTTATTTTGTAGCGCGCCGCCAAGGCTTGCGGGTAATGCGGGATCAGGTAGTTGAGCAGTTCTAGTGCTACTTCTTCTTCGTCAAATGCATTCACGCCAATGGCACCACTGGCGGCCAAGTTGTAACCACTTTGCGCCACGATGATGCGCGGCCACAAAACACCCGGTGTGTCGTAGAGATAAAAATCATCGGCCAGGGTGATGCGTTGTTCCAGCTTGGTCACGCCTGCTTCGTCGCCCGTTTTGGCCGCGCGTTTGCCCTTCAGGGTGTTGATCAGGGTTGATTTACCCACATTAGGGATGCCACAAATCAATACGCGCATGGGTTTGACCATGCCACCCCGGTTGGGGGCCAATTGTTGGCAGGCATCAATCAAAGCTTTGGTGGGCGACACCATGCTGGTGTCCAAAGCCAGGGCACGAACATCGGGGAGGGCGTTGTAATGCGCCAGCCATGCGGTGGTTTGCACCGGATCGGCCAAGTCTTGTTTGCTCAAAATCTTGAGCCCTGGCTTGCCCCCGATCAGTTCGGCCAGCATGGGGTTGGCGCTGGAGCCGGGCAGCCGGGCGTCCAGCATTTCAATGACCACATCGATGTCTTTGATGCGCTCCCCAATCGCCTTGCGCGTGAGGTGCATGTGTCCAGGAAACCATTGAATCGCCATAAAAAAACCGCTGCAAACCGAAAGTCAAAGAGCTTGATTGTCCGTTACTTCAGCCAACAGCCTGCAGAGCCTTCGGCTGATATTCGCGAGCAGGGGCTCGCTCCCACCAAGAAAGTGCCGCTTCACGGCCAAGTTCGTTGTCCCTGTTCTTTTGTCCCTGTGTCCCTGTTGGAGGCTGCCCCTGCGGCCGAATGTGTTGTATCTGTGAATTGGTTTCCCTGTTGGAGGCTGCCCCTGCGGCAGAATGTTTTTCGCAAAAGAAAAAAAGCAGCCAGGTCAATCAACCTGGCTGCTTTTTGGGGAGAGAAATAAGGAGGCTTATTTCTTTTTGTTAACGGCTGCTTTGAAAGCGGCACCGGCACTGAAACGTGGCACTGTGGCGGCTGCAATTTTGAGCTTTTCGCCGGTGCGTGGGTTTTTGCCTACGCGTGCAGCGCGCTTGGCCGCTTTGAAGGTGCCAAATCCAATCAGTTGCACGTCTTGTTTTTTGGCAACTGCTTTGGTGATGATCTCGACCAGAGCGCTCACGGCACGACCAGCCGCTGCTTTAGACATGTCTGTCTCTTTGGCCAATGCTTCAATCAGTTCTGCTTTGTTCATGGGTTCTCCAAATTAATCGAGTTTTGATTTTGCCATGCAAGACCTGGGTTAGACGAGTGCTTCCTCATAAATCGTTATCAGGTGAAATCCCTATTACTTAACATAATATACATCGTATGAATCAAATGATGTTTTCAACGATGGATCAACAACACCTCTTGCGGGCTTAAAAACCCCCAATC
>Ga0315903_10003960_pt1 | contig 20120 bp, 23 predicted proteins | sample LakEriMetagenome_7_FD_203524 | JGI IMG/M metagenome (GOLD analysis project Ga0315903, IMG submission 203524) | Freshwater fungal communities from buoy surface, Lake Erie, Ohio, United States - Buoy 2 MA119 | ecosystem: Environmental > Aquatic > Freshwater > Lake | place: USA: Lake Erie, Ohio... | reverse complement strand
CTCTTCGTAGGAATGTTTAGCTCAATAGATTCTCCATCAGGAGATACAATTCCCTGAACATCGTTTATACCTTCAAAAACCTTGTCCAATATCTTCCTTAGTTTCACAACTGAACCTCTCTTAATATTTGTTTAAACTCATCGGTGAATTTGACACCGATAAATCCTCTGGCTCCAATCGAGTCATTATAGTAAGAGTCATCAAACATAACTCCTGCTTTCATCTGCGCATATTCTTCTAAAAAGTTAACCTGACCCTTGGTATAGCCCACTGCCAGTATAGTGAACCTGAACTGTTCTTGGCCCAACCTTTTGATTTCTTCCAGCAGAGGCTTACAACTGCCCATATAACTCAACCAATCGCTCTCTACGCGACTTTTTTTCTTCTTGGTTGTCTTTGTACCATTCTTCAACGAAACTCTCTTAGAAGTCGTTTTTGAGCGTGTCAGATACTTTCTTCCGATGTACTTACTCTTCTCTCCGGAAACTGGGTTTATTTTCTCTATCAGATAAACAAACCCAAAAGCGTTTTCCGGAAGGTCGTCTGTACTATGTACTTCTTTTTCTTTGTATATCCACATATATTGATAAATTCATCAAACGATATCGCTGACTTTCTTTTTTGACCACATTCGACAAGACCAGTATCCAGCAGATGTCCGGTCTTTTTTCTGAGAACAGTTATGTCTGTCCCGAAATGCCTTTCTTCTCTTCGGATCGTCTCGTTTAATCTCCATGCCCGGGTCGCCAAAATTAACCTTGACCACTTTTCCGGTTTTCGGATTTTTGACATACACTTTGTACTTCTTAACATCTCCCTTCATCGGTTTCCCCAACTTCACAGACCTTCCCTGATACTCTGCCTCTGTGAGAACTGGTTTCCATTTGGATAGATATTCAACCAGTTTTTTTACCAGCCGTGGAGTAGTAATTGTCATTTCTTTTATAGGCACGCAATTAGGTACTTCTTTTCCGTTTTTGCGCTTGGTACCAACTTGTTCGTAACCTTTCCAACATGGTTTCATGTTATTTCCTATTTGGTTTTAATGTTTTTTATTGAGAACTCGTGTATATAGCACTAATTACTTAAATCGTATGTCTTGGTGACAACTTATCTTTTGTTTGGATTTGCACCTTTTTTACATACTTTTCATAAAAATCCTTAAACGCTGTTAAATTAAAAAAGTTTGATTCTCCATTCGGAGATTCCGCATCATAATGCTTGCCTTTGTAGTAAATCCAATAATGTGAGGGCATTCCGAGTTCCTTGTAATCCCATTTAGGTTCAGTCCCATAGTCTTCCGGTACAGCATATTCATCAGCATCGTAATCGTCAAAGGCATCATAAAACATAGCATCACTTAGAGTATCAACTTCTATACCTTTATCTTTTAATATCTCATATAAATTATCTTGGAAGACCATGCACTGTCCCTTATTAATATCACATCTCAATGTGCCATATTTTTCAAACTCTTTGACAAGTTCTTCAATACAGCTGGAAATAATGTCATTATAATCTTCCTTTATAAGTCTATATTTTTTCGTCTGCTTCAAAAAATCTACTTTTCCAAAAAATCGTTCATAGTTTTCTTGTAAAGTATGTGGTTTTTTCATATTATTTTCTATTTAATTTTATTGTCTTGTTGGTGTTATTTTGTATGCTCCATTCAACTCATCTTGTGATGGCGGAGTTGAAAGTTCTCTATATGAAAGACTCGATCCTTTCCAGCCTCCTCCTACGTATTTCAATTTATCAGAACGCATTTCGTATGCTTCTGTATATCTACCACCTTGCAAATAATACTGCAAAAATTCTACTGTCTTTGGGCTTCTTCTTGAAAAACTTACTGTACACCATTTTCCGTCTCTTACAAACAAATATATCCAAAGGTTTGTTCCAATACTTTCGTCACCACTTTTTTTTGACCGATCGTGAACGATGGTTATATAATTATCACCTTCAACCTCATTCATTTCTGCCATCATCTTTTTGAAAAAACTATCGTGTCCTCCATTAGACATATTATTATGCTCGGCTCTGGTATAAGTGTAAGCCTGAATATAATGAATAGTTTCGTGAAATACTATTGATCTTCCGTCTAATTTAATATACTCGGGAGAAACAGCAATAATAGGCATAACAATTTGACCATTCTTCACTATACGAGACGTTTGGCATATACCAGCAGCGCTGTGACCTTTCAAGGATTTTACTTGCAAATCCGGATATATCCAGTTATTTTGCCAATCATTGTCAATATACAGTCCAGCAAACCCTTTCGGTATTTTTCGGAACGGTCTTGTTATCTTGGATACGTGTTGCGGAAAATACTTCCTCATGCACTCGTCAAACCACTTCTTCATATCTGCTTCGCTTGCAGCATATTTTCCTTCTGATATTATATCTCGTAACTTGATCATAGGACTTTCACTCAACCTTTGGCGCGTCTCTTCAATTCCGCTTTAACCGCTTTTGCTACTGGCCCTTTCCACTGCGAAGCATTTGACAGAAAATACATTATTATTGAATATCCATCATCAAATCCATATCTATCAGTTGGGTTACGCATGGTACTCATTGCCGACAGATATGGTTCGGCATAAGGACTTACGTTTTTCCAATCGGAATAAATCATATTGACCAGTTGTTTGAATGAAACATTCTTTATATTTTCTAAATCAGCACTTTCTGCAAGTTGTCTGCGAACTTCTCTGCGAATGATACGCTCTAACAGTCTAAGTTTTGTACTCATAATTTAATCCTTTTCATTTTTAAAATTTTTAAATCTGATTGTTGCTTGGAAACGCAAGGCCGCCAAATCCAACTAAAATTCTACGAACGTAGAGTGGGTATTTGTAAATAGTATAAGGTTTTAATATTTTGCTGTCCAACAAAACATTTACTTTTGATGCCTCTTTATCAACGGATATAAGTGCAGCATTGTCTATTTCTTTAAACAATAAACTTGTCTCCGGAGACCAAATATCTTCATCCTTGTGGTTAATAATATCGTCTGGACTTTTACCAAGCGGAATCAGGAAGGAGTTAATAAACTTTTGGTTTACCCAAATGTAATTTCCGGAAAGGTCTTTGTGCCACATCGGAAAAGGTAAATCTTCACTGGATGAACCTTCTAATAGTCTTACTCTATTTTCCAGTTCTTTATTTTCTTTTTCAAGTTCGTCAATGCGAATATATAATCTTTTTATCTCGTCATTCAACCTTTGATTGATAGCATCAAAGTCGCTCCTATTCTCTTTTTTAACTGCTGACCAGTATTCTATCAGTTTGAGACTTGCGCCTCCACCAACAGCAGTTCCTACATACGTCCAAATTTCCTGAGCCGTCATTCATTACCTCGCGTTTGATTAAGAGTTCCATTTAACTAAAATGTTAATATCTACATCGTCTCTCATCATCAACGGTTGGTTCAATTTGGCTACTGCTAATAATTCTGCTTTGTCGTTATACAATCCCACGGATGTGGCGTAGGGAAACAATGAACCATTTGCAAGGCTTCCAGTAGCATCATCTATAATCAAGTCACTATTAGGACTTTTAAGTATTGTAGGATTTTGACTTAAATTGAACGAACCTTTTTTGATTCTGACCAATGTTTCATACTCATAAATAGTATGGGTACTTCTATATTTTACTGTAAAGGTATTACTAAATAACTTGTTGTATTTGGCATCAGGTGCAGATATAACAAATGTTCCATTTTTATAAAATACGTTTCCTACTACGGCAGTTTGATACATCTGCATAGAGGAAGAATTTGCCAAGGTTTGAATCTGAGATGTGGTTAAACCTTTGTTATACATCCGTACCTCGTCAAGCCCGCCAACAAAAGAATCTTGATAATCAAAGGTTTTGGTTCCAAACACAAGTGCATGGCCATTTACCGGATTGTAAGTTACCTCACTCCCGCTCTGGACAATGATTGAATCTTGGTATAGATATATACTCGATCCTGACTTGACAGCAGCATAGTGATGCCATTTGTTATCATTCAGGTTTATTGATCCGGACAAAGATAAAATATCTTTACCGTCGCTCCGTTTGAACAATAGTCTATTGGAAGAGTTGACTTCAAATCTGTATGGATATATCGGAGTAGGCTCGTATTCCGTTGACCACGAAACGTGCATTGTAGGCACTACTAAATCATTTTGATTGATTTTATCCAAATATCCGTAAACCTGCTTTTGTATTATATCGCTTTTGGATATCAGTACGGAAGTACCGGATGCAGTAGGTTGATGTTTTACCCAGAAAGAAATGGTAAAGTCGTCTGCCTTCAAAAATGTAAACTCATCCCGATGGGGAGTAAATATCATTGACTGACCGGAGAAAAATGCGGCACAAGCAGAGGCAGTGTTGTTTAAAACGACGCCTTCTTGTATGGTTATATTCTTAGCAGCAGACTGATCTTGTACTTCAAACTGGAAAGAATCATAATTTAGTACGGTATTCTCAAAGGTGTGTGGAAGGTTTTTCGCTTTCCGGAAACTATCATTGAACCCCCAGTATGCTACGCAATCGGTCTTGCTTGGTATTGAACCAGTAGCTATGGATATATCATAGATATTACCATTCTTGTCGTCCAAAAAATTAAACCCAGACGCGGTTATTTCTACCGATCCGGGAAGTATAGACGTTCCAGTTTTCAAATAAGGAATTGCCAATATACTTGCCGAATAGTTAAGAAACTTTCGAGTAAATCGGGTATTGCTGTGTTCAAAAGTTGCGAGAGGATCATTCGGAAATCTATAATAACGAGCATCAATGGATTTCCAAACAATGTGTTTCAGCGAACCGTCATAGCTATTGGTAGGGTAGAGCGAAGAACTTATCTTCAACTTCTCCCCAATATATAGACCTTCCCAAATAGTATATCCGCTTCCGGTTAAAGGCAGTGATCCAGAGTAAAGGTCTGACTGCTGCAACACATACTTCTTGTGTACAGTAACAGGCCGGATGTTGAAATCCTGCGGTTTAACCGGAGCGAATACGTGAGGTATTGACATTTTATTTATTTGTCATATCGTCTAACATAGACTTCAATTTGTTAATGTCTTTGTCCACTTGTTCTCCTTTCTTCTTGATAGAAGGAAGAAACTTGGAAAAGAAATTTGTAAGTTTGTCCCAAAAAGAATCTCCAACGGCTTCTGTTTTGGATTTGAATGAGTAGGAGCCTTTACGCTTGCTGATTTTTTCAGTAAGTTTAATCATATCAAGGGCAATACCTTTGGTTGCTTGGTTAACTTTTTCAAGCAAAAAGAAGAACCCTTTTTCATATTGAAATGTTTGTACTTCTGACTGGAACGTATTTATCGTAACAATTATATCTTCCAACTCGACTAACCGCTGCTTTACACTTTTTAACTCGTCAAAGAAATCCCAAAGATCGTCTCGAAGTAGTTGGTTAAGACGTTTTTCCTTGGCCTTCATACCAGTCTCTTCAATTATTTTTTCTATCTGCGCCTGTGCTGCATCTATCTCTTCTTGAAGTTGTTTGGCCTCCCTCAACTTAGCTTCTATTTCTTTGGTGATTTTCGGAGCCTCTGATAAACGAAGTTTTCTTCGCTCTTCTTTAACAAGTCTGCGAATATATTGTTCAAGTTTCATTTCCGTGGGCTTATCAAACTTTACAGGTTCGTGTTTGGTTAATTTCGGCCTATCATATTGATATGCTTTGCTCGAAGTGTTTTTATCAAACCAATATCCCTTGGTCATGGCAGCGTGTTCTGCCTGCTCCTTGGTTTCATAACCGATAGGGAAAAGTCCCTCTTCACCGTTAATCGTTTGCAAATACGCATTCCATCTGGAATCTTCGTCCTGCGCAATTTTTACTTCTATCGGAGATTTTTGAAACGGCTTGGCTTCTTCTTTCAAACGCATATTTCTTCTCATTATACTTTCCTATTTAGTTACAAATTCCGTATGATAACTGCTGTCAGATTCATAATATGATTCTCCTTCAACAGAATATTTTTTTTGATCTATTATGTAGCCCGGGTTGGATGTCAATCTATTTTCCGTAAACGCTCTGTCTTTCCACACGATTCTGTTATTAGGATATGCGAAAAAATTACCATCTTCAACCTTGAATATGTGTGCGCATTTGTGTTCCGGAGATTCTCCAAAAGACACGTTGCACATCATATTATTTTCGTGTGCCCAGTCTATTGTAAATAAATATTCACCAACATACTTTTTACCAGATATAGAAATCAAGTCGGCACTTAAACCTTGAAGTCTATGGCGTATTTGAACGTCTATATAATAGGAAAAACAGTCCCAATATATGTGTTCTTCTAACGGATGGACTGGGGCGTCTTGCTTCCAACAAAAAGAAGTAATAGGTCTCCGAGTCCAATTTACACCATTTTCAAGAAAAACCTCAAACAAAAGTGTTCTTGATTCTATGCTTGCGACAGAGTGAACATTACATTTTGTAAATTCTCCATACCCTTTGGTATGGTTGAAAAGATATTCGTTTCTAAAATAGCAGTCAATGACTGGTATATTCGAGTTTAAGTATGGCATTGGTTAAGAATTAATGTATTTATCAAAAAAACCTTCATCTTGTAGCTGCATGAATTGCTTTATCTGTTTTGGATAAAATCCGTATTCTGCCAATTCGAATTCGTCTTTTGGAAGTGATTTTAGAAAACTTTGCAAAATACGATTATTATAATCTCCCTTAAAACGCTTCTTTACAAACTTATCAAACTCAAAATTTTCATTTGGCAAATACTTAAATGACCTCGTGTCTTGATACTTGGTATCGACTTTTTTAAGAAAATCGGCTCTCTTCATCCTTGTCCAACTTCCGCCCAACATACGATCTTTGTGCAATCTCTCATTATACCAAACATATTTTATCATATTTGGGTCTAAATCGCCTACAAACAAAGCCTGCTTCTCCGCGTTCTCGAATATTGTTTCCGCCAGTTCCGGCCTATCGGATTTTGAAATATAGTCATACGGAGATTCCCCGGCGCGTTGTCTGTTAAGAAGTTTCTGTTGTTCCCGCTCATCCATATTTTTAAACGATTCAGCATACTCTCCCTGAACAAAATAGCTTCTGCCGCCAACCCAAACAGGAGCCTCTAAATCACTAACCCTTGCGGAAAATTCAATTATTACTCCACTATTTGCAAATTCTTTTTTTACTATGTTCGGATCAATAGAAACAAATAATCCGTAAGGGTTATTTTCCGCTTCGTAACTATAAATTCTCGCCGCTTTTCTCTTGCCCGTAAGTCCGATATTAATAACCTTCTTTACGTCTTCAAATGAATTAAATCCATGAAAAACTCTAAGAGTCTGATTGTCTTTAAGCGGCTCTTCTTTATCAAAACGATTTGGATTGATATACCTAACTTCTTCACGCACAATACCACGAACCATTTCGACTAAATTACGTTTGTTCATATTTTCCAATCAATATTTAAGTTTTACTTCAACAAGCGCCTCTTCCGTATATGTTTTAAATATAGGTTGGCTCAACTTGGCAACTGCGAGCAGTTCTTTCTGTTCGTTGTACAGCCCAACTTGGGTTATGTAAACCGCTGGATTGCCATAAAAATCATCTATGATGACTTGATCGCTACCAGTCACATAACTTGGGTTATTTGTAAAGTTATATTCTTGATTTCGAACCCTTACAAAAAACTGTTCAACATATTCCTTTTTTACCTTTCGCGCCTGAAAGCCCAGTCTGTCACCCGTATCATCAGTTCTCAACGCGGCTCCTGACATGGCTGTATATAGTTTCATAGCGTTATCACCAGCCACATCGCTGCCTGTAACAGTTAGAAACGAAGCGGATTGATCCAGTGTTTGTGCATCAAGGATTACAATGCCTTGATGTGGATATAACAAGCCATAGACGTGTGGTTGAGTCGGATTGTATATACCAGTTTCCAAATTGCCGGAAACCATATATTGCACGGCCCCCGCTCCGGTGTAGAGGGGAGTCATAGAGCCGGACAAATCTGAATATATAGTGGATAGGGAATTTCTCGTTAGAGCCTCTAAATTTAGCTTAGAATCGTCTATCAGTCTTATGGTCTTAGTTGTACCCGACAATCTAACATTCGAGCCTGTATGGGCATTTCTGGGCCTTCCACCAGCCTCAAAGTAAGAGCCTGAAAGTTCGGCAATGTTTATCTCAATATTACCGACATCCAGTTTATCACCCATACGATCTCTTTTGACATTGATTGCATAGAAGTGATATATTTCTCTGTCGCCTATCTTAAACCTTTGTTGTCCCGATTCAAGACACAGGCTTCTGTATTGACCATACACTGCATTTGACGGTGTATAAAAGTCATTGCCGCCTAAATCTTTTGAACCCGATCCTCCATCGTGACCGTATGCTATATCAAATTGCGGAGAACTTGAACAAGTGAAACACTGAGAGTTGTACACGGTTTTTTTGAACGATCCCGTATCGTAGGAACAAGTATAAAAGTCGGTAAGATTTCCAGTAACCGATCCGGTATAGTCAGTCCAAATACCATACGTCTTCTCCATCGTTTGACGCGGGAGTTTATCATCAATTTCAAACTTGGTATATACCCGACCATAACTCAGTTCTTTCGGAGGAGGCGGAGGAGGCGGAGGGGTGTCCGGTACTGGGTCTGGAACAGGCATATCCGGAAGCGGATCAGGAGCCGGAGGAGGGGGAGGAGGCGGAGGTGCAGGGCGAGACAGTTTTATTATCATGTCATCGTAGTTGACACCGCCCCTGTAATCATCAAACTTTAAATAGAATACATAGTTTCCATTTATTTCCTGTATCGGAGTCTGTTCTACGTTATTAGAATCTATCCATACACCCGGATTACCCGACCAAGAACCTTCTTCCTGTGAACGAATAGTCCAATTAGCCCCTTCAACGCCAATAGCAGCAGTATAGGTATCGGAATACACTCCGTTTCCTATTGTAGCACCTGCGATAATGAACCTTTGTGGTTCGTCAATCGGCTGAGATACTAATTGTACTGTCCAATTTCCTTGTAATGTTACGGGCATATTTCGCTTCTACCTTAAAAATCCAACCTAACTTTCACTAAACTTTCTAACGAGAAGTTCTTTTTCAACGGCTTGTTCAATTTACCAACAGCGAGAAGTTCTTTGGCGTCATTGTATAAACCAACAGATGTTATATAAACAGTAGGATCGCCTATCATCGTTGGCTCGGCCAAGTCGCCTTCCGATCCGGTAATGAAGGTTGGGTTATTGGAAAAGTTATATTCTTGGTTTTTGACTCTGACAAAATAGTGACTGGATTTAACCTTTTCACCGCTTCTTCCGGCAAAGCCGAGATAATCTCCACTGGTATCAGTATATCTTGCCGATCCGGAGATGGATACAAATAGTTTGTAGGCATTATCGCCGGGAATCTCTGAACCTGTGACCGAAAGGAAACTACATGACTGGTCAAGTTTGTTACCGTCCAGTACCACTATTCCAAGTTTTTTATAAAGTTTTCCATAGTAGTGCGGAGCAGATGAATTATATACACCATCTTCAATGGTTCCAGAAACGATATTATACACTTCGCCAGCCGATGTCACATCAGCAGTTGTTATTCTGCTGTCATCTATCAACCTTGTGACGGCCTGTGTTGGGAACACTCGTACATTTGAGCCAGTCCAAGCATTTTGCGCACCCCCGCCTGCCAACCATTGCGAGCCGGAGAGACGTTGAAGATTCAACTCTATATTGCCTTCATCAATGAACTCTCGCATTCTTGCACGGTTTACGTTAACTACGTAAATTTGATCAGTAGCATTGCCACCAATTACAAACCTTTCATCGCCGGGTTCCAGACAGAGTTGTTTATACTGACCATATATTGCACGGGACGGAGTGTCGTTTATTTGTCCACCTTCGTCAGCAGAGCCAGAGCCTTGTTTGTGACCATAGGCAACAGAAAACTGAGGCTCGCTTCCGCATTCACCGCTTGCACTGTTATATATTTCGTAGTAATATCTCTTGGATGTAGAATTTTGCGTAGAAGACGTGTAGAATGTAAGCAGATTTCCTACATTATTTGACCACAGGGCACGAGTAACTGTTTCTTGCTGATTGGGAACAATGTCCCCTACATCAAAACGAGTGTATATTCTTCCCGAACCAAGGTTGACTGGGGGAGGAACATTTGATCCGCCTCCACCAACAGCGGGGCCACCGGGCATTCCTCCGTTCGGACGTGCGAAGTCTTGAATAAAGGGATTGGATGGCAATAAGTCTCCACCAGTAGGCGCAGAAAGTCCAACATCGCCGCCAGCAGCACTTCCGACCGAAGGTTTAACCTTTACATCGTGTACCACATTGAACTGATCCGTTATGAGAAAATTTCCAGCAGCATCTACGTTACCACTCAAAACTACGCCGGGCAATACCTGCTTTGTAGTAGGCAGAGTATTGGCCAAAACAGAAGTGTCCGTAGCAACCGGAGTTACTTGGAATCCAGCCTCCTGCAACTTTCCTATCTGTGAAGAGTCAACTTTTTGAGTCGAAACTACTGATGATGTACTTTTTTTTACAAATGCCATTTGTTATCCATATATTGATTAATAATCACTAAGTTCGCCGTTAAGCATATCTATCACGTCATCGTGTGAAAGGTCTAATTTCTCTACCTTTGCTGCTGCGCCTTGTACACCCTTAAAAATACGTCTTACTTCGGCACGATTAGTCTCCATGTCATATCCATAATTGTCTGCCAACTCTTCTGGATCAGAAAACTGAAATCCTGCGTCTGCATCTTTCAAAAATGATGCAAGTGCGCTTTTTATATCGGTAGGTTTGTTGGAACCATAATCGGCAACACTGCCGTGCATATCAAAAAATATCTTAGCACCAGTTTCTGTATTTTTTACATATACCCTGTTTTTAAACGCACTTTTTCCGCCGCTCCACGGTTGTTTCGAAATCCGACTGTTAGTATCATCAAAAGATGCTTGAATGTTTCCGATAGTATAGACTTGCTTTGCCATCTCGTTCAATCTAAATTTAGATTTTTTTTGGTTAGAGATTTCTTGTAAAACTACGGATTTGATGTACTTTTTTAAATAACTTGAAGTCATGTTTTTTCCTTATGTTTTATTGTGATTGATATTCATGTGTACTTGTTAAGCGAGTCTTTCTACTCTCTTGTTCAAATGCGGGACTATTCCGGACATACCCCATACTTCTTCATAATCTCCGTCCCCTATTACAGCAAATACAGAATCATATTCGTCCGGATCAATACCGATATTTTCTAACACCGATGCTACCTCTTGGGAATCCGATATGAATTGATATTTGTGATCTTCCAAGTCAGAGACAGACTTAATATCTCCGACATTGCTACTTTCTCTGAGAGAGCGAACCTTTGTTCTTTTTTGTTTAGAAATCTCGTTTAAAACAACCGATTTGATGTAATTTTTCAAGTAATTAGAAGTCATGTTTTTTCCTCAAATTTTAAATAGTGATAGGAGGATTTCCAGTAAGAGGTACATTTGGTGTAGTATTAACAGTTACTTTTTTAACAGTAATTGTAACCACTTCGCGGCCACCAGTCTCGTTACCGATTATGGTCAACGTAGTTGATCGTGCAGCCAATGTAAGCATATTCGCAGTCAGCGTGATTGACTTTCCAGTTAATGTCACGGCTTGTCCGATTTCACTCTCAGACAGAGGAGCAGCAACAATATTTCCTGTTCCTGCATATTGCTGTCCGGGTGCTGTTTCGCTGATATACGCGGAGCAAACATCGCTGTCTGCAAGAATGAACGTATAGCCAAACGTACTGTTGCCATCCGTATAATTCACCGTCTGTGGTGTGATAGTTACACTCTGCCCCGGGTTCAATGTAAATGAGGTCTGTGCCACCGAAACCTTTGGAATACGAACGGTTCTTCTCGGAAGAGTAACCAGTTTATATTTTAGGTTTTGTGTCGGATCGGGCACGGCTTCTGTGATGGGAAGATTCTCGATCACTATTCCGTAGTAATTTGTTCCAAGCGGATGATCGGTGTTCCACAACGAATAATCTATTTCATCGTCTCCCAGTGCAAAGTGAGTGATGTTGAATTCGTTCCTGCCTCTTGACAAAAGTTCGCGGCCGCGAGTTGTTAATCAATTTGTTATCCGTTCGGCTTTTTATCCGAACGCTCTTGCAATTTTATTCTTGCAAGTTCGGCGTACATTTTCAACCAATTCATAACTTTGGTTGTCGGAGACTCTTGGAAGTTTTCTTGCTCTCTTATCGCTCAACTTCTACGCTCTACAAGGAATTTTGATTTAAACCCCTCTCGGTATTACCATCTCAGGCTTCACCGATTTTCCCCAATTTTTACTTATACATTGCTGTACAAGGCGACATCACTCTATCGCATCGACTACGACCCCATTACTATTTCCGATATAACCCATCGTTTTTCCTTTTTTATTTCATTTTTAAAATCAGTCACTTTCATTTTCATATCTTCCATCATTACCGGAATACTATGCAACCTTATATGACACGACCTACATACAAATATCAAATTTTCGTAAGAGTCGTTTGTTTTATATTCATCTACATGATGGAGACAGAGTTGCCGACCATCAGTAGAATTGCACTTGAAACAAACACTATTTTGTTGCTCCAATAGCATTTTTCTGTATTCTTTGTTTCTAAACTTTCTACTGTATCTTGTCTTTTTAGAAGCATTGTATCTATAATTATTCTCGCCCGACCATTTTAATATCCTGCTGTCAGACGCAATAGTTAAACCTTTATTCCAAGCAGATTGTTTATTTTTTCTTTTAGATTCTTGTATCAGTATTGAAATCTCAGCAAGTTTTTTATCAAGTTCTTCTGGACTCAACTTTTTAGTCCAATGATTTTTGCTTAAAATTCCTGATTCGCTTTGACGTTTCTTTGTTTCTTTCATTTTTGAAAATCTCCGTTTTCTTTCTTCCGGATCAGACAGCAAAGATTTCATATACTCCGACATTTCTCTCTTTTGTTCATCCGAAATAATTTTTGGATTTTTCAAATAGTAATCAGATAATTTTATTTTTATTTTGTCAACTATTTCTTGATACTCTGCACTGTCAGGATTTAGTCTGTTTTGCCACAAACACAGTGGATTATGCCCAGATCGATATATAGAATACTTGAACGGGTAGTACAGGCATTCCTTTTCACATCCACATTTGCACTTTGGAATGCTTCCTTTTAGTAAATATTTAAAGGTGTATTCCTTTGATGTCAAATTATGCGCTCGGCAGTGCTGTGAGAGACCTCGTACATTTTTAAATTTTTCGCCACATATCTCGCATTGTGGATTTTCAGCATCAACTAAGTAAAAAAAGTCAGTCATTACGTCTGGTTTTGTTCAATCCCAATATTTCTTTTCTTACGATAGATTCTATTAAAGATTTTAAATGTTGATTAATCTCCTTACAACAGTCTTGCTCATTTACATACAACGCATCAAGGTATTTTTTAAGCGGGCCTTTCGTACATCCAACCTTTTTTCCGCGACTTCCGTCCGGATTCTTTTTATAAGCACACTTGTTTTTTCGGTCAATAGAGTACGGCATTAGTCAATCTTTATCAATTTTCTTCTTCAATTTTTTAATCACCCTTTCCGAGCGGAGGCAAAGTGCTTATTTATAATAGGTTCTATTTTTTTTCTAAATTCGTGATAGTTTGACTCAGTAAGTGCTTGTAAATATACATCAGAAATCTGATAAGCGTGCCATCCGCAATTTTCTGACAATTCTCGTGCCATGATAGTAACGTCATCAACGTCGTCTTCTTCTCTCAACATTCTTTCAACAATAGGTCTGATTGCTTTTCTAAGTTTTGATTCCAGCAACTTCGTTCTACCGGATTTCCGAGAATACATTCTTCTGCTCTCTTCCATACTCTCTTCTTTCTCAGGATCAATAGTGCTACCTCTTGGTATAACATTGACACTTCCCAAATACTCTGCCAGCCGATCTAAATCTTCATCCGGTTTGTATTTTAAATAACCATTGTCAATCAATTCACTCACCAAATCATAGTCACAATCCCACACTTCATTATCATCGTAATCATACAACGTAGCAGAATATTCGCCACGCTCGTCCGAATCAACTGTAAGATAGAATCTATCACTGTTTGAATTTTCTTTTATAAACCTTTTTTTCATAGTCAATTTCCTGTTTTTACTAATCAAGTTTTGATTGATAATACGAATCAATGTAATATTGAACCAATGTTGGTTTATCGTATTATTTTCTTCTTCAATTTTTCAATCACCCTTTCTGAGCGGAGGCAAAATACCTATTTATAATAGGTTCTACTTTTTTTCTAAATTCGTGATAGTTTGCCTCAGTAAGTGCTGCAAAATATATCTTGTTAATATACTCACCACTACCGCCGCTTTTTTCTGCCAATTGTTCCCCATGTATCTTAAAGTCATCATCATTGTCTTCTTCTCTCAACATTCTTTCAACAATAGGTTTGATTACTTTTTTAAGTTTAGATTCCAACAACTTCTTTCGGTCGAAATTTTGATAATTTTTGTTCATAGTTAATTTCCTGTTTTTATATAAATTATTTTATTAGTTTGCCAGCACGATCCAAAAGTTCAACACCATTGATAACGTCCATATAGCTATTTGAATTTGGTATCAGTCCACTATACGAATATTCGCTGCTGGATCCGGCCGCTACTGTGAAATTTCCCCATTTTCCATCTTTACCGTAAACATATACAGGAATCTTTTTCGTGCGGCGTGATCCAAACATTTTCATATAAGAATCATATCCCAGCGATGGATTGCCGTACCATTCTTTTTGTTTTGTCCAGCCCTCCGGAAGTTCTTCATTTTCTTCTCTCAACATTCTTTCAACGATAGGTTTGATTACTTTTTTAAGTTTAGATTCCAACAACTTCTTTCGGTCGAAATTTTGATAATTTTTTTTCATAGTTAATTTCTTGTTTTTATATAAATATGCAAAATATAACAGTTTTTATCTGACAGTCAATTTGCCTCCAAGCGGACTGTCTTCTACTGTCAATACGTTCTGAGTTACTTCCCATACCGAAATTACGGGGCCGCCATCAACTGTGTTGGGAGAATTGATATTTATACCCGCGCCTTCCAATCTCGTTCCGCCGAACCTTGCCCTGTTTTCCACCGCACAACTTTCCTTATATTGATATCCAGTACATTCAAGCGATCTGGAATAATACCAATGGTAAGATTTAGAAACTGCTGTGTACCATTGACGTTCATAATGCGTTGAAAACTGGCCTGATGCAGAATAGTGATAAATTACTTTCTTGTAACAGCAATTAAGCGGAATGTCATCTATAATAGATTGAGTCGGAGCCTGACTTCCAGTATAACGATACGGCACACAATCTATAATACCCTTTAAGTTTCCACGGCTTCCAGTATGGTGTACACTTGAACCTGAGATTTCTATTGGGAATTTGATTGATCCAGTGATATACTTGTACGCAGATTCTACTACGGGAGAAACAGATGCAGAAGCATCATATACAGGAACTATTCCAGACTGCGATGGTGCTAATCCGGAAAGGTTTAAATCATATTGAGGATTTGTTATAGTAGGTCTTTTCGTTATATTAACCTTTGACCTGTTCAACAAATCATCCTCAATCAACACGCCAAGAATGGCATCTGCCCTTGCTGGAATAACCTGTTTGACCTGTTCAAAAAATGTATAATCGTACAATGCCAACAAGCGAACCAGTGCATTGACATCATATCTCTGCTGGAACTTTCGGTAGTATAATCCGCTATATCTTCTTAATTCAGAATAAGATTCTTCAAATTCGTATGAAGGGTCTCCTATATAATCATCAAGTTCTATATACCCAGAATGATTATATATATCATTATTTATTTGATCGTTTGGAGCAAATACTATGGCAAGACGATTGGTGTCAAATGATGCTTTATCATACGCGCCTTTCTCAGACCTTGCCACCGGACTCAGATCCCTTACCAACTGACCAGATTCCAGTCTTATTTTTTCGCTTCTAAGAACATTTCCGCCGATAGATGCAGGGAATATGTAATGTGTTTCGTTAGTGCTATCGTATTGATTTGTCTGTGCGCCAGTAAACCCTTTGAAGGACGCAGTAGTATCAAACGAAGCAATTCTGTTTGGATGGGAACTTGATACTTGCGTATAAGTTACATGACTCCATCTTTGTTGATCCAAGCCCAGCGGATAATATCTGAACAAGGTGTGATATGAACTGGTATCATTGGTTCCTTGATAGGATGACGGATTGAGTACATGGGCATTGAAAGTGTCTTCATCCAATGTTTCAAAATACTCTTTATATCCGTCTATGTTGCCAGTAAACCTTGAACTGTTACTTCCGGTCGTTCCGCCCAAAATAATGTAATGTGGGGCATTTGCAGAGCCGGAGAGACTACCCCACGCAGCAGCTACGTTTAACGATCCGCTCCATACCGCGCTTCCACTGTGGCTGAACCTTCCGTATAAAGAATCGCTGGCTTTTTTCACAGTCAAATATATTGAACCCGATTTGTTTGTGTCCAATATACTTTGCGTAGTATATAAATGAACCGACCAGCTATCATCATCAAACAGCGGAAGATATCCCGTAGTGACAGAACTTGAAACATACACCGATCCGGACAATTGCGCTTGTGTGTATCTCAACAGGCCATAGGCAACCGATCCTGAGTATGAACTCGTTCCTGTATATGCGCGGGCGTGTACCAATTCCAAGTTAGACAAAACGCGCTTTCTATTCGTACCATCCTCAATTGCCCATAACGATTGAGAAGCCGAGCCCGAATATTCGGTGTTGAACCTGAACACGATGGAATCGGGGACTCTGGTAACACCTCCCCACGAACCACTTGTTGCAGGAATCACTCTACGCGGTAACTCGATGTACTGACTACCAGTGACCCTGAGTTTGTAAATAAACCTGTCTTCTACGAGTGTGGGAATGTCAAGCGCCGGAGACGGGCCACCGTATTCTTTGATGGAAATAAGAGTCTGCGGGATGCCGTATATAGACATCAATGCCTTCACAGACCGTGGAGTACCTTTTGTTTTTAGCAGGTACGGGAGATTGTTTACTGTCCTTCTCCAAATCTGACTTGTTTGGTTTTCATACGACAAACTAAACATAGAACCAGTATATTGATACTGTCCCTGCTGATTTGTTCCTTGCTTATATTTCCAAAGGTCGGCTAACTGTCTTGTATTCTGCAATTGCCAGCCAAAACTCTTGGCAATACTCCATAGCAACTGATTCGGTGTTCCTCGCTGTGGATGTTCATCGCGCTCGTGTATTTTGGTCAGACTATTCACGTACATATAAATCGTATCAAAATGGTGTCCAACCATTTCGACAAAGGTAACAAAGTCACTGTTACCGGGATTCATTATGATATGCTCTGGAACAGACCACCACAGTCTATTAAGATTTAGTTCATCGTATCTACTGGAACTATACAATAATTTATTGTACCAATTCGTAACAATGGACGAGGAAAGCGGATAGTTTCTGTAACTACCGGAATATAAGAACTTTGGATACGGAGTTATGGAGCCAGTTATATCGTGGCTGAAAATGGAACTGGTTGGTTCAAAGTACACCCACTTTTCAAACGGATCAAAAGTAGAAGTCAATTGATCTATTCTCTGCTGGTTTATGCTGACAGAGGAAGATATAAACGGAGTATTTGAAGCAGTGGAATCCATGAGTATGGCAATCGAACTGCTATACTCTTCTATTTTCGTTATCTTGTATTGAAAATTTCTTACTCTTTCCTCTGCACTTGAATAAAATACAAAATTGTTGAAGTCTGTAAAATCAATATTCAACTTGACCAGTCCGGAACCGGATATGGTATTTTCTATTATTCGTTGTTGTGTCGGAAGATTTGCATCCAACAATTCTTCCCAGTTTTTGAATGGAGTAGAATTTGATGCAAAGAGAGAAGTGTCCAAATCAAAGTTCGGCCCCTTCATATAGGTAACATTTCCTTTATGAAGAGGCTGAGTCAAAACGATGGTATCAACGTAAGGATCAATTAACTCAAATTGAAACCACGCTTTATTTTTTACTTCTATTTCATCATATATAGGCTGGTACAGTTTGACATAAAAGCTATCGGCATCAAACCTTATATTGACTACTTTTTGAACTAAATTGTATCCGAAGTTAACGACAAGATTGTTGAGGATACCGTTATCGTTCAGAGATTGTATAGAAGTCTTAAATTGTCCGTACTGCGGAAGATAAGACTTGTTTACTTTAAAATGAATTTCTGTTCTGTCTGGGCTTATTTCTTTCACCAGTACGGGTTCAGAACCTATGCCTCCCCACACATTTTGAAAAAGGTTCAAGACTATCATGTATGAACCATTCTTCAACCCCGCATCCCCGAAAACCTTTGCCATGTCCATCAACATGGAATTGGTATTCTTTTCAAACACTGCGTATCCGGCATTGTGATTTCCGGATATATAATCTCCATACAACGAATAGATATGCACCTCGCTTGTCTGATTCTGCACTATCTGCGGATCGACCGGAATAAGTAACATATCATCCAATATAGCAAGGTCTTGATCAGTGAATAACTGACCATAGGCAGGGTCATTCAGGTTCAGAATGACATCTTCATTTATATATCGTTGGAGGCTGATAAGTAGTGTCTCGTATTAATACTTAATTATTAAATTTTTCTAAGAGTGTGTATTTCGCCGTCAAGACCATACTCAATTTCCCACCCATGACGGTTCAAAACTCGGTTCAAATCGGAAAGAGCCTTGTATGAGTCCTTTCCTCCTCGTTCTATGCGCATCGAAACAGCATCTATCATATTTCGTATTTTGTCCGGTGCAGACCAATACTGAGATTCGTAGTCGTCATCATTGCTGTCAGATTGCTCTATTCGCAAGCGAGATAAATTAGTGGAGAATCTGCTGTTCGCCGACTCCTCAATAAATCCATCATTTTTATATTTCTTAATTGCTTTTGCCAAATCTACTTTATTTTTAAAAATTTCAATATCCCAAAAATCGCTTCCATCTCGATGTGTTTTCACACCATCGTGAGAACTAATACTATATTTGGCACGACCGATGGGCGGATTTAATTTGAAAACCTTCTTACCCTCTATAATTTGTCTGCGAACTTCTGTCCTGATCATGTTTTCGAGAATTTTAATTTTTCTGTTCATTTTTGGTTTCCTTTTATTTAAAAAGTTTTTATTTTATTAGGATGTGGTTCAGGGGATTTCCACATACCACGCTTCCACCGACCAGATTTCCACGTTCCAGATTTCCACGTTCCGTCATGCCAAGTTCCATCATGCCAAGTTCCTGATTTCCACAGACCATTGTACCAATCTCCCGATTTCCATGATCCATCTTCCCATGTTCCACCGTACCAGTTTCCACCATCCCAATTTCCATTGCTCCACGTTCCCAATTTCCATGCTCCACCATCAAATATTCCGGATTTCCATGTTCCATCCTCCCAAGTTCCATCCTCCCAAGTTCCATTGCTCCACGTTCCTTTTTCCCACCAACCGGATTTCCATGTTCCGTATTCCCATGTTCCATTGTACCATGTTCCTGCGTACCACGTTCCGTCTTTCCATATTCCATTCATCCACCAACCGTCTTTCCATATTCCATCCTTCCACGTTCCATTGTACCATGTTCCACGTTCCCATGTCCCACCGTGCCAAACTAATCCGCTTTTATTTAACCCAAGAATTGCACCATTGATTTTAGATTTCAAAATCCAAGAAAAATACTTTTTTATAACATCAACAGTTAAACCATCTTTGAGTTCTGAAATTCCGTAACTTGATAATTCAGAATTATCTGACTCGCTCAGTTGCCTTTGAATTTCGCTGCGGATCATATTTTCAAGAATTTTAATTTTTTTGTTCATTCTTTGTTTCTCTTACAAAGGTAAATAGTTAATTACAATACTTGCAAATTTTTTAAGAATTATTTTGAGACTGCAATGCTTTTGCCTTTTCCGCATCCGCCTGAGCCTTGGCTGCTTCTGCCTGAGCGA
>Ga0315903_10003957_pt1 | contig 20142 bp, 22 predicted proteins | sample LakEriMetagenome_7_FD_203524 | JGI IMG/M metagenome (GOLD analysis project Ga0315903, IMG submission 203524) | Freshwater fungal communities from buoy surface, Lake Erie, Ohio, United States - Buoy 2 MA119 | ecosystem: Environmental > Aquatic > Freshwater > Lake | place: USA: Lake Erie, Ohio... | reverse complement strand
CTAAGAACCCAGCAGGTGTTCGCCGAGTTGAACTACCAGTATCTGGCTCATTGTTTAATGAGCAAGCAGTTCTACAAAATGAATTGCGTACTGGTACACGCTATCCTGAATCACGTACTGGAAATATTGATGCTTCAATTATTACTGGTCAAGGCGTGCAAGCCCTTATGGGTGGATTTGATACACAGGTTAAGTCAGCGCAGGCTATCTTTGCATCTGCACTTAAGTCTGTAATTTCACTATGCTTTGAAGTAGACGAGAAAATCTTTAACGAGCAAAAGTCTATTCGTGGTATTGATTCAGGTAGTCCTTATGCAATCGAGTACACACCATCAAAGGATATTAAGGGAGACTACTCTGCTGATGTTCGTTATGGAATGTTGGCTGGTCTTAACCCAGCGCAGGGACTTATCTTTATGTTGCAAGCCCTTGGCGGTAAATTAATCTCTAAGGATTTAGCAATGCGTGAATTGCCATTTGGAGTTAACGTAACTCAGGAGCAAGAAAAGATTGAAGTTGAGGAAATGCGTAATGCACTCATCTCATCTCTTAATGCTTCGGCACAAGCAGTTCCACAACTTATTGCTAATGGCGGAGACCCAACTACAATCGTTAAGAAGATTGCAGAAGTAATCCGTATGCGCCAAAAGGGCACTCAGATTGAGGACGCAATCAATGACGTGTTCGCTCCAGAATTACCACCTGCTGGGGAAGCACCTCAGGTTGAGCAACCGTCCCCTGCTCCCGCCGCGGCTCCAGCAGGTGGCGCTCCTCCGCAGGGACTACAAAGTTTACTTTCCAGCCTAACGATGGGTGGAACAGCAAACGCTTCAGCACGAACTATAACTCAAAGATAACTAGGTAGGGGACAATGACAACACTTGCTGCTTATCAAGGAGATGGTTGGTCTGTAATCGGTTGCGATTCTAGAGCATCAGATGAAGGCGGTCGTCCTATGACGATTGCTACTCATAAGATTACTGAGAACAATGGTTATTTAATTGCTGGTTCTGGCGCTAGTCGCGGTTCTAACATATTGCAGTTTGGCTGGAAGCCACCTAAACCAACTAAGTTAGAAGACTTAGATTTGATTATGACACAGAAGTTTATACCTGCAATGCGTAAAGTTTTCATAGATGCAGGTTATGACATGAAAGAAGACGGGGATGCAGCAGCGCAGGATTCAGATTTTATTATCAGCATACATGGAGTTATTTACCCTATCTTTGAAGATTATTCTTGGGACCGTGATAGCCGTGGTATCTATTATGGTGGGAGCGGTGGCGATGTTGCTTTGGGAGTTATGGAGGCTTTACATATTGATAAAGCGAAAACTCCAGAGCAAGCGGAAAAAATAATTCGTAGAGCAATTGAGATTGCTTGCATGTGGGACATCTATACAAGTGCACCAATTATAACAAAGATTCAGTACGCAAAATGAGTGACAGATTCAGGGAGAAGATAGAGCAAGCACTAAGAGTTCTAATAGAGGAAGACCCTGAAGGGTCTAACTACATCTGCGCTAACTGGCTAATAATTACAGAATGGGCAGACTATGATGGAACTCGTTACTTGCATACGGAAGTGTCAGAAGCAATGACACCCTGGAATGCCTACGGCATGATGCGTATGGCTAAAGAATACAATAAAGAATCTTTTGGTGAACCACCAGCAGATGAAGATGATGAATTGGAAGAAGGAGATGAGTAATGACAACTGCACCAGAAGGACGTGGTGGCTATCGTGCGCCGTCTAACCCTGCACCAGTATCAGGCCCTGGCGCTCTTTCTCAACGTACTGACGGGGGACCGACACAACCTGCTAAGTACATCTCAGGAATGCCATATGGACAAGGACAAGAAACCTACTCAAATCAAGTAGCACAGCCTTTGGCTGGTAATCCATTCTCAGGCATGGGAGAACCAACGCCTTTGATGGCACCGAGTTCTAGACCAGGTGAACCAATTCAATCAGGTATTGATATTGGTGATGGTGTTAGCAGCACAGCAATTCGTTTACCAAATCAAGAACCAACCATTCTTACTATTATGCAGCGTCTTGCAGAAGCAGACCCATCTGGAGAATCAGAACTTATTTATAATAAACTATTACAGTCAGGTACGTAATGGCGGAAATTCCTAAGAATCTTTCTCCAGCAGTTGCACAAATGAGTCCCAATCTATACAAAACTGCAATTGAAATTGGGATGAATGAAGTTGATGCCAAACTTGTTGACCAACAAGCACGCTCATGGAAACTTGCACAGCAACTTCTTACAAAGTCAAAAGAAAAAGCACGTAAAGAGTTTCTTTCTTTAGACCCAATTGTTAAGAATAATATCTATGCTTTATTTTCTGACGAAGAAATCTTTCAACCAGAAAAAACTCTTGCTCAAAAAGCATTAAATGTTGTTACATTTCCAATAAGAACTACAGTTAAAACACTTGCATCTCCACTTGTTGAGGGTTTTAAGGCTATTGAAAAGTATAGTAAGGGTTTAAATACCGTCTATACTGCTGGCAGACAAAGACAACAAGGTGCTGATTTTTCTAAAGCAGTTATTAGTGATTCATACAATGGTTACAACTCATGGAAATGGGACGAAGTAGCAAAGTATGAAGAAAAGTATGGCAAGGCACTTGTAACTTTAGCCCGTGGAACAGCAGAGAAGCGTTCTCTTGGTAAGTCAATTGACCTTTATGGAAAGTATGATGACCAGATTGCTCAAGCAATTCAATATGCTGGAGATAATTCAGAAAAATTTCAAATACTTGTAGATGAACTATCACAAGATGCACAGGTTTCTCCAGGTCGTGACCTAAGCCCACAGGTTTCACAAATTATGCAGATTCAGGATAACTCAATCGGCTATAAAATGTGGAAGTTTATTGGTATAGACCTTAAAACCGAAAAGGGCGCACGCCAATTTAAGCAAATGGCATCTGGACCAATAGATGGTGTCTATCAACTTGTGATTGACCCACTCACTTATACTGGTGTTGGTACCGCTGCTAAGGCTGCGGTTAAGGGTGTAGGTAATTATCCTATTTCTTTTGGTGAAGCATACAAGCGCTTTGGTGGTTTTCAAACTAAAGGCCAAAAACTTGCTGCAAAGTATCAATTTGTTGCTGAACGCGGTGGCGTTGAAGAGGGTATGGCTTGGGCATTTAAAGAACCTAGCATTAAGAAACTATGGGATGACCAACTTGGTCCACGTGTTAAAGCATACGATGAGGCAAAGGGTCCATACGCTAAGGGTCAAGTCCTTGAATCAATGAAGTTTGATTTCCCAGAGTGGTATAACACAGATACTGTTATTACTCTCGCTAGAAACAAAGCCTTTGATGCTGAATCAGCACGTAAGTTCTTTACTTACATAGATGATACAAACATGATGCTAAATGGCACAGTTGATGGTCTATCTTTCCAGCGTAACGCTATCCCATTTGCTCGCCGCACACGTTTACTTACATCTGCTGTGCACAAAACAGCCTATTCAATTTTTAATCCAACTGCTATTGGCAAGACTGGCGACCTATTAGCAAAGGCAGAAAAAGATAGTTTAACTCTTATCGAAACTTTAAGTAAAGTTGCAGATGAAGATAATATTCTTGTTAACACTCGTATTCTTGATGAACTAGAACTAGAAAAAGATGTTGATAAGGCACGTCAGATTCTTTTTAAGATGGGTGTAGCCTCAAAGCGTTCACCAGGAATGATTATTTGGGGAGAAGATTCTGCTAGAACTGCCGATGCTATTCGCAGTACAGCAGCAGCAGTACTTCCAAATGATTTAGCAAATGCCGTAACTATCTGGCTCACTACACAACCAGAAAATGTTCAACTAACTGTTGTTAGAAACATGCAGTACGCTTTTATGAAGCGTCTTGGCATTGCAGATGAAGATGCTTTTGATGTTCTTTCAAGTACTTATAATGATACAAATGGTTTACATGCCGCTCCTAATACGCCATGGCCAGAAGAGTGGACAGATTTACTGCACCCAGCAGTTTATGAGACACAAAACAACATTCCATACTTGGTAAATCGTGGTGTTGTTCATGCTGGACAGTTAAAGAAGGGTATTGCACCGCTTCCTTATGATGAACTTTATCGTCTTTCTGCTAGAGAAAAAGTACGCAGCATTGGAAAGAATGTTCCTGATAATAAAGTAACCTATCCATTCCGTGCAGCATCTGAATTATTTGGCGGAGTTACACGTAGCACTGCCGCTACCCGCTATAGCAATTGGTGGTCAGCAGGAACATTAGCACCACGTCTAGGTATGCGTACCAATGTTGACGAAGGCTTAATGTACGCAATGGTTAATGAAGCAGAGTCTGTTTTTGCCCTTGGCGCTAGTAAGTTTGAAAGCGACATGGCTGCACTTACTTCCATTACTGGAAGTCGTAGTGGTGTAGGTCCAGTTAAGGGTGGATTCTTTTGGCTTGCTAAAAAATTTGGTATTACACGTAAAGATGGTAGACCACTTGACCCACGTGATGCTATTCCAGCAGCAGAACGTGAAGAAATTAAATTACGCATTAAGAAAGCATTAGAAGAAAGACTTGATGTTGATGTACCAATGTCTGAAATTTCTAATCTAGAAATTAGAGAAGCACTTATTTCAGTTGCTGAAGACATTTATCCAAGCGTTGTTGGAACAGAGTCTTGGACTAATCTTAAAAAGGTTATGCGTCATCAACCTAATTTTGGTGGAGCAGTAATTAATTCTATGTCTGCTAAGTCTATTCTTGGTGGCAAAGTTACTCCAGATTTCTTTGAATCAACCTTTGGGTTAGATTCATTTAGCCTATTCTTAAAGGAACACGGTGCAGAAATTGGCACAAAGTGGACCCCACGTGAGGTGCAAAAGTTATCTGAAATGGAAACTGGCGTATCTATGTGGCGCTTGTTTAATATCCGTTTTGGCTTTAATGAATACAAAATTACAGAAGGTCGTTACTTTAGTCCAGTATCTGCATTCTTTAGACACAATGCGTTAAGAACAAAAAACGATGTCCAGATGGCACAAAAAGAAGTGCTTGGACTTATGGAAGTTTATTATGATGAGTCCCTTGGTGCCTATACAAGTTCAAATGAAAAGATAACAGACTTAGCATTACGACCATTTTCACAGGTTATTGGCCTACGCCAAAAGGGTTATACAGACCCAGAGATTGCTAAGATGCTAGTAGATGACATGCTTGCTGATATGCGGTATGTGTTCCATGGTAGTGCAACTGTAAACTCTTATAACAAAGGACTGTACGATTTAATTGCTGCAAGAGAAAAAGAAGTAATTAAAGTTGAAGATAAGTTAGGTCGTGGCTATAGTAATACATGGTCTAAGGCTGTAGCAAGTTTAAGTTGGGATGAATACAATAATGCTACTGTAGGCTTCCGTCCTATCACAGATTATATTAACTCTGACATCATGATTAATCGTAAATCAATTGACCTTGATGGATTAAAAGAAGTACAGACATTTGGCGAAATGATGGATAAGTTTCCAAACGCAATTATGGAACTTATGGACCATCAGGTTACGGGATTCTTCCGTTTGCCAGCATTAAAGGTTGCAGTAGATAAAGCATTTAGACAGTTAAAGCCTTATGAAAGAATGCTTATTACTCGCCACAAGAATGCTATGTTAGAGAGCGACCCATTCATGAAGCCAGAATTGGCTCAAGAACGGGCAAGACTTCTAGCAGAAAAGCAAACTTCAGAGATTGCTGTTCAACAAGCATCAAATGCAGTCCTTGAGTATGTGGATAACCCTAACATTCGCTCTTCCTTTGCTATCTCTATCCGTCACCTTGGACGATTCGTTCGTGCAACAGAAGACTTCCAACGTCGTATGTTCCGTATGTACACCAAACAACCATTACGTGCTCTGTATCGTATGCGATTACTACACATGGGATTGGAATCAGCAGGTTCGGTTTATACAGATGAAAAGGGAGATGACTATGTTGTCTTCCCAACAGATGTAATTATTAACAATGCAATCAATCCAGTTCTTGCAAAACTAACTGGTAATGAAAACCTTAAGATGCCAACTGCAACACAGTATGCTCTTAAATGGCGTTTAGTTAACCCATCTTTTGCACCAGATGCTGGTGCTCCAGCCTTTGCTGGACCACAAGCGGCAATGGCCATTCTAACTGCTAAGGCTTTTTTGCGAGAACTGCCATTAGTTCCGTTCAGAGATAAACTATCTCCTTATACTAACTGGGCAGCAGATAAGTTAGACATGTTTGCAATGGGCCATATTGGTAAAAACACAGATTTAGGCGAAGCAATTAAGATTGCAATGCCTATGTTTGCTTCTGGTTTATGGGGTGTTGCAGTTGACCAGGAATCAAGCCGTGTAAAGACAAGTACCGTTATGCAGGCAATGGCTTATCACCAAGCATTTGGTTATACCCTTCCAGAGAATGCAACAACTCAAGAGAAGAAAGAATACCTACGTGCTTTAAGAGTAAGTTCAAATAGCATTATTGGTGCACAGTTTATTTTAGGTAATTTAAATCCTGCTTATCCAACACTTAAGGATACTGCTGGTTTACCAGACTTTATTAAGGAGACTGGTATCAGTAGTTTTAAGTCTTCATTCTGGGATATATATGATGGCATTCTACGTAATGCTGGCCCAGATGTGACAGACCCGTTTGGATTAGCATTGGCAACTTTCGTTGGAAAGAATCCCAAGAAGTTAGCATACATAGTACCTCGCAACACAAAAGCGATGCAGGTATTTATTAACAAAACAGATAACCTAAAAAATTGGGTTCAAAAGAACCGTGACTTTGTAGATACATATAAAGAAATTGGATACCTATTCGCACCAAAGGTTGGTGAATATAATCCAGATATTTATACATTTATGGAAGCAGAAGAACTTGTCAATGAAATTGGGTTGCTAGAGTATCTAGAAAAGATTCAAACTCAGGCTGACAAGGAAGAATACTTTGCCTATGTTAAGCAGGAAAAGGAAGACCTTTCTAAAGTAGCAGACTACAGTACTCGTAAAGCAATTGCTTCTCAGTATGAACGTAATAGACAACTATTGATGTACTCAAATCCATCACTAGAAGAAGCAATTAATAGCCCAGATAATCGTGGTACTTTAAAGAAGCAACTTAATGTTTTGGCAGATGCAGTTAATGCACCTAAGTCTCCTATTGCTAGAGATACCCGTGCTTCAATGCAGTTGGTTATCCAAAAGGTTCGTGGCTTTATTGACTTTAATGAGAATCCATACGCTAAGAATGCTTATGATTATCAGGACAAGAAAGCAGCATCGAAAGAAGAACTAGCGCAATTACTGTTTGATTTATCCAAGTCGAACTTTGAAATCCGTGAAGCAAACCGTTTGATTTTCACGCCAATCTTGAACTCCTACGCCCGTAACGTAGTGAGTGCATCACCAGAAAGGTAATCTAGTGGTAGATATAGGACCAGACGCAGCACGGGCTAAAGCAGCCGCTACTCAAGCAGCACGTAATGCTGCTGCAGCAAAAGCAAAAGCACAGTTAGATGCTAAGAACGCAGCCTTTATTGACCGCTTTGGAACAACTGGTGACATTAAAGCAGCACTTGACCAGTATGGTAATTTAGTTTTACAGAAAGCAATCCTTGATGTAAACAATAGACCAACTGGTGAATTTCAAGTAGTCTATTTAGATGTAGCATCAAATGGAACATTCAGAATTATTGATGGTTCTGAGGCTATATCTAAAGTTAAGTCTGCATATGGAAAGAATCAAGAATCACTACGTAAAGGACTTTACGAACGTGGTTACATGACAGAACGCGACTATGTTAGTCGCTCTGAATCTGGCCTTAATGGTGCTATTTTAAAATCTGCTAATGAGTTTGGTGTTGAACAAGTTCAACGCTTTACAATTAATGGTCAGACAGACTTTTCTGTTTATGGTAGTTGGTTATCTGGCAAGGCTTCTTATACAGGTGGAGCAAATATTGATACTGAAAAAGTATCTACTCCTAAGGCTGAAGCAGACCAAGATATTGATGAGTTTCTTTTTGATATGTTGGGTCGCAATGCGACAGATGAAGAAAAGATTAAGTACTTTAATGCTGTTCAGTTAGCAGAAAAAAATGCCAGCCGTAAGTCAAAAGTTAGTGGAACTACTGCTACAACAACTAGCACATTATTGACAGAGGAAGATTACTATCGAATTAAGGCTTCTATTCTAAAGCCATCTGTAATTGGTACTCCTTTGGAAAAGATTACAGAAGGTACTGGAAAGATTGCCCAAAGCGTAACAACGCTTAAAGAATATGCATCAGCCTATGGTGTTGCTCGAACAACACAAGAGATTCTTAATGATGTTCTAGAAGGTATGACAGTTGGTGGGACGTTAACAACTGGACAACTAGACCAGCAGAAGGCAAAGATTCGCACACTAGCAAAGGCTCGTTACTCTAATCTTTCTAACCTAATTGACGAAGGTATTAAAGTATCTGACATTGCCAATCAGTTTGCATACTATAAGGGTAAGTTACTAGGTATTGCAGATAATTCAGTTAGCATTTTTGATGAAGACATTCAGTTAGCCCTTGATAATAAGGATGCATCTGGTAAGTCACAAGGTAGTGTAATGAGTTTAAATGATTATGAAAAACTTCTTCGTACTAATCCAAAGACAAAACCACTATGGCTAAAATCATCTGGTGCTAAAGAAGAAGCATCTGGTTATGCATTAGACATTCTACGTATGTTTGGAGTAATGGCATAATGGCAAGAGATAGAGATATTTTTCCTAATTACAAAGCACCAACACCAACTATTGATGCTTCTGATGCTGCAGAAAAAGCAAGAACTAGAGCAATGTCAAAAGCAAATGCCGCATCAAGACCAGCCACATTTCTTGAACAAGTAGAAAACCAAATTGCTAAGACAAAGACAAGTATTTCTAATTTAGAAAATACAGCAGCAGAACTTGGTGCTATTAACCCAGATGCAATGAAAAAGTTTAAAGGTGAAAGTAACACTGAGTTTAACAAAAGAGTAACTGCTGCTTACAAAGCACAGGAACAACCAACCCTTACAGATGAGCAAGTTGCTCAAGGCTTTACAGTACAGTTTGTTCGTACTGGTGCTGGCGGTAAAGGCGAATATCGTATTATTAGGCCATTAGTTTATACACCCGCGAGTGGCGGAACCCTTGTTAGTGACGACAATAACAACAATAACAATAATAACAACAATAATAATGGAAATGGTAATACTAATAATATAACTTTAGTTTCTACTGAAAAAGATGAGTATGGAAATATTGTTGGTGTTTACTCTGATGGTACTACTAAGATACTTGTTCCATCTGGAAATAAATATAAGTCTACAGTAGATGAAGATGCTTACTCTATCTTAGAAAATACATTTAAAGATTTTGGGCTAGAAGAATTAGTGCCTGAAATTAAAAAGTTTATGGAAGCAGGCTTAGGCTCTAATCAGGCTGCAGTAGAACTACGTAAGACTAGTGCCTATATAACCCGATTTAAGGGTAATGAAACCCGCCGTGCTTCTGGACTTAACGTTTTGTCAGAGGCTGAATATCTAGCATTAGAGGATTCATACTCACAAACCCTTCGTGCCTATGGCCTACAGAATTACTTTGGTATTGACCGAAAGATTAAAACATCTGCTATGGCTGACATTATTGGTAATGACATTTCAGCGGTTGAGTTTAAGGACAGAATTGACACAGTAGTAACTCGTGTTAATAATTCTGACCCAGCAATTAAGAATACCTTGAATGCTTTTTATAACATTACAGATACAGATTTAGTTAAGTATTTTCTTAATCCTAAAGAAAACCTACCTAAGTTGCAGGAAAAAGTTACCTCTGCTGAGATTGGTGCTGCCGCACTTGGTCAAGGTTTAGTTACAGATGTTGCCCGTGCTACCGCCCTAGCCCAACTAGGAGTAACAAAAGAAAGAGCACAAGAGGGTTATCAAGCAATTAGTGGTGTGCTTCCTACAACTACAAAACTTGGTCAGATTTATGACGAAGAAGGAATTAACTACACACAAGGAACAGCAGAAGAAGAAGTCTTTAAGCAACTTGAATCTGCTAAGCGCAAGCGGTTAAAACTAGCCGAAAAAGAAATCGGTTCATTTAGTGGTACATCGGGTCTATCCCGTGGCGCACTAGGTAGCGGTAAATCTAGCGCATTTTAAATTCCCTAGGCGGACCCACCAGCCCCGTCAGGCGTAAAAGTCTGGTAGTAGAAGCCAGCCCATTTCCCCGAATGGAACTGTGGTCTACAAACTAACAACTATAGAAGGGTGATGTTGCATGAGCAACGAACAATACTGGGAAGACGATAACGACAATCTAGGGAGCGAATCAAATCGTTCTCAAAACTCGTATGGCGATGATGGTATCGCTAACCTCCGCAAAGCCAAACGAGCCGATGAAAAGCGCATTAAAGAACTTGAAGAACAACTAGCGAAGTTCTCTCAAGAATCTAATGAGCGAACAGTTAGAGAAATCCTAGAATCAAAGGGAGTGAACACGAAGGCTGCCCGTCTTGTCCTTAAGGACTTAGACACTATCAATGAAGACGCAGTTTCAAACTGGCTCATTGAGAATGGTGACTTAATTGGGTACACGCCTCATCAAGAAAAGCCAGTTGATACAGAAAACCTACGTGCTTTACAGCAACAGGATTCTGTAACTCAATCGGCTGACACTCCTGCTTATTCAGAAGACCTTGAGCGAGCAATCGCTAATGCAACTTCTGAAGAAGAGATTATGTCAATCATTAAAAACCTTGGTTAATTCGTAACCAACTAAACCAGAAAGGTAGGACAGAGCCAAATGGCAGATGTCTTTACAACCACGTCCTCTGGATTAGGAAGCAATCTTGTAACATTAGCCTACGATAAACTTATCGAGACTAATCTTCGTATCCTTCCAAAGTTCCGCGAAATCGCAGACAAGAAGGTCGGCTCCCTAACACATAACGGTTCTTCAATCCGTTTCCAGTTCAACACAGATATCGCTGATACTACTGTAGCAGGCGCAACACTCAATGAGACAGTTGACCCAGACTCAGTAGCACTACCAGCAACAACATACCTAGACATTGCACAACTAGAACTAGGTCGCTCAGTACTTCCAGTTAAGAAGATTAACTTGATGTCACTAGCAAACATTGACCCATGGGTTGCTAACGCAGTTGGCTTCAACATGACAAAGACACTTGATGCAGCAGTAGTTGCTAAGTTGGACGCAGGCGCGAACATTGTTCGTGTTGCTGGCGGTTCAGGCGCAGTATCAAACGTTTACGATGGTGTTGGCACAGTTGCTGCTAAGAACACAATCGCACCAGCAGACACAATGAAGTCTGCTGCTATCCGCACCGCTGTTACAAAGATGCGTGCTGCTGGAGTTCAGTACAAGGCTGCTGGAATGTACGTTGCGTATATCCACCCAGAAGTTTCTGCTGACCTACGCACAGAGACAGGTAACAACGTATGGCGTACTCCACATGAGTACCAGAATGCTGCACCACTATACGGTGGAGAGACTGGCTCATGGGAAGGCGTTCGCTTTATTGAGAGTGCAAACTGCACAAACTCACAGTCAGGAACAGGCTCAAGCACATCACAGACACGTGTGTACAACACATACGTAGTTGGTGCACAGGCACTTGCTGAGGCTGTATGGAAGGAACCAGGAATGGAAGTTGGAGTGGTCCAGGACCGCTTTAACCGTTTCAACCCAGTCGGTTGGTACGGAATCATTAACTGGTCTCTATACCGTACACCAGCATTGGTTCGTATCGAAACAGCGGCATCAGGCCGTCCAACAGTCTAACAGTATTTAGACGGGTAGGTAGGGGCTTCGGCCCCTGCCTATCAGTAAAAAGATTGGGAGAGATAATGGCTTACATTTTTACAACACCAACAATTCTTGAAGAGATGGATGGCGAATACCATCCACTGTTTTCTAGAATTAAAATCCCTAAAGGAATCAGCGTTCTAAAAAACGGTGCTGTTTATACAGAGATTAGATTTCCTTCACACGAAGAAGTAGTTGCTGCCGATGTAGCCTACATTGGTGGTTACTCCTATGAAGTAGATGCTGCTGAGAAAGCAGCCCTTGAGGCTGTGGGTTACACAGTGGAGACGGTATGAAACATAGAGAAGACCATCCAGAAGATGTTGAAGGTTGCTTTGGTTGCAAAGTAATTGGTTTACAACTTAGCCCAGGAGATTCATCCTCTCAAAAGGCTATGAGCAATAAGAAATGGGATGGAGAATTGAATGCTTATCGTGCTGCTAGAGCACAAGGTATTCAACCAGAAGGTACTAGCATGGCTGCGGTTCAGCGTGCTGTTACTGCTTCTGAAGCAATGGGCAAGCCATATGATGCAAATGATATGACTAGTGCTAAGTTCATTAATAAAAAATCGGTAGCAACACTTAAAGAAGCAGGAGCAATATAATGCCAATGGTCGGAGATAAGAAGTTCCCATACACACCAGCAGGTAAGAAGGCGGCAAAGATGTACGCTAAGGCTGAAGGTATGGAAGAAAAGGCAATGACAATGGGTGCCAAGAAGAAGGCAGTCAAAAAAGTTGCTAAGAAGAAGATGGCTAAGAAGACAACAAAGAAGGCAGTAAAGAAGGCTATGCCTAAGCGTGGAATGTTTGGCGGCATGTAATGCAGAAAGCAAAGAAGCCAGCGCCACGTAAACCAATGGCACCGCGTAAGCCAACTACTGGAGTGCGTAAACCATTGGCTAAACCAACTCGTAACTCTGGCCCTGTAGTTGCTTTGCCTAACGGCAGCACAGTTGGACTACGAGATATTGGCAAAGTAAAGCCAACTCCTAAGCCAACAGTAATTAAGCCAAAAGAATATACTCCAGCACAATATGATGCTTTGTTAAAAAAGGCTCAAAAAAACGCTACCAAAAAGCGATAAAAAATAATGGCCTACACCAAAGCAAGTTTACGTGAGCGTTTAAAGAATCAGATTATGGCTGGTTCTAAAGGTGGTAAGCCTGGTCAGTGGTCTGCCCGTAAGGCTCAGTTGCTAGCACAGGCTTATAAAAAGGCAGGCGGTGGCTACTCAGGTAGCAAGACCGCCAAGCAAAAGTCTTTGTCTAAATGGACTAAAGAGGACTGGGGTACTAAGTCTGGCAAGCCAAGCACTCAAGGTGCTAAGGCTACTGGAGAAAGATACCTACCTAAGAAAGCCCGTGCTGCACTGAGTGCATCAGAATATGCAAGAACATCTGCAGCAAAGCGTGCAGGTATGCGTAAGGGACAACAGTTTGTAAGACAACCTAAAACAATAGCAAAGAAAACTGCTAAGTATAGATAACTATGTGCAAACATATTTATCAGAATACTGGTCAAGAGATTTGCCCAGATTGTAAACAGCCCACTAGAGAAGTGGACTGGAAGTATCAAAACGAATTACATAAAGACTGGATTGCTAGCGGTAAAGCAGTCAAACAAGGATGGAGCAGTATATGAAAAAGGATTCCAGATTAACCCGTGCTGGTGTATCTGGCTATAACAAGCCTAAACGTACCCCTAACCATCCCAAGAAGTCACACGTAGTTGTGGCTAAAGAGGGAACACAAGTCAAGACTATTCGTTTTGGTCAGCAAGGTGTATCTGGTTCTCCTAAGAAGACTGGTGAGTCTGCATCTTATGCAGCACGGCGCAAGTCCTTTAAAGCAAGACATGCTAAGAATATTGCCAAAGGCAAACTAAGTGCAGCCTACTGGGCAGATAAGGTGAAATGGTAATGGGTATTCTATTAAACGATTTAACTGATGAGGTGTTGATTAACCTTGCAGGTTACACAATTCAGCAAGACAAGGCTACACACTTAACAGCACCTATCTCTACAACTACATCTACTATTGCATCACCTACTATCTTTAGTGTGGCTGATGCTCAGCGCCTTGGCTCTGGTATTGTTGAAGTTGACGATGAACTGCTATGGGTAGATAGCGTAGACCGTATCTCTAATACTGGAACAGTCTCCCCTTATGGTCGAGGCTTTATGGGTTCTACTGCTGCTACACATGATGCTGGTTCTAAGGTAACTATCTCACCCACATTTCCTAAGCACGTTGTAAAGCGTGCTATTCAAGACACTATTCGTGCAATGGGTTCTGCCATCTTTGCGGTAAAGCAAACATCTTTTACATTTAGCAGCACAATTGTAAACACATACGAACTAGACAATAAGAACATTCAAAACATTTTAACTATGCACTGGCAAGATATTGGCTCTAGCGGAGAGTGGATTCGCGTTAAGCGTTGGGACTTTGATGCTTTCCCAGATACTGATACTTGGGGCGCAGGAGCGCAAACAGTAACTATTGGGGACAGAATTGCTTCAGGCCGTAAGGTAAAGGTTGTTTATGCTACAGCCCCTGGAACTTTATCTACATCATCTACAGATTCATTTACTACACAGACTGGATTGCCAGAGTCTTGCCGAGACGTTGTAGTACTTGGTGCTTCATACCGTTTAATTGCATATCTAGACCCAGCCCGTACTGGTGCACAGTCACCACAGGCTGATGAAACCGATAACAAGCGTACCTTTGGTTCAGCCACTAATGCGTATCGCCAACTCTTTGCTCTTTACAACCAGCGTCTATCCGAAGAAACGCTGTCGCAACAACAACAATACCCGCCACGAGTTCACTTCAGCCGATAGGAAGATTGAATGCCAACTAGAAAATACTCATCCCGTTCCCAGCAAACCACCCTTACTGCTGGAATTAACTCAAGCGTCACTTCTGCTACAGTCGTATCTGGAAGTGCGCTACTTGGTGGTATTACAATTTCTGCTGGTGAGATATTCACAGTAGTTATTGACCCAGATACAGCCCTTGAAGAAATTGTAGATGTTACGGCGGTTAGCACTAATACGCTAACCATGGTCCGTGCCATTGATGGTTCAACTGGACAGGCTCACTCTGCTGGTGCAGTGGTTCGACACATGGCAATTGGTCGTGACTATCGTGAAGCCAACGCTCACGTTGAGAATACAACTACTGCACATGGGTTAACCATTGCTAATGTCCTTGAGACAACAGATACAAATATGATTACCACAGCAATGCTTCAGTCAAATGCTGTGACTACTGCAAAGATTACCGACCTTAATGTTACAACTGGTAAGTTGGCAGATGGTGCTGTTACTTCGGCTAAGATTGCAGACCTAGGTATTGCTACTGGAGATATTGCAGACTCAGCCATTACAAGTGGCAAGATTGCAACTGGTGCTGTTGGTACAACTAAGATTGATGACTTGTCAGTAACAGAAGGTAAGTTAGCACCTAACGCGGTTACATCAGCCAAGATTGCCGATGGCACAATTGTTGCTGGCGATTTAGCAGATGGAGCAGTTACATCTGCTAAGATTTTAGATGGAACAATTGTAAATGATGACATCAACGCAACAGCGGCTATTGCTTCTACCAAGATTGCGGGAACTGCGGTAACACAGGCTGACACAGGTACTGTTACAAGTACAATGATTTTAAATGGCACTATTGTAAATGCTGACATTAATGCTACAGCAGCCATTGATAAAACAAAGATTTCAGGCACAGCAATTACTGCTGCAGATACTGGCACTGTTACATCAACTATGATTCTTGATGGAACTATTGCCAACGCAGATGTTTCTGCTACTGCCGCTATTGCTAAGACTAAGTTAGACCTTGGTGGAACTATTACTTCTGCTGACTTAGTAGATGGAACTATTGTTAACGCAGACATTAATGCTTCTGCTGCAATTGCACTATCTAAGTTGGCTACAGACCCACTAGCCCGTGCTAACCATACTGGTACTCAAACAGCGTCTACTATTTCAGATTTTGACACACAGGTTCGCACTAATCGTTTAGACCAACTAGCAGTACCTACTGCAGCCGTTGCTCTAAATGCTCAGAAAATTACAGGACTTGCAGACCCAACTAATGCTCAGGATGCAGTAACTCTTAACTACATTACAACCCAAAAGGGTGCAGCAAACGGTCTTGCAGAACTTGATGGTTCAGGGTTAGTTCCAACCCATCACCTTCCAGCACTGGCTATTACTACAACTCAAGTGGTTGCAAGCCAAGCAGCAATGCTTGCATTGACTGCACAGATTGGTGACGTTGCGGTTCGCACAGATGTCAACAAGTCATTTATTCTTACGGCAACACCAGCAACTACACTAGGTAACTGGCAGGAACTTCTTACTCCAACAGATTCAGTTTTATCCGTAGATGGAAGTACAGGTGCAGTTAGTCTTTCTGGTACTTATCTTAACCGCACAACTGGTCAGTTACTAGGAACACTAGATGCCAATACTCATAAGATTACAAATCTAGGTACACCTACTGCTACTGGAGATGCAGCAACTAAAGATTATGTAGATACAGTTGCAGGCTCTGCTACTGCTGCAGCGGCAAGTGCTGCCGCTGCTGCCGCTTCATATGACTCCTTTGATGACCGCTACCTAGGTGCAAAGGCTTCTGCCCCAACATTAGATAATGATGGTAACGCTCTTGTTACTGGTGCTCTTTATTGGAACTCAGTATCTAATACAATGTTTGCTTGGTCAGGTTCTGCTTGGGGTTCTATCTCTTCAACTGCAGCAATCTACCGTTACCGTTACACAGCAACTGGTGGAGAAACCTCAAAGTCAGGTACTGACGATAATGGATTAACTCTTGCTTACCTTGCAGGTTATGAGCAGGTATACCTAAACGGTGTACTTCTTGCTCGCACATCTGACTACACAGCAACCAACGGAACAAGCATCACGTCTCTTGCAGCACTGGCTTCTGGAGACATACTTGAAATTATTACCTTTACAGCATTTGATTTGGCTACAGCAATCCCTAACACAGTTATGGACGCTAAGGGTGACCTTATCGTAGGAACTGCAGCAGATACTGTAGGCAAAATTACTGTTGGAACTAACGGACAATACTTAAGTGCAGACTCAGCAACTGCTACTGGTCTATCTTGGGTAACACCTGCTGCTGGCTACTCAGCACCAACTCTAGGTTCAACATCTATTGCATCAGGTGCAACAGTAACAACAATCGCTGGTCTAACCCTAACAGCACCAACATTAACTGGAACAGTAACTGCATCAGGTGATATTAACCTATCTGCTGCAAATGGACCAGGAAGTTTAATTGACGAACTAACGCTCCTACTAATGGGTGCCCTCTAAACGAAAGGTAGTAACTAATGGCTACATTAACTAAAGCGCTGTTCCGTGGAGCAGCAACAACTACAACAACTACGGTGCTATACACAGTACCTGCATCTACTACTACAGTAGTATCAAATATCGCAGTAACTAATACTGGTTCATCAGCATATACATTTACGCTTGGTATGGGTACGGCTGGGGCTAACACAGCGTTGCATACTACATCAGCAATTGCTGCTAACTCAACTGCATACATTGACCTAAAGCAAGTACTTGCTACAACTAACACCATTACTGGTGGAGCATCTAACGTAGCAGTATCATTTCACATCAGCGGAGTGGAGATTTCCTAATGGCATCAACAGTATTCCCAGCCGCTGGTGGCGGCGTAACTCAGAAAGTTCAAGAATTTACAGCAACTGGTACATTTACTGCTCCATCTAACACCTCTGCTGTTGAAATATTTTTAGTTGCTGGTGGCGGTGCTGCAGGCAATGGTTCAAATACAGCCACCAATAATGGTGGTGGCGGCGGTGGCGGTGGAATTGTACGCCGAACAATAACAGTAACCCCAGGAACTTCTTATACTGTAACTATTGGTGCAGGTGGAACAGCATCTGGAAGTTCTGCGTCAAACGGTGGAAATGGTTCTGATAGTACTTTTGGTGCTTTAGCAACTGCTGTTGGTGGTGGCGGTGGCGGTGGCACTGGACTTAGCGGCTCTGATGGCGGTTGCGGTGGTGGTGGTGGCACGCAGGGTACAGGTGCGTCTGGCGGTGGCGGTGGAGCAGGACAAAGTGGTCCATTAGGTGCTGACATTGGTGCTGCTGGTGGGGCAGGTTCTCAAGGTGGAACTGGAAGTGCATCCGCAAATAGTGGTGGTAGTTCTAGTTCTAATGGTGGAGTTGGAATTGATGGTTTTGGCGGTGGTGGTGGTGGAACTAATTACAACAGTTCTAACTTTCATTATATGCCAGCAGGTTCTAGTGGCGGAGGAACTACTGCATCTGCAAATAATACTGGCGGTGCAGGTGCTGCAAACAAAGGCGGCGGAGGTGCTGCAGGTCATAATAGCGGTTCTTCGTGGCAAACTGGTGGCGCTGGCGGTTCTGGTTATTGTCGTGTTACATACTGGTCATAAGGAGAAAATACAATGGCACATTTTGCAGAAATAGATTCAAACAACAAAGTAGTTAGAGTACTTGTGGTAGCAAATGAACACGAACATCGTGGACAAGAGTTCCTTGCAAACGATTGTAACCTAGGTGGAACTTGGGTTCAAACATCTTACAACGCTAATTTTGGTGGCAAGTATGCTGGTATTGGTGATACTTGGGATGGTACTAATTTTATTGAAGTTCCTGCACCAACTCCAGAACCTGAGGATAACTAATGACTAAAGCCCGTGACCTAGCCAATGCTTCAACAGCATTATCGGCTGTATCAGCAACTGAACTAGGCTATGTAGATGGTGTTACCTCTGCTATCCAGACACAGTTAGATGCTAAGTTAGCATCATCTACTGCAGCGACTACCTATCAAGCAATTAATACCAATGTATCTACAACTGAACTTGGTTACCTAGATGGAGTCACATCTGCTATTCAAACGCAGTTGAACCAAAAGCCAGAAGTGTTTGCTGGTAAAAACGCAGTCTATAACTCAGGCTTTGACATAGCACAAAGAGGCACATCATTTACTGGATTATCAGGAGTAGATTACACACTAGACCGTTGGGTATCGTGGGCACAAACTGGTGGTCAATCAAGTTATGTAAGCCGAGAAAGCGTAGGTAATTTATCAGTAACTCCAAACCAAGCAATTCGTTATTGTGGTCGTTTTGGTCGCACATCAGGCAATACAAGTACAGGCGCAAGGGCAGTTTTTCAAACTTTAGAGACTGCCGACTCAATTCGTTTTGCTGGAAAAACTATAACAATGTCGTTTTATGCTAGAGCAGGTTCAGGTTTTACACCAACAAGTGGCGGAGTAAATTGTTACGTAATTTCTGGAACTGGTACAGACCAAATTTATTACAGTTTTACTGGTGGTGTAGTTGTTGCGACCAGTACCGTATCAACTACAACCTCTTGGCAACGCTTTAGTATTACTGGAACAGTCGCTACAAATGCTACAGAATTAGCAATTTTATTTAACTGGTCACCAGTTGGTACAGCAGGTGCTAATGATTATGTAGAAATTACTGGCGTTCAATTAGAAGAAGGCTCAGTGGCCACACCATTTAGCCGTCAAAATGCTACTATCCAGGGTGAACTTGCAGCGTGCCAGCGTTACTACTATCAGATTGGTCCAGGTGCTGCTTATGCCTCTTTTGGTATAGGTGGATTCCATACTGCATCTAACAGTTTTATGTTTATTATTAATACTCCAGTTGTAATGAGAGTAGTTCCAACATTTACTACTTTGGGTAATTTTCAAACAAACGGAACAGGTATCTCGCTTACTGGTCTTGGGTTTAATGGTACTTATTCAAACTCTGCTTCGTATAACGGACAAGCCAATTGCTCTGGTGCAACAACAGGTTTTGGTTCTAGTATTCGTAACACTGACGACACAACCGCTAAAATGATGTTTAGTTCAGAACTATAGGAGATATGATGACTGACTTTGTAAGAACATATACAGAACGCTTCAATGAAGATGGTTCATTATTTTCCATTCAAACATTTAATGAGGATGGTAGCGAGTCAAACATTCCACCTGTTTTGGGTAACTCAGATTATCAGCGTTACCTTGCTTGGTTAGAGAATCCAGAAGCGGCACTATCCACACCAAATGTGTAACTAAATAGATTATCCCTGAGTATGGATTTAAACTGCTCATTAATTTTATAATACAAAGGAGACATGGTGGCTGGTAGAGATATTACCGAAGGTCGTGCCGAACGG
>Ga0315903_10003953_pt1 | contig 20148 bp, 36 predicted proteins | sample LakEriMetagenome_7_FD_203524 | JGI IMG/M metagenome (GOLD analysis project Ga0315903, IMG submission 203524) | Freshwater fungal communities from buoy surface, Lake Erie, Ohio, United States - Buoy 2 MA119 | ecosystem: Environmental > Aquatic > Freshwater > Lake | place: USA: Lake Erie, Ohio... | reverse complement strand
GAGCCCTGTGCCGGCGAGAGTCCAGACGAGAGCGGTGAGCTCGTCGAATAGTTTTCTCATTTCCGATTCTTTCTGCTGGTAGGTGTTGGGACGACGAGCGCGGTGATCGTTGAGATCACAACGACCGTCGCTTGTTCTGGGGTGACGCCGGGAGCGAGAGCGTCGGTGTTGATTGACCGCGATTCGATCTTGGGTTCTTTTTTGATGAGCCCAGCGATCGTGGTCGTTGTCGTGGTTGTTTCGGGGACTGTCGTTGTCGTGGTTATCGAGGTGCTGGTTGTGGTGCTCGTGGTTGACGTTGTGGAGGTGGTGGAGGTGCTGGTCGTGGTCGGAGGTGTTGTGGTGCTCGAGGTTGTTGTGGTGGTCTCTACTGTCGTCGGAGGAGGCTCTGGAGCGATCGTGGTTGTCGTCGTCGTGGACGTGGTCGACGTGGTCGACGTGGTCGACGTGGTGCTCGTGCTGGTGGTCGAGGTTGTCGATGTTGTAGGTGTTACTTGTGGAAGCCCGTAGCTCCAGACGTAGCTCTCACCGGGGTCTCCATTCCGCCAAGCTTCGCAGTCGTCCCAGCCGGGATAGAGCCCGGCGTCGTAATGCTCGAGCGGTTGGTTCATTGTCCAGCTTTGCTCCGCGATACAAGTCCAGACGATGAAGCCGGTCGCGGAGGCTTGTGATGCGATGAGTGTGAGCGCAGCTGCTGGAGCCCAGATAAGGATCCGGGCGATCCGGGTCACGTTTCTATGGAATCGGGTTCCGACTGTGTCTGGGGTTGTAGTGCTGGCAAAGGTTCGTTACCTTCGGCGAGCCATGCGCGATAGTGTTCGCCGATCGTGTTGTCATTGACCGGGTCGAAGCAAATTGACGATCCGTCGTCGTTGTGTTGAATGACTGAAATTTTGTTCGTGAATGGGGATTGGAATAGTTGATATTTCATAGTTCGGCTCCTACTTCGATCCATGCGCTACTTGAGCCTCTTATGAATGAAGCTGACGAGGTCGTGCCAGTCGCGAAAGTGAATTGGACTTCGATCGTGTTCGTGGTCGCAGTTCCAGTATCGACCGTGACTGCGGTTGCAGTAGCAAAGGTCGTCGCATACCAATATCCAAGGAAGTCTCCCGCGTTTGATCTTCCTCCGGTCGTAGGGTTGACTCTCATAGTCACCGGAAAACGCATGTGCCCGTAGTGCGCGGTCGTAGACCATAACGCAGCTATCATCACCGAGCCGAAAGCACTCTCACTAGTCCATCGGAAATAGTATCTTTGACAAAATGCGAGCTCTTCGCCGTAGCTGCGTCGCTCGAATGGTGAAGCGACTGCGCCGATCTCGAGCTGAATGTCGGTGAGATAGAGGAAGTCTCCGAGGGTTGTCGTTGTGTCGTCGCACCATATGAAGACCGCGAGATTCTTGGTGTTGGCGGTGTCGATTGTCGCTTGGATTCGATACGTCGCCCAGCTGGAAGTGACCGCAAGATTCGAGGGAGTGTTCTCAGCAGTCCAGTTCGTCGCGAATGTTGGAGTCACGCCGTCAGCTCCCCAAGCTGATACGACGTCGCTTGTGACTGTGTCAGCGGTTCCGCTCCATGCAAGGACGACCGCTTTCACGTTTGAGATTGACGTCCCAGAGATACGAGCTTGGAATGAAAGTGTCACGACTTGTCCAAGGGCTCCAACCATGTTTCGTTGTTCGACGAATTGAATGATCCCGAATTTCTTGTTTATCGTTTCGACGTCGAGCCCGATTGAGTAGAGTCCAGCGGTCGGAGCGGTCGTTGATTGTGTGACGTCGACTATGTCATTCCCGTCGGAGAGTAGTGTCCAGCGGTCGAGGTTGTAGGTGTCGTCATTGTTCGCACCGGAGACGAAGCTTGTTCCGCGTTGTGCGACTCGGAAATCGCCGTTGATGAGCATATTCCGCGATCCGCGTGAGAAATATTGGTTCGCGTCAGCTGCCGAGACGATCTCACCGACGACGAATTGTCCGTTTGTTGGCATGAGTGCTCCTAGCTCGTCGATTCGTAGGTGATTGTGAAGTTCAATTCATCGAGAGTTGACGCGCTCGGCGCGTAAGCGAATCCGGGAGATGCACAGTCAAAGAATTCGATTGTCGTGCTGGTCGCGAGTGTTGCGACGAGCGGTTGAGTAAGAAATGACGAGCCGTTCAGCCAAGTAGCTGAGCCGACTGCGAGCCCGTTAGCACTAACCGCCGTGACTGGTAGTGTGCATGTCACAACGCCAGCACTACGACCGGCTCCAAGCGTCAATGATTGAAGCTTGACAACGACGAGACGACCTATCTTGTAATAGTATCCGGTCTTCGTCGGTGAGCCGGTTCCGTGACTAATTGTCGCGGTGTAGCTCGTCCATGCTGGCGACGCGAGTTTGGTGAGGTCGATCGCAGCTGACGCGGAGAGGTCAGCGTTCACGATTGTTCCGTCGAGGATCTTTGCGGAGGTAATTGTCCCGTCTGGAATTTTGGAGGCTATGACTGCGCCGTCTTGGATTTTTGCTGAGGTGACTGCGGAGTCTTTGATCGAGTTTGCTTCAGCTGGCGATACTTCGCGCCAGCCCGAGGTCGTTCCGTCGGTGTTGACTGTGAGAATGTTCGAGTCTTTGAGGTAGGCGACCATTCCTTCGACCACGACGAGCGAGGTGAGAGCTGCGTCCCTAGCAGCTGCGTTCGCGAATCTCATGACCGCTTGTGAGCTGGCGTAGTCGTTGAGGTCAGCTGCGTTCAGAATGTCGCCAGAGTTCCAAGCTTTATATCCTTCAGCCATTTCTCAGTCTCCTAGAAGCCATACACGATCGAGTCTAGTTGAGAGAGAGGCTGATCTTCTGGAGGTAGTGCTTCGTCACCATAGATTCCAGCGAGCGACGATGCGTCAACGAGGTCATATTGGATCTCGTGTCGCGCTGGGCTCATGTTGTGAGTGATCCCGACAATGATCATATATTTCTCGATGAGTTGACCGCCGGGAGGAGTGAACGCGATGAGCACAAGATCGTCGAGGTCGAGAGCTTGGAGCAGTCCTTGATTCGATCCGCTTTGAGCTGCCATGTCGATCGTTACTCGACGAGGACGGAAGAGCGGTTGAGAATATGAGTTCGCGTAATATTGCGCCATTGACTGAGCGACAATGTCGGTCGACATGAGAAGACCGTCCGAGGTGAATTGCAAGATGCCATAGTCGGCTTGTGAAGCGGTGTTCTCCGCGACTTGCAAAGAGCCTCCGACTCGGGTGATCTGAGCGCGGTTGAAGAGCTGCTCAGAGCCATATTCAACCTCGATTCGCGCCGGCGTCACCGACGTTCCGTCGTCGCGGATTTCGACCGCGCCGGAATAGGTCGGATTGCTTCTCCGCGATCGAAACGCGAGCTCTCCTTCTTTCGTGACGAATAACGCTCCCGGCTCGCTCCGTTCGATAAGTTGAAGCGCACCAAGAACGAGCGTCGGTTCGGTGTAGGTGACGCTCTGCATGACTGTTTGACCGACCGCGATATCGCGATCAGCTGGAGGGAAGTTGATTTCGGGGAGGTCGAGGATTGTGCCGATCATCGTTGAGGAGACCGCGCCGGAGACGGTACGCGGAGAGATGAATTGGTTCGCGAGCTGAACGAAACGATCTGACGCTTGGATCGAAGCGGTCGCGATCCCGGTGTGAGGGTAGTCGTAGTCCCAGTCTTGAACAATTCCGGTGAATTGGCGTTCCGTTCCGATCGTGACGCGAACATTCTTTCCCGGAACGATGTTCCCGGCGTAAGGATAGGAGCTTGAGATCGTTGTGATTGTCGGATCGAAGACCGCTTGGTCATTGTTGACAAGGATCGAGCACGTTCCAGCGTTGTATCGTTCTTCTCCGGTTGCGGTTGATCGGGTGCGCGAGATTGACACTCCGAAGACGTAGTCGGTGATGTCGGTGAATTGTGATCCTCCGAGCCGGTACGTCGTGCCGTTGAGGACTCCTTGCGTCGCGTTGTTGAGGACGAAGCTATTCGTCACCGTTGAGAGGTCGAATTCGACTTCGACGACTGGAGGGGCGACTTGGCTCATGCTGAGGCGAAGACTTGTCCGGCGGTGCGCTCGAATTTCTGAATATATTCGACGATTTGTCGACCGATTTCTCGTGCGTCACCGACTCCGGTTTGGACTGTGATGTTGTAGGTCGAGCCGATTCCTCCGGCTCCTAGTGGGACGACTGCTTCGTCGCGTCCTCCTTCGCCGATGAGCGCAAGTGTGCCACCGGGTCGAGCTTTGACGATGCCACCATTCGCCAGCTCTGGGATATTGACTTTCGGCAGTCGTGGATAGTCAGCTGGACCATTCGTCCACTCGGCGAGATATATGACGTGGTTGATGCCGTCGAAGACTTTGTTGAGACCGGATTCGATGAGGTTTGCGACGCCGTTGATGAGCGACTTCACCGCGTTGATGATGAATTCGAGTGTTTTCTCGAAGCTGACTTGGATCGCGGTTCCGAGTGCTTCGCCGATTGACGCGCCGATCTTCTTGATGCCTTCGATGAGAGCTCCGAAGATTGCTGGCAGCTCTCGCACAATGCCGAAGACCGCCGATGAGAGTCCTTTGACGACTTCGATCGCGAAGATGCCAGCGAACGCAGCTAGAGCGAGAGACATTTTTGTCGTCAGTTCGATGAGTTTTGGGATACCTTCGCGGAGTACCCATTGACCGATCGTTGACAGGATCTCGGGAAGGTTCTCGAGAAGTCGACGCGATGCGTCCGGGATCCATTCCGCGAACGCTTTCGCGAAGTCGATAAGTTTTTCGCGGAGCTTCGGGATTGCTTCTTCGGTGACGTATTTGAGGACGCCGGAGAAGCCTTTCTCGGAGAACCAAGCTGCGACCGCTTGGATCGCCGGAACGAGAGTGTCATTGAAGAACGTCGCGATCTTTGTCGCGATCGGAAGAAGTTTCTCGCCGAGTTCCGCTCTGGCGTTTTCGAGCTGAGCGCGGAGGATTCTCTGCTGGTTCGCGAGACCGTCCGAGGTGCGAGCGAAGTCACCTTGCGCGTCCGAGGTTTGCTGATAGATCAGAGCTTGAGCTGCTAAGACTTTCTGCTGAGGCGTCAGAGCTTGCTTTGTGGATTCGATGATCCCCAGCTCGAGAGCTTTCTGTCTCATTGAAGCATCGTCGAGGAGGACGCCATACCGTCGGAGCGGTTCAGCTTCACCGCGAAGAGCTGAGCCGATCGCGGTGATTGCTTCTTCTGGGGTTGTGTTCTTGAACGACGCGAGATCGGCAGAGAGTTTCGTGAAGTCGATCGCGAATTTCGAGAGATCCTTGTTCGTGAGCCCAGCTGCTTTCCCGAATGTTGCGAAAGTGCTCGTCGCGTCGAGTGTCGCTTTCCGCGATAAGCCGAGCGACTTCGCGGTCGTCTTTGAGAAGTCGAGGATCTCTTTCTGGGTTTCGCCGAATATGACGCCGACTTGCGATGTTGATTCGCTGAGATCGGCAGCTGCTTGTATCGCGCCATTAGCTGCGAACGCGAGCCCTCCGAGAGCAGCAGCTGCCGGAAGGAGCGCGTTCCGGGCTTTCGACGCGAAGTCGGTGAGATGCCCTTGAGTTTGTCCTAAGGCTTTGCGAAGCGGAGCTGCGTTGCCCGTGACGACGACGTTTATCGCTTTTGCCATGACGTGATTCTACTTGCTCAGTCGAGATCGTATTTGATAATGAGCTTCGAGATGCCTTCGGCATATGCGTTGTAGACCGCTTGTCGCCGGTCGTCTAATACGTCGTAGACGAATGGATTCGGTTGAATGTTTCGAGCTGCCCAGCCGAAGTGGATCGCTCCGGCGTAGGGGACTGATGAGTCACCGATCCGGACTCGTCCTTGTTTCATTGTCGGATTTGATTTGAGTGAAGCTGCGAGTCGTCCGGTGCGGAATGGCACAATGCGAAGAGCTCCGTCGACAACGATCTGTCCGGCTTCGCGGTGCACCTCTTTGAGCTCTTCTCGAGTTGCTTTCGAGAAGTCCTTGAGTGTCTTGTTCAGCTGGCGCAGTCCTTCGATCTCGACTTTGCCTCGACCGCCGGTGACTGAATCGAGATATTCTTTCTGAGCTGCTTTTTGGTATTTATTGAGAGCCACGAGACGCCCTTCTTTTGGCTTTTTCGACTTCCTCGACGACGTATATGAGCGCGTTGAGATCGTCGATTGAATGTTCTCTGAGTTCTCGCGGAGATAGTCCCGTCACCAAGCTCAGCTCGGCGAGGAGTTGTCGGACGTCTCCGCGTTCGGAGGGTTTTCGACCTCAATTACTGGCATTTCTTCGAGGCTTTTGATGTATGCCTCTCGCCATGCTTCGACCGGTTCTCCGGCGTTACGTTCCGCAAGAAACGCCAAGAGGTTGAGGTGACCGTTTTGGATTCCGTTCGGGTCGCTGAACGCGCCGATGAATCCGACTTTCGACATTGTCTCGAATTGGTCGATTACCCAAGGAGTCACCGAATAGGATCCGGCGGTTCCGTTACTGTGCTGGACGGAGATTTTGATTTTCGGGATCATACGCTTGTGATCGTGAGATCTCCACCTTGGAAGGTTGCGGTCGCGGTCGCGATCGAGCCGACCGATCCAGAGATCGGAGCGAACGATTCGAGGAATGCATTCGTGATCGTGTAGAGCCTGTTCGTCGCGCTGGTAGCTGCGTTAGTTGGGTTCAATGCGATCGTCGTTGTTGTGCCGACGAGAGCCTCGAACGTCGCGGAGACGTCGGCAGCTGCTTGGTCGAGTTGGACTTCCATTGTCACAGAGCACGTCTCGAGCCCGCCCTGAAAACGTCGGAAATTATCCGCCATGCTAGTAATATCCTGAGCCTCTTTTGTGAAAACGAGCTCACACGAGACCAGGTGATCCGTCATATCCACGCTATTCACGACTGCCTTTGTAGCTGCGATGTATTGAGCCATTATTCGGTCTCCTCTTGGGTCTTTGCCGGCTTCGGCGTTCGTTGCAATTCTAGTCCTCCCGATGATAGGAGTGCGTCAATGTTCACTCCAGCATTGAGAAGATCTTCGTCGTCGATAATTGTTCCCGGACTGCCGAGCACAGATTTCGAGCTGATAATTCGATATTTAGCCATAGACTTCTACCTCGTAACGATAAGCGAAATATTTGATTCCGGAAATGTCAACCTCGATCGGTGTTGCCCGGGTGACGCGACTTGTCGCGACCGATCCTGAGAGTGTTTTGTCTGCTTCGATCGCGGTCTTGACTGATCCTGCACCGGAGCCGGCGAGATAGGCGTCGAGCTTGTCTTGTGCTCCGCGATCGTTCATGCGTGACACTATGACGAGACAGTCGACTGTTCCCATATCGAGACCGCGTCCGAATGCTTCGTCGAATTCGATTGTGAGATTCCCGACGACCGCGCAAGGAGTCGGAGCTTGATCGGGAATGTAGTCAAAGACGCGAAGTCCGGTGAGTGTGTCGAGTTGTGTCGCGAGACCGGAGCGCACAGAAGAGGGAGTCATGCGATCGTGATCTTCTGGTAGGGCTTGCAGATAGCTGCGATGTCTCGTCCGAGTGGGCTCATGCGGATCGCGCCGAGCTCTGACAGTCCGAGGACTCCTCCGATTGAGTCTTTGCGCTTGTAGAGATCGGCGGAGAGAATGAGTGTTGCTTCGACTATGTCGTCGGGGACGCTTGGATATCCCCAGCGAGCGGTGACTTGTACGCCGGGACGGTAGTTGAATGGTTGAGGGAAGAAGCCCGAGATCATTGTGATCCGGGTGACTGGTCGTCCTTGTGCGAGCGCGTTGAATGGCTCGACAAGATAGTCGGAGTTGATTGTGAGCGTTGTCGCGAATGTTCCGTCGCCGGCTTGGTCGATCTGGACGATGAGTCCGGACGTTGTGCCGACGTCGTCGATGAGAAGAACGACTGCGCCATTGGCGCGATACTGGCGAGCGGAGACGTTCGCGTCGAGATAGAAACGTCGGTTCGTGATTCGGTCGATTGACCGCGACGCCGATTCGATGATCTGCTCGAGGAGTGCGTCTTCTGTTGAGTCGTCGATCTTGAGATATGACTTGAGCTCGTTGAGTGTGACGTAGCCGTTCGTGATTGCCATTAGGAGCTCTTTGTTCGCTTCTTGGGTGTTCTAGGTGCTGAAGCCTTTTTCGACGTCTCTGAGACGCTTGGAGAGGGCTCTGTGGTGGTCTCCACCGGCTCGACTAGCACAGTCGAGCCCGATTCCGGAGCGTCGTAGCCGAGCCGGTGAAGCTCTGCCTCGACGAGAGCTGCTCTGTCTGTGCGTCCGCGACGGAGGTATCCGTCTCGCTCTCTTTTGAGGGCTTCGATGATTGTGTCGGTGTTCATGATCTTTCACGATAGTCCCGGAGCTGTGCGTCTCCGGGACTATCGGTGTGAAGTTATGCCCAGTTTGCGGTGATGAGTCCGGTTCCGGTGATTGCCGAGAACGCGGTTGGGTACTTGCCGGCGGTGTATGCCGAGAAGCCGAACACGACTGTTCGGATCGCGATATTTCCGTCTGGTTGCTCGAAACGAACATACAACGGAGAACCTCCGTTGTCTTCCCAGATATAGCTCTCACGGAAGTCGCCGACGATGACTGCGGTTTCGTCTGTTCCGGTTCCGAGGTTTGTTGGGACGTTTGCGTCTGAGACGACTGGAAGTCCGAGGATCTGAAGTCCTCCCATGTCATACGCTGGACGGTCGAAAGTGCCCGGGGCGTTGAATGGGTTTCCAGCGGTCGCGTTGAAGAGCGGACGATTCGTTGTGTCCAGAGCGCGAAGCCAGCAACCGATAAGACTTGGGTGAGCGACGATATGGGTCGCTCCGCCGTAGAAGTTGCTGGAGATGTTCTGAATAGCTGCGACGAGCTTCGGGAAGAATTCTGCCCAAGTTGGACTCGCATCGGTGTAGGTCGTTGCGTTGATTCCTGATGTGTTCAGAATGCCTCGATGCTCACCGCTTGAGCCGGAGCCGTTGACTGCCAAGCCGTCGAGCTTGGTGTGATAGCTGCGGACTGCGTCGCCGAGGAGCTGGTCTTCAATGCCAGCACCGCGAAGGACTGCCTGCTTGGAGAGATCCCACATCGAGGCGACGGTGTTCACGTTGATTGTGAGGAGTGTGTCGTCGGGGCTTGACTCTGTCGGTGCTGTGTTCTCTGACGCCTGAACGTAGCTTGTGACGCCGGTTGTGAGACGACCGATGTTGACTGTCATTCCTTGAGCTGGGAGCGCAGCTTGTGACGATACGTCGAGGACTGGACGCCCTGCTCGGCGAAGCGGTGCGAATTGGTCGACCAAGTATTGAGGGACGACCAAGCCAGCGAAGTTCGAGGTCGAGGAGTCGCGCTTCTCGAGACGTACTTCGTTCTGATAGCGAGCGATACGTTCGCGAGCTTCATACGATCCGCCGAATTCAGCTGCGATCGCGTCTGCCATGAATGAATTCTGTCCGCGTTCGTGATAGGTCGGCTCTTCGTACTTGACGCGAGCCGGAGCAGCTGCGCGAACCTCGGTCTCTGTGTCGACCGAAGCTGCGAGCTCAGCTGCTTTGCGCTTCTGAACCTCGATTTCTGTCATTTGTGAGATGCGCTCGTCGAGTTTGTCGATCTCGAGCTTGAGAGCTTGCACGTTCGCGAGCTCGATTTCTGTGATGTCGCGAGCCTCGTCAGCTGCGCGGTTGAGTGTTGCGTCGATGAGCTCTGCCTTCTGTGACCGAGTCTCGTGAAGCTTTGAGAGGAATACGTTCATGGGTTGTCCTTTGCCCTAGTCGTGATGTTTCTCGAGGTGTCGCTTCAGTCTCGGAGGAGGTGTCGCGTTGTGCGAGGTGTCCTTCACGATCGGCGAGGTGTCGTGCTTCTAGTTTAGTCGTCGAGCGTGAATGTCTGCGAGTATGTCTTCGACTTGTGATCGGTTCGGCATTTCTTCGCGAACAATGTTTCGCGCCCAGCTCTGCCCAGCGTCGCCTCCCCACAATGCCCAAGCGATACGACCTGCGGAGGGATAGCCATTCTCGCCGGGTCGAAATCCTTCTGCGTCTTTGTCGACTTCGTGCCGAGCGAAATAGGAGTTCATGCGAGCGACTGTGTCTCGTGACAGATTGCGTCGGTTGACAATGTCGCGAGCTCGAGCGACTCCGATCTCTGTTCCACCGCGACCGAATTCGTCTCGCCAGTCGAGACCGCGTTGAGCTTCTTCGATCATTTCTTCGGTCGGTTGATAGGAGAGCTGACGTTCCTCGGCGTCGTCTTCATCGTCGAAGTCTTCTTCGTCTTCTTCTTCTGCGATGTTCAGAGCTGCGAGCTGCGCTTCAGCTTGTGTCCGTGTCCGGTGACAACCGACGACCTCGCCTGAAGAGTCTTTGACGACCGCGAAGCCTTGACACTCCGGATTGTCAGCTTCGATATGCCACGGCATTAGGCGTCCGGAAGAAGAGTCGAGATGATGTCCGTTCCGGTCGTTACGATGCCGTAGAGCTTCTCGTTTGGAGGTAGTTGAAGAACGACCGCTCCAGCTGCTTTGTCGAGGTAGAAGCCCGATCCGCTCGCGACGTCTGATCCACCGAGATAGATCACTCCGTTACCGATCGCGTGGAGGACGATTGTTCGATGAACGGAATCGGAGTCGATGATGAGAGTCGGAGTTGTTCCGACTGTGTGCTGTTGTCCGATCATTTGCGAATGTCTTTCAGTATGTCTTGAATGGTGTCGAGGTTCGGTGTTGCGGATTCCTCGCGGACTCCGACGACTTGAGCTGCTTCACCGTATGCACCGAAAGTCACCAAGGATACTTCCGCGAGGTGAGCTGAGACGCGCTCGATCACTCCGTCAGCTCGACGACGATCGCGAAGCGGTGCGAAGCCGATGGAGAGTTGATTGAGCGCACCGTCGCGGACGAGCTCGAGGATCTCTGTTCCTCGCGTTGTTTTGGAGACCATGAATTCGCCGTAGAGACCGGCTTCGTCTTCGCGGAGAAGTGTTGCGCGTCCGATCGGCAGAGCTTGTGCGTCGTGCCCGACGAGCATTTTGACGCGGTGAGCTGCTCGGGTGACATTCGCGAACGCTCCTTTGAGGAATACTTCGGTGAGCCCTGCGTGGATTCGTTGTTCGCGGTTGTAGGGGACGCAGACTCCGCAGATTGTCCGACCGTCTCCGGATCCTCGGATCTCGAGATCGAGTTCATAGGAGCGTTGTTCGATGTTCATTGAGTGCCTCCGTTCAATGGGGGACGCTTCTCGAGTTCGCGGACTTCGTCGACTGTGAGGAAGCCATTCTGGAGAGCGATCTGATGAGCTTGGTATCTGGTTAGTGTGTCAGCGCGGAGGAAATAGTCGAGGTTGAATCTGGCGTATTGTCCTCGCGGTAGGTAGTCGGTGAATGTTGCCTCGAGCCGGGAAAGGATCGGAGCTTGGACTGATGTTTTCAATAGCTCAAGAGCTTGAGCTTCGAGGTTGTTATATGTCCGCGACGAGTTCGGAGCGTTGACATAGTTCCCGGGGACGCCGGCGATGTTCGAGGCGTTGACGTTGATCTGTTGCTGAGCTTCGAGGAGTTGTGATTCTTGCGCGTTGCTGGAGATCTGTTTGATATCTGTCGACGCATTCAGGACGACCGGTTCGCGGTTCGTGCCTCCGTACTGCTGAAGCCATTTCCACTTGAGAGCCTCTGCTTCGTCCTGTTGGAGATCTGGGTTGTCTGACTTGATGACGTAGCTCGGGAGTCCACCGCCGGCGAAGTAACGAGCTGCGAATTGAAGGATCGCGATCGCGGAGCCGATGCCCTGTCGCTGAGCTGCCATGATGCCGATCCCGGCAACCTCGCCGGGCATGGAGAAGCCTTTGACGTGGAAGATCTCTGACGCGGAATAGGTTTCGCGTTCGATCTCAAACACTTTGACGCCGTCCTTCTTCATGATCTTCACGCGCTCCGGGTTCACAGGGTAGATCGAATCGGGATATCCGTTCGCTCCCGGCTCACCAAGGATCGCGATATAGTTCCCGTGAACGAGAAGAGCTGCCGTCATAGCTCCAAGAGTTTCGGGTCGTGTCTCGAGTGGGTTCGGACGTTCGAGGAGTCGCGGTGTTGGCTCGACCGGGATATCGTCGCGGACTGCGTAGAGCGGAAGTGAGCCGACGATATCGGAGATAAGCGTGACCGCTCGCCAGATTCCCGGGACGCTGAGAAGTGAGTCGAGGTTCACGTCGACGTTTGAGTCGACGAGTGAAGTATTTCGACTGATGCGACCGTAGGCGTCGACGTAAGCGTTCCGAGTGTGGGGCTTCTGTGTTAGGAGCCTATTGAGCATCTCGTCCTCTTTCCGCAGCTATTCCGAACGCTATGAAGCCGAGCCCAGCTGAGAGCATTCCAGCGAATGCTCCGAGCTGAAAGAACGCTCCGACCATAATTGTAGTCCCGATTGCTTGTGTGATTGTTGGTAGGTGTTTCATTAGAAGATTTTGCTCCTTGGTTTTTCTTGAGGTTGTCGATTCGTTGCGTGGTGATAGGCGAGCGTCAATGCAAAGAGCGGAGTCAGATCGACGTCGACTTGTGATCGGCTCCAGAGCCAAGCCTGCCCGAGTTGGCGTCGTTGAGCTCCGGCGACTGCTTCGTCGAGCGCGGTGTTCGGTCGGACTTGGATCATTTTGTCGATGATTGCGTCGTGAAGGATCCCCGATGCTGACGTCATGTCTCGAGTTCCGTATCGCACGACCGGGACTCCGCCGTTCTCGAGACGGTCGACAAGGCTATTGGCTGGCGAGTATCCGTCAACGACGAGAGAACCTTTGTGAGCTCGGTAGAGCTGAAGAGCTCTATCCACTACCCAATTCACGCCGGGACGATGCTCGATGAGTTCACAACGTCCGGTCTCGTCCGCGACAACGATCGCGCTCGACGAACGATCGAGAGCAACGTCGATACCGAATGAGAGTCGACCGGTCGGAGCGGTTTCTTTGTTTTGGATCTGGCTCCACAGTTTCTCGGGGATTGCTCGTTCGTCGCCGATAGTCCATTGACACAGAAACGAGCGTCGGAAGTCGCCTTCGCTAAGTGTCGCTCGAGCGTGTGTCACAGATTCGATCGGGATCGTTTCATAGAGTGCCGGCATACAACGCTCCCAAGTGGCGAGCTCGTCAATGTCGTCTTCGGGGTCTGCGCTCCACTCGAAATATGCGATCCCTTCGGTGCGTCCGGAGTCGACGTAACTTCGACCGAGTTCGCATTTCTTCGCGAAATAGATCGACTGTTGAGTGCCAGCGGTCGAAACGACGAGCATCTGTGCGTCTCTTGCGGTTGCCATAGCCGGGAGGAGAGCTCCTTCGCGGTGCGCCTCGAAGCCTTCCGCGAATGCTTCGTCGATCACTCCGAGCCCGGTGATCGTGCGACCGTGACCGGCGGTCGGTGTTGTCGGCATGACGTCGATCCGTGAGCCGTTGCGGAATCGGACTGACTCGTGACCGTTCGCGACTTTGACTTTCTCGATCGCAGCTGACAACGGTGAGCGCATAATGAGAGGGACTTGATCGTCGATGAGTTTCTTGCGGGCGTCGAAGCCGGTCTGCGCTGAGTAAGCGGTGATCGTCGGTGCTCCCCAATAGAGAGCGCGGTGAAGCTCGAGCGCGAGAATGAGAGTTGTCTTCCCGGACTGGCGCGGAATCTGGACGATGATCTCGCGGTAGTACGGTCGACCGGTCTTGTCTACTTCGAGAGCGACGTCGCAGACTTGCTTCTGCCACGGCATGAGCGGAGTCCCGAGCATCTTGGCGATAGCTGCGACTTCATCTCCGCGAGTGTGCCGGCTTCGGGTGCGCTTGGTTGCCCACCTCGGAGTCGAGAGCTTGGAGGAGCTTCTCAAAGTCGTCGACATGGTGCTCGCTTTCTTTTCGCAGCTGTGCTTCTGCGGATCGGTATTCTCTCCAGAGATTAGGGTTCGGACGTTGCTCGGCTTCGCATTCGTCGACCGCGTGAGCGAGCGCGAGGAAGGCTTGGACTCGTGACTCGTCGATCGGCTCGAGACGACCGAGATCGCGCATCGCTTGGATCGTCTTTCGAGCTGCTTCGAGATTCGTCGTTCTCTGGACTGTTTCTGTTGGTTTCTTGGGCTTTCGAGGCTTTTTTGCGGTTGTCATGACTTTTCCGGTTGTTTTCAGATCCAAGAAACGACCGGTCTAGGGGAGAGACCGATGGACACTTCGTCGGGGTCGCAAACGACCTTCGTGAAAAAATTTTTCACCATGATCTTGAGCTTGTCTGTGTTCGTTTCAGTTTGCGCGTGAGGTTGCAGTTTCGGCAGCTCGCACGAAGGTTTTCTTCGTCGAGGATCGCACCTCCGAGCACGACCGGGACAATGTGGTCGACGTGCTCCGCAACGCCGGTACAACCTCGAGCGCGGATCTGACACTCGTAGCGATCACGTTCGAGAATGAATCGTCGAACCTTGCGCCATTCTCCGCGATATGCCGGCTTGGTCATGAGCTCGAGCCTCGCCAGTTCGCCAGACCGCCTCCCTTGTTATAGAGATATGAAGCGACCGCGAAGTGGCATTTCTTGTCGAAGAGTATTCCGCTCTCGGGATAATTTCCGCAGATCTGTTTCGTGAGTGTTCTCCAGCTGGAATTGATTTGGAAATAGGAGTAGTCGGTCGACTTGATATGTTTCGCGCAGCTTTTGAGGTACTCGTTCCAGATCTTCGGGGTACAGTCGCGGTGCGATGAGCCGTCGCGGTAGTTGACTCCGAATGCCATTCTGATTCCCTTGGATTCGCGGACGCAGATCGGCACGAAGTAGCGAGGAGGCAGCTTGTGTCGTCTCATTTCTGGTGCGAGTTTTTGGCATCGTTGCCAAGCTGGATCGGTGCGATCTTGCGCTTGTGCCGGTGTCGAGATCATTGTGAGTCCGAGTAGTGCTGGGAGTAGGAGCATCGCCAGACGACGGCGGTTGAGCCGGTGTCGGTTTTGCGTCGTTGTCCGGTGTCGACGACGAAGCCTTGGTCGGAGAGTTCTTGTCGTCTTTTGGCAGCTGAGCTCCGAAGGATCCCAAGGTGGATTGAGATTTCGTAGTCGGTCGCTGATCCGAGTTCTATGAGTGCTTCCCATACGCGCCTCCTTTGTGAAGGTGCTCTCCGGCTTGCGCTCTCGGAGGCTTCCTTGGCGGTCTCTGGTTGGTTAGGTCTTGCCAGTCTATGCGCTGGAATGACTTGATCTAGGGCTTCCCAGAGTGTTAGGTGGGGCTCGTTCATTGTTTTGGTCTCCTTCTTGGTTGTTTCGGTTTAGTTCCCGTTGGGTAGTTCGCAGATCTTGAGGGCTTCTCTCAGGTTCGCGAGAGCGTCAATGATGAGTGAATCGCCGACGCGGTGCATTTCGCAAGCGTCTTCGAGAGCACCGCGAAGCCTGTCAGCTGCTCTTTTCACGTCGTTGAGTAGTTCGATCCGGGTCTCGAGTTCGAGCCGGGTCGCGATCCGGACGAATTGTTCGTCGTCGCTCATGCTTTGTCGCTCCTATCTTGGAAACTCCAGCCAGCTCGCCGGAGGTCGCTTTTGAGTTGGGTGATCGTTGTGATTGCCTCCGCGATTGTTTCTCGAGTGTGTTCGTCGAGGTCGTTGTCGAGGAGTTCTCTCAGCTGAGAGCGTGTGTCGTCTGGATTGTTGTATCCCATTCCTAGAGTTTGCATGAACACTTCTCCGATGTGTTGGATTCTGGATCCCAGCTCCCGACGACTATTCCTAATCCTTGGCATAGTTCGCATTCATGCGGATCTTGCCGAATATGGCTCTGGTTCATATTGACTCTGTTTTGTTCCGCATTCTTGCCCATACCCGTAGGCGCATCTTTGCCCATACCCTTCCGCACCTCTGCGGAGTTTTCCCCATTATCCACCGGGAAAGTGTGGATAGTGTAGAGATTCGATGTTGGGTCTCCGGCGTCTGTTGTGCGTCGCTGGATCGTGAGTGCTCCTATGTCGACGAGCTCTTGTTTTGCTCGGTCGACTGTGTCTGTTGAGCAGCTCATACGCTTGGCGAGTGTTGCCCGAGTCGGGAAGGCTTGACCCCGACTGTTCGCGTAGCGGTTCAGTATCGCGTAGAGCCGGACTGCGTTCGCTGAGACGTCTGAGTCGATGATCCATTCGGGGACTATCGCGAAATAGTTATCGGAGCGGATCTCAGTCATTGAATAGCCTCAGTTGCCTAAGAGCTTCTGTGACTGCTCCCGAACCGGGAAAGAGATCTACGATCTGATCATCGTCACAATACCCAAGAAGATCTAATATCCAATGAGTCCACTCAATAGGCTTGGCTCCTCGGAATCCTTTTCGCGGAGAATTTGCGATTAGAACGTCTGACACTCGAGGACAATTACTCAGCCAACCTTTGCGCGTTTGCGGTACTCGAATTAGCACCGGTTCCCAATTATTAGTGATCCGATTGCCACTCGTGACCGCAGAAGGCTTATACCAGACGCATACTCGAATTCCGTTTCTGCTATCAGTTTCCACTATTTCCAAGTAGGTCGACAAGCTATGTACGCTCATGGCGATTGCCCAGCCGTCGAACTCGTTTTCTAATTGTTTGACTAGATTTTGGTGCGTTTCTCTTTTGTCCCATAAATGAGCGTCTGGGTGGTTGTCAGCTTGATTCTTTCCATATCCGTCTCCACAACCGTTCTCGCCATACCACCTAACCGCCCGTCCTAGGTATGGAGGATCCGCGATGCATAATTTCATTCGTTGTCGCTCCCGGTGCATAGGTGACAGTCAGACGCTCCGCAGGCTTGCCAGTCGAGGTTCGGGTCGAGAGCGTCTAAGTGTTTCGGGTCTTGGTCGTTGTAGCGTTTCGTGAAACAATTGAGACAGATTGCACCGATCCGAGTGATGAAGAATGCTTCCATGACTTCATTGAGGCAGAGCACCATTCGAGGGCAGTCTCGGCATTCGACGCGGACTTGTTCGGCGTATGGGTGTCCTTCTGGGGCTTGGTCGCTGAAATATATGAAGATCGGTTCAGTCATTGTCGTTCTCCGGGTGGCAGAGATCACAGATCGGGTCGGCACAGACGAAGTCTTCTCTCCATGAGGTGATTGGCTTGATGATCGAGTTCATATGATCCCACCGCGATTTGAGCATCGCTGAGGTCAGTAGCGAGATGTTCTCGAGTTTTTGGCATTCGAGCTCTGCGCGAAGCTCGTTGACTTGTTGCTGGAGGTCTCGGCAGTTGTAGCAGTTGTCGTTCATCGTGCGAGGATCCTTCCGATTTGGTTGAGGTCGCTGGGTCGCCATAGATAGACCTCGATTGTGCGAGCTGATTGAAGATCGGAGAGCCAAGTGAGCTGGGAGGTTGTAGCGCGTCCGGTGTCTGTTTTGAGCTCGGTGAAGATGAGCCGATCACCGCGCACCGCGACATAGTCCGGGAAGCCTTGATCTCCGGTGAAGTGTGTCGCGTAGCGTCCGTCGATGTATTGCGCTGGTCGCTGATGTTGGAATCTCCAGCCGGTGAGCCGGAAGAGGTCTTCGAGTTGTGAGGCGAAGTGTTTTTCGAGCATTACCCCTCCTTCAGCGGTGAGCTCTTTAGCTCGTCGATGAGCTGCTTCGCGTCTCGTGACGTCAACGAATCGAAGTCGACTTCGAGTTCGTGAACGTGCTTTCGCATGAGATCGCGGACGAATTTCTTTTGTGCGTCTGATGATGGACGTTCGATTCCATGCACCGGAGCCTGGTCTTTTTCGATGCTTGGGTGCTCCATAGACCGATTGACAACCTCGTCGCGTGACGCGATCTTCTTGGTGTCGCCTGCGAGAGCTGCGACGATTGCCCGTCCCCAAGCTGCCGTCTCCGCATTCTGGAGCTCAGAATTCGCGGTGTATGGGGTGCGACCGGGGAAAGGTTCCCAAGCGAGCCCGATCCCGGGTCGAGCGTCGTCTGGTGTTCGATACGCCACCGCGACATAGACAACGAAGATTCGGTCGCCGATCGTCGTGATCGTGAAAGGTTCGTCGAGGTTGAGAGGTTGTAGTGAGCCGTGAGGATACTTGTCGCGGAATTCGCGGATCCTTTGTGCTACGTCGACGTAGTCGCCGAGCCGGTCGTCATATGACGTCATTGAGTTTCTCCTTCTTTGTGTCGCGTTCACCGCGACAGTCGTGAAGATAACACAATGGAGCGTCAGAGTGTGGCATTCGCCGGATCACTCGCGAAGAAGGAGCGACGCAAGTGATCCGGCTCTGCGGATTCTAGTCCGTGTCTTGGTCTAGTGCCTTCCACAGATACGCGATCGCGATGAGTATCCCAACGAGAGGAAGCCCGAAGATAATCACCGCGACGACGAGAGCTTTCATTTCTTTGGTTTCTTTTTGGGGATCACCGTTTTGTCAGCTGCCGTCAATGCGTCGAGAATTTTTTTTGGGTCGTCTGCGAATTCGGGTGAGAGCTCAACGTGGATCCATTTTGACGTCTGTTTTGTTCCTCCGGGTGTTCCGGCGTTTGCTTTTGCGTCGTAGATTTTCCAAGCGTTCCTCGAGCATCGCCAGCCTCTACCCCAAGCGAATTCGGATCCGTCGGCTTTGTAGTTGTAGTCGTGGATTTCTTCGATGCCGAGCTGATCGGCGTTCGCGACAAGAAAGTCACAGACCGCGACGATGATTTTCCGGTTCGGGTGATGAAGGTCGACTGCTCGTCCGGTTGCGTGAACAGAGAGCCAAGGACGCGCTTTGGGGTTGTCGATCGGGAGTCGTTGAATGTCTGCCGGAGCGGATTTCATGATCCGGACGGAGAGTGTTCCCCAATTTGTGAAGCCGTATTCGTCGCAGAAGAATTTCGCGAAGCGTTCGAGTCCTTTGCGTTTCGCGGTTGCGACTCCGTCGGTTGTCCCGGTGTAGGGACGTTTCTTTGAGCTCATGCTTTGTCTTCTTTTGACCGTGAGACGTTGAACGCTTGGTCTAGTTCTTCGGCGGTGATCTTGCCGTCGAGGATCGCGGTTCCGAGTTTTTGGATCACTCCGGCGACTGCGGAGAAGCCGGCGAGGACTGCTGATTCCCAGATTTTGACGTCTGGGGCGATAAGAGCTGCGCCGGTGATGATGCCGAGAGCGGAGGTGAGAAATAGTCCGATGATGCGAAAAAGAATGTCTTTTGCGAGTTGAAGTGTCATTCGTCGTCGTCCTTTTTGAGTGCGATCGTCGCCAAGTTTATCGCGAGAGCTGTGAGCGTGATGATGATCGCGGAGCGACGCACCGATCCGGTGAGTGTGATGATGACGAGCCCTGTGCCGGCGAGAGTCCAGACGAGAGCGGTGAGCTCGTCGAATAGTTTTCTCATTTCCGATTCTTTCTGCTGGTAGGTGTTGGGACGACGAGCGCGGTGATTGTTGAGATCACTACGACCGTCGCTTGTTCTGGGGTGACGCCGGGAGCGAGAGCGTCGGTGTTGATTGACCGCGATTCGATCTTGGGTTCTTTTTTGATGAGCTCAGCGATCGTGGTCGTTGTCGTGGTTGTTTCGGGGACTGTCGTTGTCGTCATTGTGGTGGTTGTGGTGCTCGTGGTTGACGTTGTAGAGGTCGTGGAGGTGCTGGTCGTCGTCGGAGGTGTTGTAGTGCTCGAGGTCGTTGTGGTCGTCTCTACGGTCGTCGGAGAAGGCTCTGGAGCGATCGTGGTTGTCGTCGTCGTGGACGTGGTCGACGTGGTCGACGTGGTGCTCGTGCTCGTAGTCGAGCTCGTCGATGTTGTCGGTGTTACTTGTGGGAGCCCGTAGCTCCAGACGTAGCTCTCACCGGGATCACCGGCTCGCCACGCTTCGCAGTCGTCCCAGCCGGGAAAGAGCCCGGCGTCGTAATGCTCGACCGGTTGGTTCATTGTCCAGCTCTGCTCCGCGATACAAGTCCAGACGATGAAGCCGGTCGCGGAGGCTTGTGATGCGATGAGTGTGAGCGCAGCTGCTGGAGCCCAGATGAGGATCCGGGCGATCCGGGTCACGTTTCTATGGAATCGGGTTCCGACTGTGTCTCGGGTTGTAATGCTGGCAGAGGTTCGTTACCTTCGGCGAGCCATGCGCGGAAGTGTTCGCCGATCGTGTTGTCATTGACCGGGTCGAAGCAAATTGACGATCCGTCGTCGTTGTGTTGAATGACTGAAATTTTGTTCGTGAATGGGGATTGGAATAGTTGATATTTCATAGTTCGGCT
>Ga0315903_10003949_pt1 | contig 20172 bp, 8 predicted proteins | sample LakEriMetagenome_7_FD_203524 | JGI IMG/M metagenome (GOLD analysis project Ga0315903, IMG submission 203524) | Freshwater fungal communities from buoy surface, Lake Erie, Ohio, United States - Buoy 2 MA119 | ecosystem: Environmental > Aquatic > Freshwater > Lake | place: USA: Lake Erie, Ohio... | reverse complement strand
ACAGGTTTTGTGTCTATCCCAAACAGACACGCTGGCACGGACGGGCACGCAATTGTTGGCTGGAACTATTTTTTAAATATGGCAGCAGGTGACCACGTTGAGATTTACTGGTCTGTGCCTAACGTTGCTGTAACTATCCAGCACCTTGCCGCTTCCGGCACGCCAACTAAGCCTTCTACGCAATCCGTCGTAGCTACACTTTCATTTGTGTCTGCGCTCCCAGCATGATATTATCAAACAACCCCCATTTTGAGAGGCAAAAATGAGCCTACATAAGTTTGCCGAACAAGTAGCATCGCAAGGCCGCGGTGACGATTCACTGCTTGTACACATGACGCCGGATGAAGTCCGGAATCTACAAAGATTTGCCCAAGCTAATGGCACGACGCTGACCATCAATCCTGTTACGGGTTTACCCGAAGCCGGGCTTTTGTCTGACCTGTTCAAAGCGGTTGCCCCTATCGCCCTTGGCGCGTTCTTAGGCCCTGCTGGATTGGGCATGTCTTCCATGATGGCTGGGGTTGCCACAGGAGGTATTACAACTTTAGCTACCGGCAGTTTGTCTCGCGGCCTCATGGCCGGATTGGGTGCGTATGGTGGAGCGGGTCTGGGCGAGAGCTTTATGACGGCTGGCGGTAATGCGATGGTTTCTGGTGGTGCTCCAGTTGGTGCGGAAAACCTTGTGGGGGGCTTAAGTTCTTCTGGTGCTACGGCTGGTAGTGCCGTGTCTGTTCCGCCTATTGAGCAGATTAACCCTTCAAACTTTAATTTAGCTAAACCTGACGTATTGAGTGCGGGGGCTAAAGCCGCAGCCGCAAACCCAATGGCGTTTGCCAAACAAAACCTTGGTAACTTAGCTTACGCCGCCGCACCAATTGCCGCAGGCTTGATGGTGCCCACAACCACAAAACTACCTGATCCAAAAGACACTGGTCGTATTCGCCAGATGGCTTTTAACATCAATCCAGATACGGGCAGGCCAGACCCTCTGTACGGCATGCGCGAGATGCCGGTTGTCAAAACCAGTGATTTTGGAGACAAAACATTTAAAGGCCAGCGTGATTTGTTCTACCAACAGAACCCAAACCCATACGACATTGGCATAGGTTCTTTAAACCAGCCCCCGCAACAACAGCAACAACCAACTCCTATGGCCGGTGGCGGCATTGTGGCTTTGGCTGGCGGTGGCGATATACCCGGATACGCCGGTAACCAAGGCAGTCTGGTAAGTGACGCCGACATCTTTAAATACTTCCAAACTCCCGGTCTTAGCGATGCAAAAATTGCTCAGGACATGCAGACTTTTGGCGTTAGCGCTGCCGACATTGCTCGTGCTACCGGTACACAAAACCAGCAAGCTGACTACGAAAAACGTTTTGTAAATACACTACTTACACCAACCACAGACTCTTCTGAGTTTCTAAAAGCTACCGGTGCAGTTGGTTTAAAAGACCAATCACTAGCTACTGCTATGCAGAACGCGGGGTTGTCCCAAGGCGCTCAGTACGCCTTAACGCACGCCATAGATGACAAGGGATATACAGGCGGTATTGTTGATGCAAGTACTGGAAAACCTGTTGATTTCTACAATCAAATTGGATACACCGCCGGTGCTTTGCCCGGTGACCAAGGCGGTTTAGAAGGTTTGTACGGCAATATTAACTACGGCGCATCTGGCTTACAAAATTTAATTAACTCTGGAAAAATGACTGTAGCCGAAGCGCAGAATGCCGCGCTTGCAGAATTAGAACGCGCAAAACTTAGTTTAAAAGACGTCGAAGCAGCAACCGGTAAAAAGTTTGGCGATTTGTTTACGGCAAAGAAAAAAGAAGACGATAAAAAAACTGTAATCACAGATACAGACGGTACAGGTGTAGTTACAGGCGGCACAGGTACAGGCACAGGAGTAACAACCGTTACGCCGACACCATTTACAAGCGTGATCCCCGGAGGCTTCTACGGCAACGCCACAAACCCCGGCGACATTACGACCAACAAAGACGGCACAGTGACTGTGCATCCAAATATTCCGTATCGTCCGTATGGCGGTTTCTCCGGCATGGGTGAAGTACGGGACGCGTACACCAAAGGTGGCGGCAGCTTGGGATACACATCTCCCGTAGTTAAAACTGCGGCTGAGCATGCCGCTGCATACAACACAATGACGGATGACTCGCTGGACGCATACAACTTCCTGATGGGCAAGGGCAAAAATCTAACCCAGCGCAAAGCAGAAACACGAAATAGACCCGTATCGCAGCGGTATGACGAAGCTGTGATGGGTAGAAAGATTGGAAAACCCGTAGTTAAAACAACTGAAACAAAATTAGTTACAGGAATCCCCGGCCAGCCGCAGACTTACTTTAACGAAGCCGAGTACCTTGCGGCCAACCCTGATGTTGCGGCTGAGCTAAAGTCAGGTAAATCTAACTTTACATCTGCGTACGAGCACTGGCTTAGATACGGCAAAGCCGAAGGCCGCAAGTTTATGGGCGATTACGAAGGCTACACAACTGCTTTGGCTTTGGCTAGTGCGGCTGGTGCAGGCGGTGGTGGAGACGGGCCAACAGGCCCTTCTGGTGGGGGTAATCCAAACAGTATTTCTGGATTTACTCCCGGGCTTGCAAATCCAAATATTAGTGATGTAAACATGAGCACCATGAGTCCTGCGGCTGCTGCGGCGGCTGCGGCTTCGGCTGCGGACAGTGCTGCTGCGGCAGCAGCAAGTGCTACTGGCAATGCTCCCGGTAGTGACGGCTCCCCCGGTTCAGGTGCTAAAAATGGCGGCATGATTGGCTACGCTATGGGCGGCGGGCTAGGTTCTCTGGGCTCTTATTCTGATGGCGGCAGGCTTCTTCGAGGCCCCGGTGATGGCGTGTCTGACAGCATCCCTGCAACCATTGGCCGTAAACAACAACCCGCACGACTTGCTGATGGTGAGTTCGTGATACCTGCGCGTATCGTGTCTGAGTTGGGTAACGGCTCTACAGATGCAGGCGCTAAGAAACTCTACGCCATGATGGATCGTGTACAACGTGCACGCGGTAAGACCACAGGCAAAAACAAAGTAGCGGCCAATAGCCGCGCTGACAAATATCTTCCCGCTTAAGGAATAGATCATGGCTACAGCCGCAGTAAAACCAACACAGTATCAAGAATCTAGTATAGGCTTTGCAGAGGACATTGCTCCCTTTGCAAGAAAACTGCTAGGTACGGCAGAGCTTTACACTGATCTTGAGGAAAACCCGTACCAGCAGTACATGCGTGATCGTCAAGCGCAGTTCACGCCACTGCAACAGCAGGCATTCGAAAATGCAGGGTTGATGCAGACCGCTCCACAATTGGGTGATGCTACCGCTATGGCGGGTATGGCAGGTCTTGGCGCTCTCAACACGCAGTACACGTTTAACCCATACCAGATACAGCAATTCACGGGAACAAACACACTGCCCGGATACGACGCACAAGGTAAGTTCCAGCCCGGCACGGGCTCAGTTGGCCAGTACATGTCTCCGTACATGGACACGGTTGTTGCTCGACAGCAGGCCGACGCACAGAGACAAGGCGACATCGCTAGGCAGACACAAAATGCTCAAGCCGCTCGCTCAGGTGCTTTTGGTGGTAGCGGTAATCTTCTTGCCAATAACCAACTCAACGCTTCTTTGATGCGTCAAAAGGGCGACATCCAAGCCAAAGGACTGCAAGACGCTTATCAACAAGCGATGCAACAGTTCAACCAATCGCAGGCTCAAAACCTAGCGGGACAGCAACTCAACGCTCAACAGCAACAGTTTGGTGCAGGGCTAGGGCTTCAAGGTTTGCAGACAGCCATGACAGGCGCTAAGAGTTTGGCTGATATTGGTCAGACACAGTACGGCCAGAACCTTGGCCTTTTAGATGTTCAAAATCGTTTTGGTACTCAGCAACAACAGCAAGTTCAGAACGCTTTAAACACAGAGTACCAAGACTTCCTGAACTATCAGAACTACCCGTACAAGCAGATGGGCTTCATGTCTGACATGATCCGTGGTTTGCCTATGTCGCAACTATCTTCCACAATGTATCAGCAACCCCCATCAATGGTTCAACAAGCGGCGGGTCTGGGTATCACAGGTAAAGCATTGGGTGTGTTTGCTGAAGGCGGCTCGGTTGACGAGCGCCCTGCTGGTCTGGCAGACTTGGCAATCTATAGAATGGGTCAGGATTAAATCATGCAATTAGAAGAACTATCTAATATCTCTGACAATCTGGCGATGATGCCAGACCCTGCTTTGCAGAAGTTTGCGCAGATGCACAAACAAGACCCGTACATGGTGTCACTGGCGCTCAGCGAAAGCAATCGCCGCAAGAAGATGCGTATGGCAGCGCAAGGGCAAGCAGGCGCAATGCCTCAACCCAAGGTAGTTGATGCTGCTATTCAAGGCATGCGGCCAGCACCTGCGCCCATGATGGCTCAGACACGGCTTCCAGAAGATCAAGGTATTGCACAGATTCCAGCGCCCAATATGCAGGCCATGGCTGACGGCGGTATTGCAGGCTACGGCGATGGTGACGATGTTCCCAGACAGAATGGTATGGCCCAAGGTGGCATGTATGACTTCGCCCAGCGTAGCGAGCCTGTGATTCGCATGTCTGGCGGCGGTGTTCCCGGCTATGCAAAAGGCGATAGAGTGATTGACTACCGTCAAGCCATCATTGACGAAGCTCAAATGCAAGGCGTTCCTGCCGCTGTGGCGCTACAGATTTCTGGCGTTGAAAGTAACTTTGATCCCAAGGCAAGACCTATTGATCCAAAGACAGGTAAACCACGCTCTTCTGCTACAAGCTTCTTTCAAGTAATAGATGAGACGTTTAAAAATTTGGGCGGTGATCCTAAGAAACGTAACGACCCAATGGAAAATATCCGTGTGGGCGTTAAGTCACTTGCACAAAATCAAGCGGCATTGACTAAAACTCTTGGGCGCCCGCCTAAACCACAAGAACTGTATACAACCCACTTCTTGGGCACAGACACAGGGTCTAAGCTTTTATCTGCTGACCCCAACACTCCTATCAGTGCGTTCTTGGATAAGACCGATCCTAAAAACAAAGAGAAGATTCTTACTGCCAACCCAGAAGTTCTGGGTGGTAAGAAGACCGTTGGTGATGTGCTCGCTTGGACGCAAAAGAAGATGGCGCCTGTACTGACATCAGCCATACCAATTGGTACTGCGCAAGCTGTAGAACCGCCAAAAGCCCAAGCCGCAGCCCCTGCCGATACTAGCTTGGCCGCACAAATCCCCGGTCAGGCTATGCAGGCCCCTGCTTCTAACTACGATCAAACCAACTCGTTCTTTGGTCGGATGGCTGACAAGCTGGGCATTCCTCTTGAAGCTCAACGCCAAATTGGTACCACGTTAAATGCCCCCACGCCTTTGGCGCCTGTAGTGGGTTCAACTAAAGCTGGGTCGTCTGGGATTGCTGCTTTGGGTGAAAAGCTTGCAGACAAACTAGGTCTTTTGAAAGGCCCTCCCGGAAGCATGTCTAAAGCCGATATTGCGGCACTACAAAAAGAATCTAGCGGTTTGAAGGCGTTAGAAGCCACTCAACAAGCCACTAAAGAAGCGCAAGCTGCTGGCGCTACACTGGAAGAACAAGAGTACTTGCGCAAGATGATGGAAGCCAATCGCGCTAGCCAAGTTCCAAGCAAAGCATCGCAGATTGCAGAAGCCTCACTGTTACGAGAAGGCCAAGATGTGGCCACGGCTCAACGTTTAGCACAGACAGGCGAAAGAGCCCAAGCTGCAGGCCGTGCAGAGTCGCTTGCAAATACAGTGTTGCCTCCTGATAGTGCCGCGCCTGCGGCTAATACAGCGGCTGGAAAAATCCCGTTCAAAGGTATTGACGACGCTGAACTTCAACGCATGCAGGAAGCTAACCAAGCGCCAATGACGAAGGATGATATTGTCAAAGCCGCTGAAGAAGTAACGCCTGTCAAAGAACGCAAAGGCTTTAGCAATGATGATTTGTTAACTTTAGGTTTAAGTCTGCTTGCAAGCAAATCTCCAAACTTTATGACTGCGCTTGGCGAAGCCGGATTGGCTACCGTTGCTGGTAAGAAAGAGCGTGAGAAAATTGAGCGCGAGCAGGCCAAGTCTGGGGTTGAATTGGATTACATGAAGGCGCGTACCAAAGAAGCCGAAGCAAACGCGGCTCTTATTGAGCGTGGCGGTAGAGAGAAAAAGCTAGAGTTGGAAGCTGAGAAGATGATCCAAAAGCACATGGCTGATTGGATGGACAGCATGGAAGGTAAGACGGGCGCACTGCGCCAAGATGGTGGTTTGGCTAAACAGCGTGAAGAAGAACGAGTTCGTACAGCCATCTATGCAAGTCTTGGAATTACTCCTATAATGAGATCAACATCCGCTTCTTCGGGTGTTGGGTTGTCAGCTTCTGACTCCGCACTAATCAATAAATATCTTAGGTAACCGCCATGGAAATCAGCCAAGTCCTTGAAGCCCTCCGCAACGCAGATGCAGCAGGTGACAAGGAGGCGGCAAGGCGGTTAGCCCAGATAGCCCGTCAAATGATGGGCGATGAAGAAGTTGCAAAACCTAAGCCCAAAGAAGGCATCGGTGCCGCGGTAGGTAAGGGCCTTGAGTCCTTAATCTCGTCTGGCAAGACTGCAATTGGATCTCTTACTGGCTCTCCTGAAGAAGCCGCCAAAGCCGCCCTTGCCCGTGGCGAAGACATTGACAGACGTTACGCGCAACAAGTTAGCCTTGATAAAGTCAAGGAAGCGTACGAGAAAAAAGGCGTTCTGTCTGCCGCTGGCGAAGCCATCAGTCAGGTTCCTGCGGCTATTGCCGAACAAATTCCCAACATTGCTACCACACTAGGCGGAGCCAGAGCAGGCGCGGCGCTTGGTTCTTTTGCTGGCCCTGCGGGTACAGTTATTGGTGGTATTGGCGGTGCGCTATTGCCGTCCCTTATTCAACAGTTTGGTGGCAACATTGAGCGCCAAGCAGCCGAGCAACAACAACGCGGTGAGCCTCTTACTATTGATCGTGGAGCCGCCGCCCTAGCCGCCGCGCCTCAAGCCGCGTTAGATGTAGCCGGTACGTTTATTCCTTTGGGTGGCCGTCTTGTCAGTAAGCTGACCGGTATCCCAGAGAAAGCTTTGTTTGGTAGAACTGCTGAACAAGCATCCAAACTAGCCGATGAAAGACTGCTGGCCACCCTTGCAAAAGGTACAGCCACTGGCGCTCTTGCTGAGATCCCGACTGAGATTACGCAACAGATGTTGCAGCGTGCGCAAGCAGGCTTGTCTTTAACAGACGAGGACGCCCTCAAAGAATACGGCGAAACAGCTTACCAAGTCGGTTTGCTTGCTCCTATTGGTGCAGCCGGTCGTTTTGGAGACAGAGCCGCGGCTCGGGGCGAACGTGCCCAGCAACAGGAAGTAGCGCGTCAAGAAGAGCAAATGCGCCAGCTTCAAGAAGAAGAGACGAAAAAAGAGCAAGACCGCATAGCCAAAGAGACAGCCAAGCAAGAAGCTGAAGCCGCTAAACAACAAGCGATTGCCGCTAAAGCAGAAGCAAAACGTTTAGCTCAAGCTAGGAAGCTAGGCACGCCTGAGCTACTGGCTCAGATGGGTGACGAAACAATTGTTGACTACGACAATAAAGGCGTTAGCAAATACTCGCTGCTTCCTGACGCAGAGCGTGCTCGTACTGAACAACTTAACAGTCTAGCCAAGCAGTTGGGCTATACCGATGACGAGATAAAAAATCAGCCGTTTGATGTTTTGCAGTCAACGCTTCGTGAGCGTGTGACGACAGACTTAGAGCAGGCCAAGCGCGTAGTGCCTGATTTGTTAAACCAACTGAAAGACGCTAGGGCTAAGCAGGACATGCAGCGAGTTATATCGCTGTCTAAACAACTTGAGAAGATGGTGCCGGCAGAGGAAAGCCTCAAAGGTACGCTTAAACAATTAGACAAACTAACCCCTGCTGAAGCTGATCTAGGATCGGTACGCAAAGCGCTAGACAAAGCATTGGACAACGGCGACTTTGCCAAAGCCCAAACACTAGCTGCGCAGTTAGAAAAACTGCAGACTACACAAGCTGGACTTGAGCGTAAGGTTCCCGGCGAGGCGGTGCCGCGTAACATCCGTGCACTACCTACTGAACAGGTGGACATGTTTGGCGCTGACTTCCAAGCGGAGTTGGATCAAAAAGATCGCCAGCAAGCACAGCAAGACATTGAGCAGATCACTGAAAGACAGCCCGCCTCACAGGTCAGCAGGGACGAAGACCTGTTTACTGCCGAGCAGGATTACGAAGAAGTTATTAAAACTAAGGAAGAAGGTAAGAAAAAATCCCTCACTCCTGAAGAGTATGCAGAATCACTAAGCCGCGGTATTGACCCTGACTTTGTTGGCCCAGAAGCGCGTACTGGCAAAGCCGCGCCCAAGGTGCTGTACCGCGAAGTACCCAAAGAACGTGCGCCTACCGACGTTAGAACGCTTCTCTCTACACCCGCCGCTGGCAAACTGCCCACAGGCCCCACTGTGCGCATACCCTACATCGTTGATGAAAAGGGTGTCAGCCGTGACTTGACCGAGAAAGAAGCCAAGGAACTGCAAGAGCAAGAGCCCAAGGTTGCCAAGACGGGCGTGGACGAAGCCATTGACTCAGGAATTATCAACTCAGAAGTCAAAGACATCCTTGGTCTTAAAGGTCTCAGCAACAGGAAGCTCGACCTCAACGTCATTGAAGACGCAGAGTTTGTCGAAGGTAAGTTGCGTGCCAAGCTGGATGCCAGCAAACAGAAAGCGCAAGAGCTACTCGATCAGTACATGGCTGATCCGTTTGCTGAAAACAATCTGTACGACACAGAAGGCAACCTGTCAGAGAAAGCCAAGGAGATCCTGTGGCGTGACATGCAGGCTCAGGAACTGGAGCGCTTGCTCAAGCATATTGAGGAAGGCAAACGTGGTCGCCGTACTGCGGCTGGAGAAGAACGCCTTGCCGAGAAGGTAGTTGCCGCACCAGAACGTAAAACAACTATTGACACTACGCTGCCACCCATTGAGAAGATGGAAGCCAAAGATGCCAACGAGTTGGCACAGGTCATGGGCGTTAGCGGCGTAGCAGAACTTAAAGCCGCAGACAATGAAGAGATTAGCGCACAACGCCATACGCTGGAAGCCAAGCGTCAGAAGAAAAATAAAGACGAAGCCTACGATAAGCTTGTTGAAGCGCTAGAAGGTCAGCGTACATCTAAGGATGCGCCACACAAGTACGATTTAAAGTATTTGTCTAAGCTGCGTACCCAGTACGTACAGGCGGCATTGAAAGAAGCGGCGCATTTACGTGCGGCTCAGAGACAGTCACCCCTGTCTAGCGCCCAGATTCTGCAAGCTACCAACGACATGTACGGCTCGCTCAAAGAGTTGAGCACTCGGTATGTGGCAAAGCCGGTCAAAGAAACTGTTGTCACCAGAGTCAACAAACTGGAGAAGATGCAGGAACAGTTGGCTGGCATGGAGGCAGGGCCAAAACGTGAGGCTTTGTTAGCAAACATCAACAAGCTTGTTGAGAGCCAGCAAAAACCAATCCGCAACAAGATCAAGGCTAAGCAACAAGAATCGGTGCGCTTGCGTGACCAGATGGAGCGTTATCGTAATTCAGAGTTAGAGCCTGCCCGTCAAAAGTGGTTGGCAATGCCAGAAGGCCCAGTTGGTAGCCAAGCATATATTGCCCGTGACCAGATGCAACAGCGCTACTTGTTGCGTAAAAAGAAGTTTGACGGTTTTGCAGAGCACGATTCTAGGGTTACGCAAGACATCACAGACTTGATGAAGCGCTTGGATGAGCCAAGGCTCACCCGAGGCAGGAAAGAAAAAGACGTACGTCCTGCAAGCCAGCGTCCATTTGCCGACCGCAAGAAAGCGGTTGAGACAATTAAAGAACAGTTAGAGACTGCTGAAGCCGCGCTGTTGGCTAAGCCTGAGCGCAAGCGTGTGGAAGTGTCTGAGATTGAGCGTCGTCAGGGATTGCTGGCGCAGATCAGAGAAAAAGAAATTCAGCTTGAAGCGCTAGCAAACAAACACGGCGAGCAAGAAAACCGTGAAAAGCTGGCAAAAGAAATTGCGGCTTTAAAGGCACGCTACAAAAAGCAAGAAACAGAACTTGCTACACGCCAAAAAGCGCCTGAGATTCCTACCAACTTTAAAGAACGACGCGACGAAGCCGCTGAACTGGAGACCCAGATCAAGGAAGCGTTTGCCGCCAAGGACTACGACAAGACTGCCAAGTTGCTGGCGCGTATGCAGCAGTTGGATTTGGGTGAAGACCTAGCGTCTGAGCTTGGAACTGATCTTGAGTACAACCAGCGGGTGCTGGAGCGTGCCATTAAAGATACGCAAGGCGAGCTTGACGCGCTTGTAAACATTCCACCCGGCAAAGAAGTTAAGGTTGGTGCGAAAGTCCCCCGTCGCGGATTGTCTGAAGAGCAGCAACAGCAACTCAAGCAACTGAACAAGCGCATGGAAGCGCTACAGAAGAGCTTTGCACAGAACCAAGCATCGCTAGACGACATTGGACTCTTTGCCGCAAAGGATGTCGATACTACAACAGAAGATTTATTTGCGCCTAGTGAAGAACAAGGCGTTATCTTTGAGACGCCCGAACAGTTCTTGGGTTCGTCCAAGTACGGCAAGATTGCCAAGCTGCGTAAAGAAGCTAGCCGCCTCACCAGCATCATGCCTGTGCGGTTTGAAGACTTGCAGAAAGCGCGTACTGATTACGTGACTGCCCTTGGCGCATTGGAAAATTTACGCAAACGACCTGAAGCTACACAGTTTAATTACTACGGTGAGTTGTCAGGCCAGTATGCTCTACAAGCAGAAAACATGCGTAACAAAGCCAAAGCATCTTATGCTTCTGGTAGCAAATTTGCACGCGCACAATTTGCCACGCAAGATGCAGAAGCTAGACGTTTGCAAGAACGTGCTGATTTGTACGAGAAGATGGCTAACAACGCCAAGCTGTTAGACATAAGCAAATATTCTGAAGACTTGCAGCAAGCTGTTACTGAAGCCAAACTTCAAGGTTTGAACGTAGAAGAAGACAGCCGCGAGATTGGTTTGTCAATGGCGCAGAAAAACGTTGATCGTTTAAAAGCCGCTATGAACGACATGGATGAGTTGGCCCGTAAAAACGGCACAACAGAACCAGTCGTTAAGGAAAAGCCAGAAGACATTCCCAAAGGTGATGCACTGCAAGAAAGACTTGGCGCTGTTAACAAACAAATTGCGGCTGTAAAAAACCGCATGAAAAACGAGGCTCCTGACGAGCGTACGCAATCTGCGTATGAAATTGAAAGTTTGTTAGCTTATAGAAGCGAGTTAGAGACTGAGCAGTTTATGCGCACGGCTGAAGGCCGTCTTGTGCAACTCCGTGAAAGTTTCATGGAAGAGTACAGCACTGATGTTAATCCAGCAGAGCCATTTAAAACGGCTTTGGGGCGCGCTAGAGAGCGTGCAGAAGAGTTACAACAGCAACAAACAAAAGAGAAAGAAGATTTAATTGCCGCTTTGCGGGAGAACCGCGGAGAAGTATTTGACGCTATCAGCCGTATGTCTAGGGCTACGCCCCCTACAAACAAGCAAGCGTTTATTGATTTCAATATGGATTTGTATGAGTTGCGTGAGCAACTGGCTTCTATTGATGCAAACATTAAGGAAGCCGAAAGCAAAGTTGTTGAGGTCACAGAAAACGAAGTTCAGATGCTTCGCCGTGCTGACAGTGCATTGAAGGACGCTTGGGCTAAACTTAAAGCCGCCGAGAAAGCGCTTACATACAAAGACGAAAAGAAAACAGCCGATTTAGCTAAACGCCGCAGTGCGCTTATCTTGTCTCAAAAGACGGTGGATCAAGCCAAAGAAAGAGCCCGTTTACAAAACAAAGCTCAACAAGAGCGCATCCAAACAGGCGCAGGTATACCTAGCACCAAAGTTACCCGCGTCAAAGCTTTGAGCGAAGAAGGCCGTAAAGCGGCTTACGCTTCTGGTAGGTTTGGCGTGTCTCGTGAAGTTCAAACTATGAACGCTGGTTGGACTGTGGAGTACACATCCGACGGCCCAGTCTTTAACTACAACCCTAAAGACGACCCAGAAGCTGATGATAAAGATAAAAAGCGTAAGAACGTTACGGCTAAAAAAGCGTATGACTCACTTAAGAAAGCCCGCAAGGCGTACAGAAATGCGCTCACAACCTTTGACCAACGCCGTATTGACGTAGCCAAAGAGAAGTTGGATGCCCAAGAACTCTTCATGGAAGACTTGGCAGGCGCTCGGTACGTGTCTGTAAAAGAAGTTGTTGGCTCTACGTCTACAGAACTAGATACTAAATGGCAAGTTTCTCAGGAAATTAACCGCCTGCCCAAGAAAGAAATCACTACGTACACCAATGCGCGTGCTGAGCAAGAGAAGCTACGCAAAGAAATTGAGCATGTACGTACACTCAAAGGGCAGACTGAGATTAGCCAGCAACGCACGGCTGTGCGTAATGCTCAAAACCAGTACGACAAGATTGCGTACGAGTTGTCTGAAGTTAAGCGTAAGCAAGAGTATGACATCAGCACACTCAGCGAGTCGGCTTACGACCGCCGTGTTAAAGACTTAACGCAACAGCTTGACCAGACCAAAGCTCGGTTGGCTGAGTTGTCAACACGTTTGAAACCAATGGAGGTTAAGAACGAGGAGCGCCTTGCCGACTTGACTAAGCGTTACTTTGCGGCCAAGAAGATTGCTGACGAAATTCTGTTAGGTAAACCAGAAACAGATACTAAGGGCGCTACCCGTGCGCCTATTGCTGAGAACGTCAAAGACATGAAGAGCGCCATGCGCACACTGGCGCGTGACGAGAAGAACTCAGACATCAAACCGTTGATTAAGCAAAACCAAAAGCTTAAGGGCGCGTCGTCTGAAGAGCAGCGTGTGCGTAGAGCGGCTGAAGGTTTGGCTAAGAAAGATCGTCTGGTTACCATGTACTCTAAGGGTTCGCCTGAGTACAACAAGGCTTTGAAAGAAGTTACTGGCGGTTATGTTAAGCGGTTGATTGACAGTACTGATGACACAGACGGCACAGTGTTTCGTGTGGAAGCAGAGCCGGTTTTAAATCCTATAGCCGAAGCAGAAGGTAAAGCTATTGCAGACAAGTTTGCAAGCAAGCTGCCCAAAGACGTTAAGTTTATTTACGCCCCGACACTCAGTCAGGCGCCAGTTAAATATTTGAAAGCGTTAGCTAACGCCGGTGTAAATGTAGAAACGTCATCAGTCAAAGGCGGTGTGTTACCCGACGGCACGATTGTTGTTATTGGCGATCAGCATACCGATGCGTTGGACTTAGAAAAGACTTTGATTCACGAAGCCGTAGGTCACTATGGTGTGGATGTGGTACTTGGCCCCCAAGGTATGATGGACTTGACCAAAGCCATTCGTACCACGGAAGGCGGCATCTTTGGCATGGCCAAAGCTTTGGGCGTTGAAGAAGACGTGTTGGCATCGGCTACTGCATGGGAGCAACGCGCTGTTGAAGCTGAGCAAAAAGGCGAAGTAGAAATTGCGCAAAAGATTCGCCGCATGGGAGAGATCCAGTCTGTGCGTGAGATGCTGGCGCACATGCAAGAAGCCACAGTCAACGAGACGTTTGTCCAGAAGGCTGGCCGTTACATCAAGGTAGTGTTGGGCGCTCTTCGCCAATGGCTACGCAGTATGGGGATGCCGGGCTTGTCGCAAGTCAGTACAAACGAGTTGTACTACACAATGTTCCAAGCTACCAAGCGTATGCAACAGGAGTTTGCAGGCACGTACGAGTCCCCAACAGGCTTGATCTCTTTGCGTACCAACTACGCAACGCCTGAGTTGGCTGCGGCTGGCGCTATTGTTGACAAGGTCGTCGCTAAAGACAAAAACCTGTACGACAAGATTAAAGCTAACGGCTCTGGTTTGGCGTTTGAGACGCAAATGGTCGACCGTTTTGCTGGGTTTGAGCGTCTGTCTAAGGGTATGGAAAAGCTCAAAGGCACCCAGATGCTGTACTACTTGCGCATGTACGACCAGCGCATGAACTTTGTGGCTCAGTCTGTGGGCAATGGTGCATTGCAACGTACAGAAAAAACCCGTGCTGATGGCCGTAAAGAGTACATCATTGAGAGCGTCAAGGGGCCAAGCATCCGTAGCGTGGCCGAGATTCTCAAACGTGCAGCACCTTTGGTCGGCAGTCCAGATGGCGCCAGCCGTCTGTTCACCCTGTATTTGGCAGGCATCCGCGCTCAGAACAAGGGGCTGGAGACTTTAGGTTTTAACGGCAAGATTACACAGGCTGAATTGGATAGCGCCAACCGCGCTATTGATAACACGCCCGGCCTTAAAGATCTGTTTGAAACCGCACGGGCGGAATACAACGCGTACAACGAGGGGTTGGTTAGGTTTGCGGCTCAGACGCACGCGCTCCCACGCTCTGTTGTAGAAAAGCTACTTGCGTCCAAGGACTACATCCCGTACTACCGCCAACGTAACGGCGTAGTCGAATTGCTTATCGGTGGTGAAAACCCAGTCAAGATTGGTAACATTAAAGAGCAACCATACTTGCAAGAACTAGTGGGTGGCGATGAGCCGATCCTTGACTTCATGACCAGCGCTGTTCAGAACACGAACTTGCTGACTGACATGGCTTTGCGCAATCAGGCTACCAGCAACGCAGTCTTTGAGTTGGTGGACTTAGGTCTGGCAACCATTACCCGTAAACCTATTGCCGGCACTAACGTGGTTCGTTTTAAGGTTGAGCCTGACCCCAAGAACGAGAAAGACAAAGACACGGGTGAGCGCTATGCGTTGATCGCTACCGACAAGGCAGGCGTGCCTGCTGACATTTTGGTCAAGGGCATGGAGGGTATCCCATCACAGATGCCGTTTGCTCTGCGTGCTATGGCAGCCCCCGCTACGTTCTTGCGTAAGGCTGTGACAGCATCGCCTTTGTATGCGGCTAGGCAGTTGTTCCGCGATTCTTTGGCGGCTCCGCTATTGACCGGTGCTGATTTCTTCCCTGTTACTGGAGCGCTTAAAGAAATTGGTAGCGCAACCAAAGGCACGCTTGAGAGCCGAGGCATCACAGGCGGTCAGATATTTACCGGCGGTAGCGAAGACTTAACCAAAATCTTGCGTGACATTACGGCTGGCAGGGGCGTGTTCTCTGAACTGCTGTCTAGGGCTGAAGCTATCTCTATGGAGGCTGACGCGCTTACTCGCCGTGCCCAATACAACAGCTACATCAAGCAGGGATTGTCTGAGATGGAAGCTACGTACATGGCGCTTGAGTCCATGAACTTTAACAAGCGTGGTGCGTCACCTAGCATCCACTGGGCCAACTCGTTGATCCCGTTCTTCAACGCACAGATTCAAGGTCTGAATGTGTTGTACAAAGCTTTGACAGGCAACCTGCCTTTCAATGAGCGCTTGAAGATACAGGAGAAGTTGTTGACCCGTGGCTTGATGATTGCCGCTGGCACACTTGCGTATGCCGCCTCGATGCAGGACGACGAGGCTTATAAAAACGCTACGCCAGATCAGAAGTACGGCAATTGGTTTGTGCGTATCCCCGGCGTGGAAGAACCCTTGCGTATCCCAATCCCGTTTGAGATCGGTTACATCTTCAAGGCTTTGCCAGAGGCGCTTTACAACTCCATGATGAACGAGCATGGAAGCGAAGAGGCGGTTAAGGCGTTTAACCAAATCTTGATCCAGACTATTCCCGGCGGTACTAGCATGGCTACGATCGATGTTGGTGGGTTCAAGGTTCCTACGCTACTGCCTATACCGCAAGCCATGAAGCCTATCATTGAGACTTCGCTTGGTAAATCGTTCTACACAGGGCGCGACATTCTGTCTAAGGGTGAGCAACAGTTGCTACCAGAAGCGCAGTTCCGTGAGAACACCACCGAGATTGCCAAGGCTTACGGCTCTTTGGTTGGCGCTTCTCCTGTCAAGGTCGAGGAGTTTATCAAGGGCTACACCGGCACTATGGGCTTGGCGTTCTTGCAAGTGGTTAGTTCTCCCTTCTCTTCCGAAGGATCGCCTGAGAAGACCTACAAGCGTTTGTCTGAGCGTGCAGTCATTGGTGGCGCGTTCCAACCAAACGATGCTGGCGAGATTATCAACAGCACATTCAATCGTATGAACGAGTTTGCCAAGGTCAAGCAAACAGTGGACGACTACATCGAGCGCGGGGAGAAATCAAAGGCGCTTGAGCTTATCGAAACTCGTGGCAGAGAGTACATGCTGGGCGAGATCTCTGGTGACTTTACCAAGCAGATTGGCGAGTTGACCCAGTATGAGCGTGCTGTGCGTGCCTCAGACCTAACGCCCGAAGAGAAGCGTGAGAGGCTGGCCGAGATACGTCAGATGAAAATCAAGCTGTCTTCGATGGTGCGCGCGGCAGTCGATAGAACAGAACCCCAGTAAAGCCCTCGTGGATGCCCGTAATAGCACGGGCATCCAGTACTCGGCACAGGACTGCTTTGCGCAGTCCTAGTTCACGAACTTCGTCCGTATCTAGGCAGGGGATAAAGAACCCCTGCCCTTTCTCAAGCGTCTCCCACGGGAAGCGGATTGATGATACTTTCATCTAGTTCGTCCATCTTTCGTCTGACACGCATTGCTGGAACCCGCATGGCGGGGCCTTTGGTCTTGGAGGTCATGTTCTTCCTGAGATACTCAATCTGAAACGTGTCCTCAAGCTGGCGCTTGAACGAAGCGTACCCGAAACTCATAGAAGCGCAATAGGACTTGAGCAGGGTTTCCTCAATGAAGTAGTCGATGTAGCCGGGCGTTATGCCATGCTCCACACGCCCAAGAATCTTGTTGCGTGTAATCGTCTGGTCAATGATCTGACCACTGCCAAGTTCTGCCATCAGCCCACCACCGCTAGGTTTGAGCACCACGAAACTGCCGTAGCTCTCCCGAGTGTAAGCGTTCAGTACATCCTCTGCGGTGCGCAAGCTATGCTTCATGCTAGAGCGCATGGCCGTCACGACCTTCTTAAACGCGTTCAGCACGGGGCGCAGTGGGATATCCACAATGCCAGCCGCTTTGAAAGCATTACGAGCATGGACTGCGGTTCCGATACCCGCCATCCAGAAGCGCTCGTCGTTGGTAGCGTTGAACTCTGTGTACATGGCGGCTACTGCCTCACGCACAGATGTGGGGAACTCATCAGCATGCTCAACCATGTACTCGACTAGCTTGTAGCCAGCCACGCCGTAGTTGGATTGCAATGACTTGATGATCTCAATCTCATGCGGCTCCCATGTCAGCGCTTCCTCGAACGTAAACTCAAGCAGTCGGCGAAGCTCGCCTTCTGATGAGTGGTCACGCCCACCTGTCAGGTAGTCCACAACGTGTGTGTTGGATGACATCAGGCATACAGTCATCCATGTAGAGAGGTTCAGGCGTTCCTTGTTGGAGCCAGACTCCATACGCTCCTTGCCCCGACCCTCGGTCATGTCCAAGAGAAACTCAGGCAACCACTCAGGGGCGGCTCGGTTCTTGGCGGTGATCTCATCCGTGATAAGCGGGTGGCTGTTGAGTAAACCTAGGCGTTGTTGCATAGCCACAGGCGAAGTGCTCTTACCTGTACGATAGTGCGTCGGGTGTCCCCATACTGAAGCAGCCGCTTCTAGCGACAGGGTCTTGCCCGTACCAGACTCGGTACTAGCGCAGTGGTATGTCATGCCGTAGATGCCTGTAAAGCGCATGAATGGTGCGCCAGCACCAGCAAGGATTACGGCTAAGTGCCCCCACATCTTCTTGGCGATCAACATGTTGATGAAGTCGCGCCAAGCCTCAATGGTTCCCTTGGGTTCGGTGTTCACTGTGATGTTCTCCAGACCCGGCATCGGCACCTTGACTGGTGGTTTGCCCTTGCTGAAGATACGTCCTGCATAGACGTACGTGTTGTCTGCCTGCCAGCCATAGCTGTCAGGAACCTTTATAGCAGGTCTGCTTGTACTAGCTTCTTCCACACATGCCCTCACATATTCAAATAGGTTTTTGTCATTGTTATGGCCGAAAGCGGCAACCACGTTCTGGTTGGCTAGAGCCTTAACAGTCTCGTCTTTACTGACCACGGCTTTCTGCGCCATGGTTATGTTCACCGCACCATCAGGCTTGAGAGCTATCAGGTGTACTGTGTGATCCCCGTTGCTGTTGAGGATGTCAACAACAAACAGTTCGTAGGGTAGTAGCATGACTTGCTTCTTGGACTTAACGCCCTCGTCATCTTCTACTGTGCGCTCCATGAACGTACCGCCGTTGGCTCCATAGGAGTACCCGCGTGGTGGTGTTGGGCGCATGACCTTGATGGTTTCAGTCGCAGTGACAGTGCTGTCACTTGAAAGCTTTACCTCGATCTCTTTCTCCTCGACCTCGACTGCCAACTCACGACCTAGGATCAATGGGTTGGTGATCTTGCCCCAGTGCGTACACGTTGGACAAATGCCGGGGTTCTCGGAGTCCATCTTGATGCAGGGGTATGGGCCTTTGATGCTCTGAAGCTTTTGGTTCATGCGCTCAGGCTCATACGGGTGCATCTTGCTCAGCCATACTGCAGCTTTGTTGCCGTCCTCACAGACCTTAGTCCATGACAACAAGCCACGCCAGATCGGCTCCATGCCTTCCTCGGTTGCGTGTTCAACGTAGTTGGCCAACTGGCCGCATCCCCTTGCGTTTTGCGTAGCCAGCCAAATTGGTTTGAACTTGGTTATGCTGTTCTCAAAGAGCTTGACACTTGTAGGAGAGGCAGAAGCCTTGGAGGGGCGAGTGCCCGCCAAGTCTAGTTTCGGCACGGCCTGCGCCTCATAGACAGAGCCGGACAGCTTCTCCCTGATGACAGAAGCCAACCCCTCAAAGCTGAACACATCGCCCTCAGTAAGTATGCGCACGGGGCGCGGCGTTGCGTACTTCTTCTTGAAGTTGGTGGTCTCGGGTATGCGCAGGACACGGGCGGCATCTGCCGTCACGGTCATGTCGATAGCCAATGATTCCTGTTTGCACAGGCGTTTAAAGTTCTCAGCCACGGGCTTCCAAGAATCAATAGGCACGGCCTCCAGCAGTGGCCAGTAGCAGTGCAAACCGCCACCAGAACCCACAACATACGGAGTGCCAAGGGCATCCATGCCTGTCTTACTTAGAAACGCGCTGAGCGCTTGTGCCGCGTCCTTCTTCGATGCGTAGCCATCCATGTCGATGAACAGGGATTTAACGTACCGAGCGTTGGTAGCTTGTCGGTTGTCTTCTTCGCCAAAGGTAGCCAAGGCAAAGTAAATGTCCAGCTTGCTGTCATGCCAACGTTTGATGTGCGCGGGTGTACTATCAAGAGCCGCCGTAAAGACATGCTCTTTCTTTGTTAGTTCTGCTACGCAGTACCGACCAAATTCGGGCGGCGGCAGAACAACCGCTAAAAACTCAAGCGGAGTCATTGAAGTCCTTGCGGTCAGAAGAGTTCGAGTTGACGCGAATCTTTAGTCGTTGGGCGCTCCATGACGGGGTAACCAGCAAGGCGGCTTAGAAGTTCCATCTGCCAGTTCCTAGGCAGACCTTCTTTGGTGTGCACTAAGTCTTCGGCAAAGCGAACTAGTTCTTGCGTGGTGAGGGATCTAGGTTGTATTCCGTACATATTTTTCTCCATGCCTCGTCTGCTGAGTGAGAGGTCTTCATTATGTGAGTTAAGAATTCGACGCGGTCACGATAGGCCACAAACACTTCCGTGCCTGTAAACCAGTTGTAGACAGTCTGTCGAGAGACGCCAAGCGAGTAGGCAATCTTCGTGACTGGAAAGTCAAGATGGATCGCCCAACGCCCAAGCTGGTTGCCCAGAGACTTGGGGGTCTTCGCTACTTCGTCAATGATTTTTTGTGAATAGGCCATGTTTTTAAAGGGGGCCGAAGCCCCCTGTGTGCTTACTCATCGTCCCAATCAGCAACGATGTCGGCCAGCTTGTTCTTCTTAGCTGGTACGGATTCAACCTTGGGTGCGGCTTTACGCACTTCGGGTTCTTCTTCAGCCTCGACCTCAACGGCCTTGGCTTTCTTGGGCTTGGCGGCTTTGACTTCAGCCATAGATTCGGC
>Ga0315903_10003946_pt1 | contig 20180 bp, 16 predicted proteins | sample LakEriMetagenome_7_FD_203524 | JGI IMG/M metagenome (GOLD analysis project Ga0315903, IMG submission 203524) | Freshwater fungal communities from buoy surface, Lake Erie, Ohio, United States - Buoy 2 MA119 | ecosystem: Environmental > Aquatic > Freshwater > Lake | place: USA: Lake Erie, Ohio... | reverse complement strand
CATCAAATTCCCTGTCATGCATGACGGAAATGTATACTGTAAAAAATTCACAAAACCCTGATTGGGTATTGTTACATATTGTGCTTTAGAAATTGTTGGACAAAGAAAAAGTAAAGCGACGATGAAGCCTACAACTCTTTTCATATGACTTATTTACAGGTGGTTACTAAAATGGATGTTAAGTTAACAATAAATATGCGATTTAATACAATCAGGGTTGCCTCTGATTTCAAGCGGAGACAAACAAAGCACAACAAGATGTTCAACGCCGATGAAGTCGCTTGATCAACAATTTGCGATTCCGATGGAATCGAATTAGCAAGCTTTTGCTTCATTTTGAGCACCCTTCGATACGTCCTTTGGACTACTCAGGGTGCGGAAAAAAAGTTGAGGAAAATTGGTTCTTAAATAATCACTAAGTTTGTCTAGAAATTGAAAAATTAACCTTGATAAATCACAACAATGAAAACAAACAAAACTGTAGCATGGGTCCTCACTGGATTAATTTCTTTAGCATTTTTAGGCAGCGCCGTTGGTAAATTCACAGCCAATGCGGAAGCACTAAAGATGGCTGAACAATTTGGTATTAATGCCTCGACGTATTTATACATCGGAATGATTGAATTGATTTGTTTGATTCTTTTTATTATTCCACGTACTGGAATTTTGGGCACCCTACTCCTGTCTGCCTATATGGGTGGAGCGATTGCCACGCATTTGGAACATGGACAATCGGTTATTGCTCCGTGCGTGGTGCAAACCGTCTTGTTTCTGGTGGCATTTTATCGTTTTCCTGAATTGCGGACAACCTTGTTTTCCGGGAAATAGGCTTCTATGATTCATTGGCACACTCCTACTCCACCGGAAGCACCTTTTTATGCTTCGATTTTCAATTACTACTTAGCAGATAAGCTCGACGGATATCAAGCCTACGATGAAAAAACGCTTGAACTCGTGAAGGAAATGCCCGGTTATTTGGGGTATGAGAGCATGAAACAGGACGGACGCGGTATGTTCATTAGTTATTGGAAAGATATGGAATCGATTCGAGCGTGGGCCTCCCACCCCATCCATGAAGAAGCCAAAGCCTTGGGCATCGCGCAATGGTATCAATCCTACACCAGCATGATTGCGGAGGTTGGACGGTTTCATGAGAAAAAGTAAATGATTTCTCCGTTTAGATAAGTTTAGTTTCTGTTCTTTTGAAAATTAGAATCTGGAAGTACAATATCCAATTGCATGGAGTCTATTTTATGCAAAAAGTTGTCTTTTTCTTCTGTGGTAAAAGCGCCTTGGGATTGCCATTTTTTCAATTCATTTGAAGGCAATGACATCAGATACCAAGCGAAGGCTCTTTGTGAGGCATTGTACCCCTCTACTTTAGTGCTATCAGTAAGTCCTGATGTAAATGGATTTAATTCCTTTTCGTTGCGAGTAATCTTCTGATAATTACCACAACTTATTAGACACAATGTAAATGCAAGAAATGTATATAACTTCACCATCTAGTTTCGGAGTAAACGTTCTGGAAACAATCCGTTACAGTCCCCTTCAAACTGCACGTTGTTCATTGGGTCATCTGATAGAGTCAATTATCAAATTCTTCAGCCACAAAAAAAGCGACCGAAGCCGCTTTAAATTTCTTTACTAACAGCGTGCTTATTGCTTAACGATCGTGGTTTTTTGTCCATTGACCGCAATCACATACATTCCCGGTGCAAGAGAACTGATATTTAGTTTTTGCTCATTACTCGATAAAAGTAAGGTACCGTCTAGGGCATAAACCAACTTTTCTCCCACGTGATCAACAGTTACCACATCATTCGCTGGATTTGGATAAACCGCTAAGCCGTCATGGATTTCAGTTAATCCTACGTTTGAGCGTACATCAAACACGACCGTTCCTGGCGAAGTACTAACAGCAAATTGAGTAATCTCAGTATTGTTTCCGTCGAAAATATGTACCGTTCCGTACGAGAAGAAATCCGTTTCTGAACAATAGAAATTACCGCTTACTGGCTCTTGTGCCAACTCATAATAGTTTGTTTGGTGACCCACCACTGGACCGGTAGTATTCATTACGCTCATATCAAATTCATTCAAGGTCGTTTCCATGGAAATTTGATACACTAATTTGTCGTCGCGTAACGCAGAAGTTCCGCACCCCGTTCCTGCATTCGCCAAATTCACGGTATTCGCTACACCAGAAACCAAAGAGATTTCAGATACAGAAGATCCACTCCAATCTTTATTGTTTACCGTATATAACTTCCCGTTGTACACCATTAAATTATCAGGATTTTTACCGTCCGGACCTAAATCAATCTCGTTACCGTAAGTTAATGTTGTTAAATCTAGTGCGCCAACGATTCCTTTTTCATTCCCCCACTCGTAGCCGTTGTTCACTGCGATATACGCTTTATCTCCAACCACTGCGATATTCTGTGCGGCCCACTTCGGTCCAACCACGGTATCAATGGCTTGAATCAACTGTAAGGAATTCGCATCATATACATGCAAATATGAGTCATAGGTAGTTAAGTACTCTCCTCGAGTGGCAATTAATTTACCTTGACTAATGGCTAAGTTTCTTACTCCCGGACAATTAACTTCTGCGATTAAACTATGTGCATTCAAATCATACTTTAAAATTTTAGAATCTGCTGCAACATAGTATGCATTCCCATCGATGATTAAGTCGGAGGCAAAGCGCATGTTATTTATCGTGCTTACTTCCTGGTAGGTTTGCGTTGCTGGATTATAAGAACCCACTGTTACGGGAGTTAGAATTTGATTCAAATTGTAATCAAAATATCCCTCGTTCAAGATTAATACTTGGTGCAAATAGTTCTGTGCTTGTGCGCACAAAGTAAGGCCTAGGCCAACAATTAAAAAAACTTTTTTCATTCGTTCTGTTTTTAAACGGTTAATAAACTAAAAACTCGCAAAAGAAAAAAGAGGGAACCGAATAGGTACAATACGCCCTATAACCGAGTCCGACTTTATTCTGAAGTCATCTCTCTGCTCAAAGGCAAGTCTTCTGGCTTACACCAACGCTGGTTCCCTTCCCGTTTTCACAGTGGTTATCAACCGCTTACAGTGCTTACAGCTGCAGATACAGCTCCGGATTTACACCGGATTCCTTTTTAATTCCGAGTGAACGGAAACCAAAGAACAAGGCAAAGGTAGGTAAAGATCACATACCAAACACATCATAGGACTTTTCATTGTATTTTTACCCCATGGATTTTACACAATTTACCCTTGAAGAAGTGAATGCACTAAACCAGAATACCCTTATGGAAGCCTTGGGAATTGAATGTGTTGAATTGGGGATTAATTACTTGAAATTCAAAATGCCGGTAGATCAACGAACGCATCAACCCATGGGGATTTTACATGGTGGCGCTTCCGCTGCGCTCATTGAAACCGTAGGCTCTTTTGGAAGTTTTCTCATGGCTGACAAAACAAAAGAACGTCCCGTAGGTCTTTCCATTAATGCGGAACATATTCGCGCGGTACGGAATGGAAACGTAATAGCTACAGGGACGCTGATTCATACGGGGGGAAGCACACACATTTGGCAAGTTGATATTCATGAAGAAACAACCGAACAATTAGTTTGCACCGGACGTTTAACCATCATGCGAATAAAAAAATAGGATGGTGCTTTATTACCGAATTCCAGGACATGAACTTGTAACATGCCACGGTCAATTTCACCCCATATCCATGGATGAAACGCCGATTGGATTTGTTGTTTCCAACGCGGATGGTGAAAAACGCTATGTCTTTAAAACAAATCCTGCCAAGCCCTTTGTTGTACAATCACAAAACCCACCGCATCAGGCCACAAAAGGCGAATACATAATGGCCTTGGACCGCATTACGGATGGAATTCATAATAGCAAATTAAAAAAAGTAGTTTATTCTCGAGTGATTAAACGCCCCCTAAAACAAAGCAAGCGATTTTCCTATTTTGAGCGTTTAATGCAGACTTATCCGCAAGCTTTTGTTTACTATTTTGAGGATGAAAATTTGGGTTCATGGATAGGAGCCACCCCAGAAATCTTACTCAGACGTATTGATTCTCATTGCTTTGTCATGTCTTTAGCAGGGACAAAAAAAGCGAATGAAAACAGAATGTGGACTGAAAAAGAAGAAATAGAACAACTATTGGTAACAGATTTTATTCTTGAGGGAATAAACGGGTTAACCCTTGGTGATGTTGACGTTGATGGTCCATACCTTCACCATGCAGGTCCGGTTGAGCATTTACGAACAGACATTACGTTCAACATTGATTCCAAACGCGAAGGACAATTAATCCAGCAATTGCATCCAACCCCAGCCGTTTGTGGCTTACCTCGCAACATGGCAAAACAAGTGTATGAGGCGTTCGAAATACATCGCCGTGAATTATATACTGGATATATCGGTGTATTTGAGGCACATCAAACGCATTGTTATGTGAATTTGCGCTGCGCTAAATTAATTGATGATGAACTGTTCGCATTTGTTGGCGGAGGAATTACGGATGAATCTGTGCCAGAATTGGAATGGACAGAAACAGAAAATAAAAGTAAAACACTCTTCGACCTCCTTTAAATCTAGTAACTTTACCGTATGATTTGCAGCGATAAATGGGTAGTACAATTGGTGGTAGACCAATGCAAAGCACGTGACATTTCTCATTGGGTATTTTCGCCTGGTTCAAGAAATGCCCCGTTCGCAATCACCGTTGATTCTGACCCATATTTCCGCACCACAGTAATACATGATGAGCGATCTGCTGCATTCTTTGCCTTAGGCATGGCAGAACGACTTAATCAACCGGTAGTTTTATGTTGTACGTCGGGGTCAGCACCCGCAAATTACCTTCCGGCCATAACCGAAGCATATTACAGAAACATCCCCTTATTGGTAGTTTCAGCTGACCGTCCCCAAGCCTGGACCGATCAAGGCGATGGACAAACGATTCGCCAATTGAATTTATTCAAAGATTTCACGCACAGTGTTGTTCACTTGGAAGATGGTCCATTAAGCGATCAGACCCTATGGCAACATCAACGTGAAACCGCGATCTTGTTTGACAAACTCCAACATTATGGTCCTGCCCATATCAATATAGGGCTATCAGAACCCTTGTATCAAACAGCCTCGAAGGAAAGAGCCTTTGAACGCAACATTACGGTACTTCAAAATTTTTCCCCAAGCAAAGAAGCCATCCATACAATCGCAAAAGCGATCGAAGGAAAAAAGGTGATGGTATTGTGCGGACAACTTTCAGAGGACTTAGCCTTATTGCAGGCGCTTGAAATATTTGCATCAAACAGTAATGTGGTTGTCTTAACTGAAAACACGTCGAATCTTTGGTGCGAGCGGTTTAATGCGTGCATTGACCGTTCATTGAATCGCATTGATAAAACGAATGAAGAAGACTTCATGCCGGAAGTTCTAATTAGCCTTGGCGGAGCCGTAGTTTCAAAACGCATTAAATCCTTCTTGCGAAAAAGTAAGTTACACCTGCACATTCGCATTGGAATCTCATTTCCTACAATGGATACCTATCAACAACTCAGTCATTCGTTGGTGTGTGAACCCGCTTCGTTTTTTCAAGCATTAAATGAGCAACTTTCCAATAAAGCATCGGTGAATTTCTTTGGGAAATGGAAGCAATTGGATTATGAAATCAAGGACCGCATGCCTTCATTTCTACCGGAAACAGACTTGCTTACAGATTTCCATGTGTATCAAGCATTTTTTGAACTCGTTCCTGAAGGAACCACGATTCATATGGCCAACAGTTCGGTTATCCGTTATTGCCAGTTATTTGACCCAATCAAAGGATGTCAGTATTTTGCAAATCGTGGTACCAGTGGGATTGATGGCAGTACGAGCACCGCGTTGGGTTATGCCTCCAAAGACCAAGGGCTTAACATTCTACTTACGGGCGATGTATCTTTCTTGTATGACTCTAATGCCTTGCGATTAAGGGATTTAGCGCCAAACATGAAAATAATTCTAATAAATAATCAAGGAGGGGGGATTTTCAGGATTATTGACGGATCGAAGGATGCCGAGCAACGCAGTCGCTTTTTCGAAGCATCGCATGAACTAAAAGGTACAATTGCTCAGGAATACGGATGGAAATATCGACAATGCCAAGCGGTAGGAGATCTTGATGAAGCGATGCAGGCCCTGCTCTACACCGGGGATGTTAATTGTTTAGAAATAATGACCGATGCGAATCAATCGCCACACACATTGAAAGACTTTTTTAACTTTGTAAGATGACAGAAATATTTGAAATATTATTACGACCACAAGGATGGATGTACCTTGGATTGTTATCCGTATTGGAAATCGTTTTAGGTATTGACAATATAATTTTTATTTCGATAATAACAGACAAGCTGAAAGTAAAAACCAGCAAAAACAAGGCAAGAACCTTAGGATTGACACTTGCCTTGGTAATACGTTTTATATTACTCGCTTTGCTTAGCCTTTTGGTTCACCTCGTTCAACCGATTTATCAGCCTTGGTTTGGTCAATTTAACTACGAAGATTTAGTGCTTTTGGTAGGCGGGGTATTTTTAATCTATAAAAGTACGATTGAGATGCACCATAGTATTTCTAAAGACGAAAAGAAAGAGGATAAAACTGAATTAACATTTAGCAGCGTGGTAACTCAAATTGTGCTGGTAGATTTGGTGTTTAGTTTTGATTCTGTTATTTCAGCGATAGGTATGACCAACGGCATGGAAGACCAATTGCATGCGAATCCAATCATCATTGTATACCTGTCGGTCTTGATCTCTATGCTGGTGATGATTAAATTCGCGGGTGTTATTAGTGATTTTATACAGCGAAATCCAACCATTAAAACGATTGCCTTAAGTTTTCTCTTGATGATTGGTGTCTTTTTAGTAGCTGAATCCTTTGGTCATAAGGTTCCTAAAGGGTATATCTATTTTGGATTCGCTTTTTCTATGTTTGTGGAAATCATTAATATTCGAATCCGAAAAAACCATTCTTAAAATCTAAGTCCAAGGGTTAACTTCAAGTCGTCCGTAAGCAAATAGGTTGGATTTTTAGTCAATGCCATTTTTATTCCCTTCGGTGAACGAACCTCGTAACAAATCACTTCTTTGTTGATGGATTTTAAGAAATTAATTTCTTCCCTGGTTATTTGTGCACTTCGAATACAAATCCCGCGGAGCCTAGGCTCATTGGCAAGCAATTCGCTGGTTAACTCAGTCACATCATTAATCGAAAGAAAAACCTGGAAATCATATTTAAAAACATCCACATAAGACAATGAACTCACTATTAGAGCGAATTTAGTGGTGTCGAAATCCAAGGCAAGCAGTGCAGATTTTAACTCCTGAGCCTTCGATATTCCCAGTATTTTTAAATCCAGAAAGGTATACGCTTTTGAAAGTTCTACTGTAGTTGCCGCATCCAGCTTAAGCAAGGGTTCCTTTTTCAATGTGTTATAGTAGGCGCTCTTTAATTCTTCCGTAGTTTTCTCTTCAACTGATCCGGATAAATTCGTTTCATCATCCAGTAAATCGTTATGGAACAACCATAGTTTTCCTTGAGCATCCATCCGAACATCCACTTCTACCCCACTGCACCCGGTTAAGGATGATGCATAGCGGATCGCATCCAAGGAATTATCATGGTAAATTGCATTTGGATTTTGGAGTCCTGTCGCCGCGTGACCAAAAATCTTGGTCGTTGAATTATTGACTTTGGAACAGCCCCAAAGTACAAGCAATAGCCCCATCAAACTACTTAAACGCATACTGAAGTCCCAAATTGATTGAATAGTCTAAATACCCGTGTCTACTTTCTGCCGCTTGAACTTCAAGTCCCTTCCCTACGCCACCAGAAAACGTGAGGTCAAACGGAATCTTCGTAAAGCTACTCCATTCAACAATGCAAAGCATGCCCAGTTCTGCGCGGTGATAATGAAAACCGAAGGGTTTACCCAATAAACCAAAGGAATAGCGAAGGAATGGATGAAGTGAAGCCTTATCAAGCTGAATAGCATACGCACTTTGAAGCCCCGTTTGACTGAACACCACTCCCGAAGCCAGGTTGCGTTGACCAAACCCTTGTTGTAATTCAAGACGCATGTGCTTACCTTGGAATCCTGCCGCCAGCTGATGAATAAAATCCATTTTTTGTAGGCCAAAGGAATAGCCAATGAACGAAGTATGTTTGGTTTCTTGGGCTGAAATCTTATTGGAAAACCCGATGAAAAACAATGTTAAAAACACGACCAAAACCCTTAAAAAACATGTGTTGCTCCCAACCATTCCTGATTTATTTTGTTACAAGAGTATGAAAATTAAATTAATTATCCTTTTTACAGGAATCTTCTTGTCAACCGGTTTCTTACAAGCACAAACCAATGTATCTGGTGGAATTTACCAAAACACCACATGGACCTTGGCAAACAGTCCGTATCAGGTGAATGGATCCATTGTTGTTTTTCCAGGGAATACCTTAACGGTTGAACCGGGTGTAACCATTCTAATCAACAATGCCAATACACAGAATATATACATTGAAACCAGAGGCACCTTAAACTTGGTTGGAACAGATCAATTACCTATTACTGTTCGTACCACAACGGATACTACCAACATAGGCTGGCAAGGATTTGTGTGTACATCTTCTCAGGGTGGATTGCTAACTGCGGATCGTTTTAGAATTTCGAATGCGGCAACTCCGTTTGCCTATGAGGCGCCACTTTCTTTATATCAATACACCAACTGCAGGTTCTCTCATTGTGGACAAGCCGTTACAGTAGGTAATGAAACCATATTGAATGATTGTCAATTCAGAGGAAATACAACCGCAGTATACGGGTGGAGTTTTTTCACGATTAACAATTGTTTTTTCAAGGACAACGAAACTGCAATCAATGCATACAGCACCGCCTTTACGATGACCAATAGCTCTTTTATAGAAAACATTACGGGTCTTACATTTTCCGCAGGTGTTTTTGATTCTATGTACATAGACAATTGTATTTTTCAAAATAATGGTGCAGCCCTTAGCAATCCCAATAACGGTAAGGTTCAGAACTGTACGTTTTTAGATAACACCATTGGGATTCAAGGATCGTATGTCTGCGAAATCAAAAACAATACCTTCAATTACAACGAATTGGCGGTTAATGTTTCTGTGCTCACTTCACTCACCAACAATGAAATCAATAACAACACGGGCGGAGTTCGGATTTCAGATATCAGCAGTTCAACCAATGCCCCAATAATTACAAACAACGAGATATGTGGCAACATCAATTTTAATGTGGACAACAATACCAACGTAAATTACTCCTTATTGAGCAACTGTTTTTGCGACTTGGATTCCAGTGGGATCGAGCAATATTTATTAGATGGTTATGACGATATCACCAAAGGATTGATTAACTATCAAGTGTTTGATTCTTCGTGTACGACCATATTAACAACCGTATTAAAATTCAACAACACGGCAGGTATTGATACCCCTCAGATGAATTACCGCATTGAAAATCCAGTACTTGATCAACTTCATATTCAAGCGGAGGTTGTTATTTCGGATCTTGTCGTAAGCGATTTACAAGGGAAAGCAGTACGCATCCAATCCCTTGGAAATAATGTATTTGATGTCAGTACCCTTTCAAAAGGATGCTATATTATACAACAGATTAACCAATCTCCTTCGAATATCAAACTCATTAAACTTTAATCGTATTCACATGAAAACGCTCTTATTATTCTTCTCAATCATAGCATCTTCCGCTGTAATTGCGCAAACTTCAGTTTCCGGAGGCATTTACAATAACACGACGTGGAATCTTGCCGGTAGCCCCTATTTGGTTACGGGATCAATCGTGGTTTTTCCGAACAGAACCCTAACAATTGAACCTGGTGTTGAAGTAATTGTGTCAGCGGATTACACGTTCAATACAGGGAATTTCATCTATTTAGAAGTTCGTGGGAGTTTAATTGCGAACGGAACGAGTAATGCACCCATCGTCTTTACGAGTTCGGATACCACCATAGGTTTCTATAATTGGGAAGGAATTCGAATTAAAGGAAGTCAAGGTGGAACCGTTCAGATGAATCATTTTGAATTGCATAATACATGGTATGGTATTAATAACGACATCGCTCAACCGGGCGTGAGTTATGTTTTTGATGAATGTTATTTCCGTTCCAACCAGTACGGGTTGCAATTAAACGCAGATCTTGTGTACAACAACTGTATTTTTGAATCAAATGGCGTTGGACAAGCAGCACAGATTTCTTACGGTTCGTTAACGGCTACTAATTGCCAGTTCTTAAACAATTTTTGCTCATTTACTTGGTCAAACAACATCAATGTGAACAATTGCTTATTTTCCGGAAATCAAAATAACATTATTGGTTCGCCTGGCATAATTCAAAATTCTCAATTTTATAACAACACCTTTGGAATGACTGAAATTTCAAACATTACAGTAAGTCAATGTGTATTTGATGGAAATGGAACCGGAATCGATGGGAGTTCAACCTGTGTGATTACCAACTCAACCTTTACCAATAACAGCATTGCTGTAAAGATTGGTGATGCCAGTACGGTAAGTCAAAACACCATTACAGACAATGCAATTGGGGTTCAAGTATTGGGCTATGATCCAAATACTACAAGCATCGACAGCAACCTTATTTGTAACAACAGTATACACAACCTTGAAAACCTCACAGACAAGAATTATCAAGTTAATTTGAATTGTTTTTGCTCCCAAGATTCAACGATTATTGAAAACGGAATTTTGGATGGATACGATGACATTACACGCGGATTGGTTAACTATGCAATCTATGACGACTCCTGTCAGACCGTAGTTAGTTATGTTACCAAAATTGATTTGGGTGGTCCGGCTGGGTTGACAGCATTGGACGAACAATGGAATACGTGGTACGACGGAGAATCCTTAGTAATTGAGAATAATATCCCAGGGATTTTCAGCATTTATGACATCCAAGGAACTCGAATAATGAACGCTTCAGCAACTGTTGGATTGAATAAAATCAGCCTTATATTACCCCAAGGATTATACCTAGTAGGTCGTGAAGGGGGGCAAACTCAAAAGGTGTTTATCGGAAACTAATCAAACAAGGTAGGCTGATCGTCATCCTCTTTTTTGGTGAAGTCCCACTCAACGCTTCCATCTGATCCTTCTTCTGCTGTATCTTCCGCTGAAGCTATATTGCCTTCCACTTCAAATGGAACCTCTTCAACGGGCCACGGTTCTTTGCCTTCTGCAATTTCATGAGTTAGGAGAATCTCTTTGACCTTCATTTTTGTGACTTGATTTCCTTGGGCCTTCATGCCTTTCACATCAATTAAGTCGGCTAAATTCAACACTTGATCAGGTAAGTTTTTGGTTTCCTTGAGTTGCTTATTAAATACCACTCTAATTTCAGGACGATATGCCGTTGAAACTACTTGCAAGTAGGAACCTTCAGATTCACTGATGAACGAAACTCGTTTGTCTGACATCACCTCACAGGTAAAGCGCTTCACGAAGTTGATTTCCTTTTCTGCATCAAAATACACGCAAGAGATTGGACGGTGCGGATTCCATTTTTCTAAATGAACCATGTCCTCATCAAAGTGATTTGAAAGATCAAATGAACTTAAGCGATATTCGCCGTTTCTATACAAGGTAAGAATTCGGTCGTCGCCCTTGAAATCTCCAAGAAATCTACCTCTCCCTTCATCGTTTAGTCGACCAACCACATCATCATACCATATTTTTCTTGCGGCTAAGGTGCTGCCTCCTACTTCTTTCTGAACAATTTTTTGAATGATTTCTTTGGTCACCCGATTCCCAGCGGAGTTTCTTCCTTTAATCAATAACTCCCCTAAATCGACATCAAATCGGAGGCGTTTTAAATGCGGTCTTGGACGCAATAACACGGACACCACCTCACGCTCTCCGTTCGGATGAACCGAGAAATATAACATTTTTGATCCTTTGACTCCTCGCGTTAAATCATATTCAGTATCACGGGTAATTGAATTCACATAGAAGCGTTTCATCATGGTTGAACCACCAAGTCCATCTTGATAGAACATGTGATAAATCGTTCGTGTATCTCCTTTTTTCCAGACGTTGGCATACACCAAGTCCTTACCAACAAATTTCTTATCGGAAACCTTTGTGATTAGCATTTTACCGGAAGAGAAAAAGCAAATGATATCATCAATTTCGGAGCAATCACTTACGGGTTCATTCTTACGTAAACCGTATCCAATAAATCCTTCTTCGATATCTACATACAATTTCCGATTGGCGATGATCACTTTAGTTGCACTAATCGTATCAAATACCTTAATCTCTGTTTTTCGTTCTTTACCTTCACCGAAACGCTTTTTAAGGTCTTTATAATAATCAACCGCAAAGTCGATTAAGTTAGCGAGGTGATGTTTCACCTGCTCCATTTCCTCCTCAATCTTCAACAAAGACTCATCCGCCTTAGCCCCATCAAATCGGGTAATCCGAATCATAGGAATCTGTGTGAGTTTATGTAAATCTTCATCTACAATTTCTCGAATGAGTTGTTTCTTAAACGGTTTGAAGCGGTCGTATAAATACACATACAAAGCTTCACGGTCGCTGTACAATTTGAAATCAATGTACATTTCGTGGTTAATGAACAACTTTTCTAAGGTAGAAAAGTGCCATTGTCGCTCTAATTCATCCAATCGAATTTCTAGTTCTAACTTCAACAGGCGAACGGTATGATCGGTATTGATTTTTAGAATTTCGGAAACCCCAAGGAAACGCGGTGTATCGGCGTCAATAATGGAAGAATTCGGAGAAATTGAAACCTCACAATCTGTGAACGCATACAAGGCATCAATGGTTTTATCCGGAGAAACACCCGGTGCCAAATGAATGATGATTTCGGCTTCTGACGAAGTATTATCCTCAATCTTTTTAATCTTAATCTTACCTTTATCATTAGCTTTTAATACGGATTCAATCAACGAGGTAGTCGTTGTACCGTATGGAATTTCGTGCACAATTAAGGTCTTGGTATCAACCTTCTTGATTTTTGCACGAACACGTACCCTACCTCCCCTTAACCCGTCGTTATAATTGGTGAAATCTGCCATTCCTCCGTTCGGGAAATCTGGCATGATTTCTACTTTTTTTCCACGCAAGTGGTTTATGGAATTATCGATGAGTTCGATGAAATTGTGCGGTAAAAACTTACAGGCCATTCCCACGGCAATCCCTTCTGCTCCTTGTGCTAGCAAAAGCGGGAACTTCATTGGTAAATTCTCTGGCTCCTTATTTCTGCCGTCATACGAAGAAAGCCAAGTGGTTGTTTTTGGATTAAATGCAACATGCAGGGCAAACTTGGATAAGCGTGCTTCAATGTAACGTGCCGCCGCAGCGCCATCCCCAGTTAAGGTGTTACCCCAGTTCCCTTGACAATCAATTAACAAATCTTTTTGCCCTAACTGCACTAAGGCGTCCCCAATCGATGCATCGCCATGGGGGTGATATTTCATGGTATTTCCAATGATGTTGGCCACTTTATTGTAGCGTCCATCCTCCATTTCGCGCATGGAGTGTAGAATTCGACGTTGTACGGGCTTCAAACCATCTTGCAAGGAAGGAACGGCACGTTCTAAAATCACATAGCTCGCATAATCTAAAAACCAATTTTCATAGAGTCCACTTACGGGGACAATTTTCTCATCTACCTTTTTATTTTCAAAGGGATTATGGTCTTCACCTTGCGGCGTCATATCTTCTATTTCGTCTTCTGCCATGGTTATGCGACTTCTAATTCAGTGTTTTCTTTTCCTTCATCAGCTGCCTGATCTTTCTCTACCCGTAAATTCTCGATAATAAAATCTTGTCGTTCCTGGGTATTCTTGCCCATGAAATAAGATAGAATTGAGTCTATAGACGCTTCTTTACTTAAGAGCACCGGCTCCAAGCGAATGTCCTCGCCAATGAAGTGAACAAATTCATCCGGTGAAATCTCACCGAGTCCTTTAAATCGAGTGATTTCGGGCGCTTTTCCAAGCTCAAGAATTGCATTTCTTCGTTCCTCGTCGGAATAGCAATAAATGGTTTTCTTTTTATTTCTCACACGAAACAAAGGCGTTTGCAGTACATAGACATGGTTGCGTTTAACCAAGTCCGGGAAGAACTGCAAAAAGAAGGTTAACAACAACATGCGTATGTGCATTCCATCGACATCGGCATCGGTTGCAATCACAATGCGGTTGTAGCGAAGGTTATCTAAATCATCCTCAATATCCAAGGCGGCTTGCACCAAATTAAACTCTTCGTTTTCATATACCACCTTTTTGGTAAGGCCATATACATTCAGAGGTTTTCCACGCAATGAAAAAACTGCTTGGGTATTCACGTCTCTTGACTTGGTAATGGATCCACTTGCGGAATCCCCCTCGGTAATAAACAAGGTAGTATCTTCCCTACGACTGTCTTTAAGATCCGTTAAATGGATTCTGCAATCGCGAAGTTTCTTATTGTGAAGGCTTGCTTTTTTGGAACGATCCCGCGCAATTTTCCGAATACCTGCCAATTCTTTGCGTTCGCGTTCGGCTTGCTTAATTTTCTTTTCAATCGTTTCGGCTACGTCCGGATTGCGGTGCAAGTAATTATCTAATTTATCTTTTAGGAAATCATTTACAAAGGCGCGCATGGATTTACCTCCAGGCTCAATCTCAACGGACCCTAATTTAGTCTTAGTTTGCGACTCAAATACGGGTTCAATCACTTTAACAGAAATTGCAGCGACAATGGATTGACGGATATCAGAGGCTTCGTAGTTTTTGTTGTAAAAATCACGAATTACTTTGGCTACCGATTCCCGAAACGCACTTTGATGTGTTCCTCCTTGGGTCGTATGTTGACCATTAACAAACGAATAATAATCCTCTCCGTAGGTTCTTCCGTGTGTGAACGCCACTTCGATGTCTTCATCTTCCAAGTGAATAATCGGATACAAGGGATCGCCATCCATATTGTTTTCCAACAAATCTTTCAGACCATCTTTTGATTGGAACTTCTCTCCATTGTAATACATGCTTAAGCCTCGATTGAGGTAGCAGTAGTTCCACATCATTTTCTCCAGATAGGCCGTCTTGTAAGCGAACTTCTTAAAGACTTGCTCATCAGGTATAAACTCTACGTAAGTTCCGTTTTGCTCGGTAGTAGCAACCAATTCTGTCTCACTAACCAAATTACCCATGGCAAACTCGGCAGACTTCATTTGACCGTCACGCACGGAGTACACTTTAAAATAAGACGACAGTGCATTGACTGCCTTGGTCCCTACCCCGTTTAATCCAACCGATTTCTTAAAGGCTTTGGAATCGTATTTTCCTCCGGTGTTCATTTTTGAAACCACTTCAACTACTTTTCCTAGCGGAATTCCGCGGCCATAATCACGCACCGACACTTTCCCGTCCTTTACTTTAATATCTACACGCTTACCGTTACCCATAACAAATTCGTCGATGCAGTTATCGACAACCTCTTTTACTAGAATATATATTCCATCGTCGGCCGCCGCGCCATCGCCTAATTTACCAATGTACATCCCGGGACGCAAGCGGATGTGCTCCTTCCAATCCAGGGACCGAATGTTATCTTCTGTATATTGATTTTCTGCCATAGTTTTGTGTATCCTAACAAAAATAGGAGTTAAAGGCAGTCGAAACACATGTAAAATCAATGATTTATGAACATTTGTCCTTTAAAAAGCATACGGAATTCATAAAACAAAAAAAACCACCCCGAGGGATGGTTTTTTAGTTTAGCACAGTCAAAAGTTATGCTTTCAACCGCTTGGAGAAATCGATTAGAATTGGTGTTGCTACACATAGCGAAGAATATGTACCGATAATTACACCAACTAACAATGCAAACAAGAATCCTTTAATTGACGGTCCACCGAAAATAAACATGATTAACACAACCACAAATAAAATCATGGAGGTGTTAAATGTACGACTCAAGGTAGTATTTAGCGATCGGTTAATGATTTCATAATGATGATCGGTATCTCCGCTGGAGCGTAAGTTTTCACGTATCCTATCAAATACAATGACCGTATCGTTCATCGAATATCCAATTACCGTCAAAATAGCCGCAATAAATGCTTGATTTACATCTAAACTGAATGGAAGCCATCCATGCAATAGAGAGAATACAGATATTACAAAGAATGCATCGTGAATTAAACCGACAATCGCACCTACTGAATACTGCCAGTAACCAAAACGGAACAAGATGTACAAGAAGATAGCTATTAAAGCGACGGTCATCGAGATGAATGAAGAGTTCCATAATTCACTTGACACCGAGGCACTCACAGTTCGTTGCCCCATAATAACCGCTTTACCCATAGAAGGCTCCAACACCTTCAATGCATCGAGCATTTTACCTTTTACCTCCTCAGTAGCTCCATCCTCTTTCAACTTGTAGTTTGTTGTAATTTCTACATTAAACTCATTAGAAACAGTTTTTAACTCAATAGAAGAAACTTCTTTATTCTCGATAAACGTTTTATTTAACTCTGCACGGATTTTCTCGATATCCGCTTTTTTATCAAACTTCACAGCAAAGGTACGTCCACCGGTAAATTCCACACTTTCTTTAAGACCACGGGTGAATAGACTTACCATCCCAATTACCGTTACCGAAATAGAGAAGATGTAAAAATACTTCCGTGCACCAATCCAATTGAAGTTAAAGTTTTGGAATAACCCTTTTGAAAACTTCGTGTCGAAAGACACCCCTTTATTTCGCTCCATCCAGAAGGTAATAACCAACCTTGAAATAAAGATGGCAGAGAATACTGAAGTGAAGATACCCACGATTAAGGTAGTCGCAAAGGACTCAATTTCACCTGTTCCGAAATACTTAAGAATCACCGCAACTAATAAGTGGGTCATGTTCGCATCGATAATTGAAGGCAAGGCTTTTTTGAAACCAATTTCAATCGCTTTAGACGTTTCATTGCCTGCGCGTTGCTCTTCACGAATACGTTCAAAGATCAAGATGTTCGCATCCACCGCAGTACCAATAGTTAAAATGATACCGGCAATCCCCGCAAGGGTAAGAACTGCACCAAAGGATGCCAAACAGCCCATGATGAAAATTACGTTGGCAAACAACGCAATATTAGCAGCCATACCCGATTTCCCATAATAGAAATACATGTATAACAATACGGCAAGGAAGGCAAATCCGAAGGAAACTAAACCGGCATTAGAGTTTTCAGCTCCGATGCTTGGTCCAACACGGTTTTGTTCTTTGATCAAACATGGCGCAGGCAATGCCCCACCGTTTAAAAGTCCAGATAATGACTCAGCCTCTTCAAAGGTGAAACTACCAGAAATTTGTGTGTTTCCGTTTGTAATTGGATTAATCACTGTAGGTGCTGAATACACTACATTATCCATGGTAATTGCAACGATTCGATCCTTGTTTTCTGTGGTCATTTGACCCCACTCATCGGTACCTTCTGCAGTCATTGCAAGATCTACTGTGATTTTCCCATCACGTTGATCGTACCCAGTTGATGCGCTTGAAATATGCTGTCCGTTTACGCGCGCCTTTCCATCGATAGGCACTTTACACGCATAAAGCATATATCCAGTTTGTTTCTTTTTGTTGTTTAACTCATCCGGTTCTGCACCCCACATGAATTTAACGTTCTTTGCTGCAAAAATTTGCTGAATGTCTGCTCTTCTTAAGATTTGATCTACTGCCGCACGGTCTTTGGCTAAGGTAAATCCGATTGCGAATTGTCCAACCGGTTGCACATAGCTCATTAAGCTTTTGTCCATCCCCCCAGTTAATGTTTGAGTAGCATTTGCTAACGTTTGGGTAGTATCCGTTGTTGCGGTAGTATCCGTGTTGTTATCTAAACGCTCCGGAGATTTACTTAGGGCATCCGCAGCCGTAAGCTCAGCATTCAACTCAGAAGGCATGTAGGTTTCGAAAAACTCTAAGTTCGCAGTAGACTTTAATTTTTGTGCTACGGTGTTCTCGTCTTGAACTCCTGGAAGCTCGATGTAAAGACGGTTGGTAGATAAATCTTTTTGAATGTTTGGTTGCGCTACGCCAAATTGATTAATCCGACGATACATAATTTGCTCTACTCCATCCATGGCTGAAGTCAACAAGTCTCTAAAATACTTTTCTACCTCAGCATCTGTTGAGTTCACACCAATTCCGTCTCCTTTCAATAGAAGACCAAGTTTCATTTTGTTTTTCTTCGCGGATGCAACAAATAAGTCAAGGAAATCCCCTTTGCCATTCTCATATTTACTATTGGCTTCGTTGTAAATCTTACGGAACTTCAATGAATTCGGACTTTGTGCATGACTCATTAAAAGATCTCCAGTTGAAATCTCCATGGTAACACTCATACCACCAACCAAGTCAAGACCAAAAGCCAAGGAACGCTTTTTAACCTCAGAGAATGTCGACCCGAAAATCGGATAGATTGCTTTTGAACCTCTTTCCTTAAGAATTTCATTAATAAACGCTGCCTTCGCTAACTCTTCACCTTCAGGTGTATTAAAGTTAACTGTCGTATTGTTTGGTAAAAAACCGATACCTTTTAAGGAATCTTTTTGAGCAAACGCTTCTTTTTTCAACTCGCTTACACGAGCAACTGCTTCTTTTTCTGCTTTGCGTTCTTCACGTGTAGCGTACCAAGTAAATGATAATTGATATAAACAAACTACCGTCAGTAAAATGGTTAAAAACCAAAAAAATCCCTTATTTCTCATTGAGTCGCAGTATTATCGTAAATTAAAGGGTGCAAATATAGGATTTCCCCGCATTAAAATCAACTTTTTATACGGACTTCATTGTTTAGCACAATAAACGGGACGAATTTTAAATCGTATGGATAAAATCCATTAGTGTTTTAGCGAAGGATTCCCAACCATTTGCTTGGTTTTGTTTTGCGATATTGGCGCTAAAAATTGGTTTAGCATTTGAATTCATATACTGTTCTACTGCGTCAGCAATCTCCGCTGGCACTACGTTTTCAACCACATATCCTGTCACACCGTGATCAATACTTTCGGCAAGTCCACCCACATTCGTTGCAATGGTAGGAAGCTCAAAATGCTGTGAAATTCCACTAATACCGCTTTGTGTGGCGGACTTATAGGTTAACATACATACATCGCTCGCGGAGAAAAATACGGGAACTTCATGATCATCGATATAGCGTTCAAACACATGACAACGTTCCGTTACTTGTAGCTGCTCCATTAATCGCTGGTATTTTTTGAAATCGCCATAGGCCTCTCCCGCAATAATTAAATGATAGGAATCATCAAGTTTCGCGAGGGTTTCAATCAATACATCCAAGCCTTTGTAGTCTCGAATAATACCAAAAAACAGTAGAATTTTTTTGTCCTTCAACTGACTCAAACCAAGGGTCTGTAACGCAACGTCCCGATCAATTCTAGGTCCGAACTGATTATAAACCGGATGAGGAATCACCATACATTTAGCATCAGGAAGGTAGGACAATAAATCGGTCCTTACTTTTTCGGTCATGGCAATGAAGGCGTCATTCCGATTCAAGAAATATCGATTAAAGGCGTGGTCAAAAAATCTGCGTTCGTGTGGAATAACGTTATCTAAAATGGCAATGCGTTTGGTGAATCTTGATTGACGGCTCAGAACAAATCCCAAGGAAGGAGCAAAAAAGGTCATCCAATATTTTGTAAGCAAAACATCGGGTTTGGTCTTACGGATTTCTTTCGCGGTAAAAATATAAGTCAATGGATTAATGGTATCCAATACCCTTCGAGCTGGTATAGCATCTGCCTTATCCTCAGGGCTTACGAATTGCGTTTTACCAGGAAAAAGTAGGCTTGGATATTGTCGTTTAAATGTTACGGCACTGACCTCATGGTTTTTCTCGAGTTGGCGATATAACAAGGCATTGAATTGGGCGATTCCGCCGCGGTAAGGATAGAATGTTGATAGAAAACTAATCTTCATACTAGGCAATCGAGTTTAACCCCTTGTATACCGTTTGTGGTTCAATGTCATTCATACACGACGCACCACGAACACATTCATTCCCATAATAGCA
>Ga0315903_10003945_pt1 | contig 20180 bp, 30 predicted proteins | sample LakEriMetagenome_7_FD_203524 | JGI IMG/M metagenome (GOLD analysis project Ga0315903, IMG submission 203524) | Freshwater fungal communities from buoy surface, Lake Erie, Ohio, United States - Buoy 2 MA119 | ecosystem: Environmental > Aquatic > Freshwater > Lake | place: USA: Lake Erie, Ohio... | reverse complement strand
CCAGGCAATCATATCCTCTAAGGACATGAGCATACCCAGATAGGTTATTCTCTTCATTGTTATGGTGATTGACAGTACGAGCGGTGGTGATTAAAAAAACAGAACGAGGTGCGCCTATAGTACGAGATAACTCTAGGCATAGAACGAGATACCTGTATTAAAAAAAGGTAGTAGGTTTTACCCTACTACCTTTTCTCTTTAGGCTTCAATAAGCCTTACATCCTTGTATTCCGGATTCCTTTCGTTGGTAGTAACCCTCAGCTTATAGCTTTTGGATTCTTCCAATTTCTCAATGCCCGAAATATCCATCTGAACGCCTACCTTTCCGCTTGCCTTATCACTCTTTACCTTAAAGATAGCGATGCAAGCAGCCCAGGTTTTGTCATGGTTGGGCGTTCCCGGTTTGTTTACTTTGCCTTCCCGAATTTGGAAATCGCCCGTAAACTCAGCATCTACTTCTCCATTAGGTAATGAATTAGTAATAGTGCCTTCACCAATTTGAATAGCTGCCTTTGAAAACTTCGCCTTTGCAGTGTCCAATCCGTCTTTCTGAAATGTTGTTGTGACCATTTTCTGTTTTTTTACTTTTTGTTAAGATTTTTTTCGACTCAAACAATTTGCGTCAGCATAGCACCGGCGCCACCGTGTCGGAGTCGAACCCGGTAGGGGGTTATGATTGGGGGGGTCCCACAAATAGCCTATACATACAATTTTCCGCAGAGGGGTGTTTTTATAGACCCGGGGGTGTTTATAAGAGCAAGGGATATCTTTACAGACGGGGGTATTTTGTAAAGGGATAGCTTGACGTATTTAAGATGAGAGGGTTTTATTTACATTTGGGGTATGGAAAATGCTGAAGAATCAAAAAAAGGCTGCTGGGTATGGCTGCTGGTCGTGATATTTACGATAGGGTGTGTGGTATTGTATGTTATGGAGGGTTGTGGTGCTGGTGCGGGGTACATACGGGAGAGGTAAGGTATTTTATATGCTATCGGGTATAGACAAAGTCGCCCAGAGGAGATCATTATATGCTATCGGGTATAATTTGAGAATCACTGTAGGGATGATTTGATTGACAAAGGAGTTTGATTCTCACTGGTGCGAAACAAGGGGATAAAATAAAGAGTTAAATATTATTAACATTACTGATATTTAGTATATTTGGGTATGGAAACGAAAACATACCTGACCCCTAATTACGATAAGGCTTTAGAAGCTTTGGGGTGGATAAAGTTTGAGAATAATCCGGTGTATGCGAGGCAAGTCAGGAGGGACCGGTATGAGATATGTTTCCATGTTGATTTCTACGGTATGCAGGCCGTTACTGAAAGTTGGGTAGCTGATGGTAAGATCACTTTTGATCATTTATGCACTAGTCTGGTTAATGAATTTGAAGCTGCAGCAGCCAAGACGATTACTTACTCCCTTACATACGAGATCCTGTTGATGCTGACGGCTGATTTTTATCATCACAATCGTGACTTGGAGAATGGAGATAAGTATAAAAATCTATACGAACAGCTTTCACATAGAAAATACTAAATGATCGATATGAAGAAACTAGCGATTTTCCTGGGCTGCGCAATCCAGACAAAACACTATTACTGAATAAACAAACCACTATGTTCAAAAGATTTAAAAAGAAACCGGTAGAACCGGAAAAAGTACCAGAAAAGTTATATGTAGCTACCGCAGCGGAAGTGAAAACAATTGCTGCAAATGAAAAATGGATCCGTTTACGAACACATAAAAGAAATCGTTATCAGATGGTAAACGACACATTACGCCAAGCCAGTAAAGAAATGGAGAATACACCCCTGCTGAAGTTATCGGAAGCTATGGGGTGGGATCCACCTAAATCAATTAACGATATGAAGAAAGACATTGAGCAGCAGTACTTTACGCCAGAGATAGAGGACATTCGAATAGGCTATCAGTGCGAAGTCAAGTCAGGTGATACGTGGGTTCTTGTTACAGTTAATGGCGATATTCTAATCAACATAGCGGCACATCTTGCTGGAGGTATGCTAATAACGCCTGAAGGAGTACAGCCGTTTGTAGAATTCCGAACACCATACCTGACCCGGGAGCAGATAGAAGCTGATGGATGGGTAGAAATGACAATCGAAAGATGGGATCCTTACCTGTGTTTTGAGAAAGGTAACTACTGGGTGATCTTTGATCCAAGGAATATGGCTATCCGTATTTTGGCAAAAGATCTTGCGTTAATCACCTTTCTGGATAATGCTCAGGACCAGTTTAGGGTAACTCTCGCCTGCAAGGATATCAATACCTTCCGCTACATCTGTAAACTGATTGGGATATGAGATGGAGAAAGCCAAAAGAAGGCGATGTACGCTACAGAACGGTATTTGCCTTTTTTCCCATTACCGCGCCGAACTGCTTTGACATTATGGAAAGACGCTGGTGGGAATGGGTGACGATCAAACAGGTATATAGGGAAAAATATTACGATAAATATCTTGGAAGTCTTCCTGCAGGCTGGGAAACTGTCAAAGTTTTAGATTGATGCAAATAGATAATGTGTTTGAAATTGGGCAAACTGTTTACCTAAAAACAGATGAAGATCAAAAACCTCGCATGGTTGTATCGTTCGAAGTCTTTGCTGTAGGCGAAATCCTTTATAAACTTATGTCAGGAACCTATCAATCTCATCACTATGATTTTGAGATTTCAGAAACCAAAAATTACAAACACGCATGAAATTCTATTTTCTCCTTGCCTTTGGGATAATCGTTCTCCACTTCATAGCGGACTTTGTACTGCAGACGGACGCGCAGGCGAAAGCCAAAAGCAAAAGTAACAATGCTCTACTGGCCCATACCGGTATCTACTCCCTGTTTTTCCTGGTTGCAGGTTTATTCTGTGGCGGGATCATCTTTGCCGGCAAGTTTGCTCTGATCACATTCCTTGCCCATACCGTAACGGACTACTTTACAAGCCGGCTAAACTCCTGGCTTTGGGCCAAAGGAGATGTTCATAATTTCTTTGTCAGCGTAGGATTCGACCAGGTACTTCATTACGCCCAGCTCTTACTTACATTTTACTATCTAAACCAATAAAAATGAATTCAAGTTATAACCCAAGGTCACATTGGACAAACGTTATGGATCGCGTTATACTCGCCAGTTATTTTCAAGAGCAGGCACGTCTTCACGCTGGTATTCCAAAAAGTAAAATCACTGAAAACTCAAAAAATATGCTAACAGCCGCAGCCGCAAGGCAACTCACAAACTATCGCCAACAAGCCATGATCTGGATCGATGACGAAATCCGCGCAGCCGCCTACAAGGGTAAAACCAACACCTACATAGAAATCGTATTGCCTAACTCTGGCATGCATGAATGGATCTATAACAACCTGATTGAAGTCAAAACAAGTCTACAAGGTCGGGAATTTATAGTAAATACAGCAGTGCGCTCCTTACCGGCTACACTACAAATGAGCATATACTGGTAGCAATCTATAAAAAGGAAGGGTAAATTTCAAAATTTTTGGGAAAGGGCAGTCGCCTTCATGGGATTTCATTAGTCTTATTATTAATTCATATAATGTAATTAATTTTATTCGCTAAATCCTATCCTATGCCAAAATACAATCCCAACAATGCAACTCGGGATCTCTCGATTATAAAAGCTCGATTAGCCGGTACATCTTCTCCTGGCGGTAGCGGTTTAACCGATACCGAACTGAGGGCCACTCCTGTAGCGGTTGCTCCCAATATCAGCAGAAACAGCGGTGTTGTTGATGCCAATACTCAGCGAGTTATTTTGGCTACGGATCAGCCGGCCCTCCTCGTAAATATTCCAGACCTCATCATAACAGGTGCAGCGGCCCAAACCGCTGTAGTCAATAACATCATACCCTCTGCCTCGGGCGCAGCGGCTACTGATGTAAGCTTGTATCGGTCATTTGCGGTACAGTTAGTATCTACGGGTACAGGTGGTACTTTCATATTTGAAGGGTCTAACGATAACGTAAACTTCCAACCAATTCTGGTTTATAATCAGGCGCTGCTTGTCAGGGTTCCGATCGTAACCGCTATTACAGCTACTGCTTCCCAGATCATCTATGAGGGTTCTTGCAATTTTAGGTTCATCAGGCTAAGGATTATCACTACCATTACTGGTGGCTCTATCCAAGCCCATAGCGTATTCATTCCGGAAGCATTAGGAACCGCCTCTCAAGTGATTTCCAATGGTACAGCCGCTAACTTTTTGGCTACAGTTTCTGGAACGGTAACCGCCAACATCGGTACGGGTTCTATCGCTGCCGGTACCAACGCCATTGGTGATATGGGTGTCCAGTACAGAGCCAACGCTACCGGTGCAGCTTCTCGTACCCATGTGATTGCAGGAGCGACTACCAACGCTACTATCGTTAAAAACGCTCCAGGTCGTCTTTTGGGTTGGAACGTATCTAATACTAACGCTGCCTTTCGCTATGTGAAATTCCACAACCAGACCACCTCTCCTACTGCCGGCTCGGGTGTGGTCCAGACCATTGCTGTTCCACCCAATAGCAACGTCAATTTTTCCATAGAGGGAGGAATTGCCTTTACTACGGGAATCGGTATGACCACTACTACCGGTGCACCTGATGCGGATAATGCTGCAGTCGGAGCAAATGACCTGGTAATCGATCTGTTTTGGGCTTAATGTTCCCCGTGGAACATCATTGTGGAACGTTATTTCAATTAGTGATATTACTTATTTTTTATATATTTGTACGGAACTAAAAACCCCGATGTATATGAAAAAACTCCTGTTTATTCTCGTAACTCTGATTAGCCTGCAGTCCTTTGGACAGTTCAAAAAGACCTTTCCAGATGCTAACGTAAGTATTATGGCTCCCACTGGATTTGTAGCGGAAGTCGGTAAGTATCCGGTAAAAGACAAGCCGCTTGGCTACTTTATCGGTGCCAGTACCGAATTTGGCGATGAAGCATCCAATGGATTCGATCTTTCTGTTTATGCCAAAGGTCAGCTTTACCTCATCAAAAATCTTCATGCTACGCTGCATGTCGGCTTGGTTGATTACTTCAATCTTCAAGTCGGTGTTGGTTTAAGAGGGATTATTCCCACTAAAGGTCCGGATATCTTTATTGAACCGATTCTAAGAACTGGCGGTAGTGTAGTCAATATTGGTTTACGAACCAAGTTGTAACGAAAGACTGTGAGGTGGTGAAATTGGCAGACACGCCAGATTGTCTATCTGGTTCGTTGCAGTAAAATCGCTATTCCAGTGATTAGCAGCGAGTGAAGGTTCAAGTCCTTCCCTTACAGCATAAGGCGCGGTAGAGCAGTGGTAGCTCGGGTGGCTCATAACCACCAGGTCGGAGGTTCGAACCCTCCCCTCGCTTCTAAACTTCAAACCAAATATTATGTTTCCAGAATCAGCAACAGAACAGAAAGTCTTTGATTTCGGCACAGCAGTTAAGCAGTTAAAGGACGGTAAAAAAGTAGCTCGTGTGGGTTGGAACGGCAAAGGAATGTTTTTGTTTTTAGTTCCTGGTAGTACGTTTAAAGTAAATCGTGCGCCGCTCAATAACATTTATCCTGAAGGAACTGAGATTAAGTATCATGCTCATATTGATATGAAAACGGCACAAGACACCGTAGTTCCCTGGTTGGCTTCTCAAACAGATGTATTGGCTGAAGACTGGATGATTATTGAATAATTCAGTTACAAGTGAAAAATAACAATATGAAAAAAATCATCCAATCCATTCAGTCCTTTTTTAAACGCTTTTACAAGCAATCCATGACTTTCTTGGATAAGCATGCCGAAGTAGCGGTTCAGGTAACGCAAGGTCTAAAAATGTTCTTTGAATCCCCTATTCCTGGTATAATTACCAAGTTTATTCCCGGCACCGCCGACGATGTGCTTCGAATCGCTTTAGAAAAAATCATACCACAGGTCGCTTATAAAACAGCGATTATGTATAAAATCATTGACGAAAGCGACAAAGAAACAGATTACAACATCGTCATTGGTAAGATCATTGCGTATTTGCAAACCGTTCATCCCACATTGCTACCTAGTGTTTGGGCTACATTTGCTGCCGATGTTACCCTGGCATTAATCGATGATGGCAAGTTGGATTTGGCTGATGCATGGATGCTAAGTCAGAAATCTTACAAAGTTCTGTATAAGAAAGAAGCCCTTGCCGGATAGTAAGCTAAGTTTAAACCGGTTCTTGTAACCGGTTTTTTATTTCCTAATCATTGACAAATTAGGAGATATTAGGTATTTCTTTCAGGTAAAGCAGAGCGTTTTTAAGAGAGTTTGTTTTGCGGATCTCGCGGGTACCCTTGCGAATAGAGAAAGTCAGACGGTCAGAACAAACTACTTTGTACAGACCATGCTTTTTCCCAATGGAGAATTGTACAGTAATGGTTTTCCGGTAGCTTTCGTGATGGACCACTCGCGGAGTGGCTTTATCGTAATCATTCATAAAAGCGCATTCCAGGAGATGATATCCTACAAAACCGGTGTGAATGACATAACTCATAAATCAATGCTGTCTTCGTTCCGCTGGCGGAAATAGCCCATCATACCATCCCTAAGTTTGGGATTCTCGCCACTTAACTGCCAGAGGCCTTGCCAGTCGCGTTTTAGATCCTTGTCCGGATTAAACAAGGCTTTGCTTAACACCTGGCCACGATCTGCATACTTACGGTCGGCTTTCTTTCCATGCCAATAGTGAAGGATTAGGCCGGCAACAAACCCTACGTTTCGCTTGATGTGAGTTTCGGCCCTGTGTTCCCATTCAAGGAGCATCTTGACTCCCTGCTCTCCAAGGCTCTGTGGGAGCGCCCTGTCCTTCAATTTTCCAATAAGTGCATAGGCCATGTACATATCCCCTCCCCCAAGGATACCCCAGTCTATAAGGCCTCCTAATGCGTCTATGGCCTCACGCCTCGCTGCCCAAGCAAATCCCGGGTGCCAGTACACTTTGCTCTTGGGTCCTTTGTGAGTGTAATAACATCCGTTTTTTAAGGGTGGGAGTTCGTCACCTTGAATTTGATAGCACCACATGAAAGACTTGTGGGTTTTAATGATTTCGTAATTAGGCGAGAGGTCAGCACTTTCGCTGAACATCTGGACTACTTTGTAGTGCTGAAGCTGCTGAAGGGTTTCTCCTACCCAGTCAGGCCTGGCAAATTGTATGTCAGCATCTATCCACGCCACATATTTCCAGTTCAATGGAAGTCGTGATATTGCGATATTGATCAGGTTCTCCTTCAGCCACGCTTCAGTCTTTGTGTGCACATGAATAACAATGTGGTTCTCGCCTTCTATCTTTGTTAAAACTTCTGAACGTTCTCCAAACGTACATTCGATAGTGACGAGAACCACTTTCTTAAACGCCAGCATGTATTCTTCGTATTGCTTGTAGAGTTTCCAGCGAGATCTGAAGCGAATTGGATTAAAAACGGGCGAAATAACATACAGCACATCGTCAACGATGTCTGGTCGGTAAAAAGTCGGATTAGTATTCTTAGGTACCGGTACAGATAAATGCTTGGAGTCCATGGAGTTCGGAGTTTTAAAATCAGAAGTGCAACAAATATAAGTGGTTTTACTAATATTTGTAAAAATAAAAATTAGTAATGTACTATTATTAGTAATTTTTAGTATTTTTACGATGAAACAAAACTCCTATTTATGGTTCTTTTTAGAAAACCAAAAGAAATGCAGACCCTGCATTTTAATGATCCTAAGCTTGTTATGAGCTTGAGTTCAATTGAAAATCTCGCTGAATTAACCAGGTACTTGAAAAACAAGCCTCGTCAGATGATCTTGCAGGCATTGGAAAAACAAGGCGGGATGACGGTATCTGATCTGTACACCAGTCTTGGATGGGAGCAATCTTATTGTTCCCAAATGCTATCAAGTCTAAAGAAAGCAGGACTAATTTTAGCAGAGCGAGAAGGTCATTTTATTACCTATACAATCAACAAACCGTTACTACTGGCGTTGAAGAAATGTATGGTAGAAATCTACGAAAACTAAAAGTAATTATCCGTTATAATAAACCCCTGAGAAATCTGGGGTTTTTTATTTTAATGAAAATTCATGATATTTATATGAGTGTATTAGCTAATATCATTATATTTGTCATCAAAGGAGCCCTCGGTACTTGTTATTTTCTAAGATTTAAGTACAAATATCTGAGGTCTGCCGCTGTCATAAAAACCATGAAATGAAGCAGCGGTGACGTTTTGTGGTATGCACAGGTTTTTGCCGGCATGAACTTATCAAACCGGAACTAACTCAAAGGGATGCGAAATGCAGGGGCCTTTGGTCGGGATTAGGTAACTAATTGTTTTGGAGGGAATTACTAAGGGCGTAGTGTAAGTAGTTGATAATAAGCTCCTTTAGATAGATTTCCAATTAGACAATTATTAGAGAATACTAATTAATTAGTCAAATTAAGCAATTAAGTACGCGCGCGTACGCACGCGATTAACAAGGTAAACTCGTAGCTATGAACATATTCGCAAGGATAGAGAAACGAATCAAGGATGCAGTTATGGAGCAGGCAACTGCGTTGATCATCAAACTGGTTAACGATACAGTAGAAAGCAAGCTTTTTCAAGATCCTCAGTTGGTATCTGTAACCATCAACAAGTCAACTGCAGTAGCACTTGACGGCAAAACGGTAGAGTATCGTGTTTACAACATTGATGCTACCAAGAGCCGTAATGCAGAGATATACACGAGTTCGCATAATGCGTCAATAAAGGTCAATGCTAAGAAAAACACTTCTGGTGTGTTATACATCCACTATAATGAAACGCCAGGGCGTTTAACGTTTGACCCCCAAACAAATCTGTTTAACAAAGGATTTGACCTTTCCTACGAGCCAGGCAAAATAGACATGCTGTTCTGGACAAAGAAAGGTAATAATCTTTACTGGCGTAGAGCAAAATCATTTTAAAACCAAAAAATAGAATCATGAAAACTTTATCACCGTCCTGGTCCGATGCCTTTAGTTATGCTTTTGAATCCGGTTACTTGCTGCCATTTGCGCTGGCAATTGCAGTTTTAGCAATTGGAGCTTTTGTATTCATTGCAAGGAAAAATGATGCTGAGTGGCTAGGCAATGGGTTTCTGTACGAGTATACGGGTGTTGTCCTGTTTGTCATTTTTGCCATTGCACTAACGCTGTTTTCCGTAAAGCCGCTATCAATTAAGACCGATAATGAAAAAACCGTAACGGAAGAAACCTATAAGTATTACGAATCCAAAAATGACAATTTCAAGACATTTTGGGATAGCGTGTACCAAAACAACAAAATGCTGGAAGCAGCTAAAAAATGATTTCGCTTTTGCTGATCATATTAGCTTCTATGTGCAACGCCGCCATGGATAGGTTGGAAAATGAACCTGCTTATAATAAAAGCATTTTTAGAAATCTAAATCCTAAATGGTGGTTGAAGACAGAGAGTTGGAAATGGGTGAATTTTCTTCCTATGACCAGATACAGATTGGACGGGTGGCATATGTCAAAATCCTGTATGATTTGTCTTATGGTCGCCGCGATTTTGCTGTACGAGCCGTTGCTTGGGAAGTGGGATTTTTTGATATACGGAGCGGCATGGAACACTTCATTTACGCTATTCTATCATAATGTTTTCAAAGTAAAAAATGAGCCTGATTCAAGCGTATAGGTTAAGATTTACGGGTTATCCCGATGAAGCTATACGTCAGCTTGTACGCGTATTAGGAGAAATAGATGAAAGAATAGAAAATTCCGGTGGAGGGGGTGGTGGAAGTGAAGTAGACTTTGATGCTGATGATTATATTTTTGCCGAAGTACCAGTTGGAGCCATCAACGGCTCTAATGCATTTTTTACTACTGTTTTTGAGTTTGACCCCAGTAGTATAGAAGTTCGGTATAACGGACAGCAGTTAAGAAAAACTGCAGATTATATCACGATCGGAAATCAAACTATTCAGTTGTTTTTTTCGCCTGATGCCGGTGAAGCAATTGATGTGGATTACAAGAAGTCGCCAGGTGAAGAACTGGAACGGTTTGTAAACGGTGAGGTCCTGAGCGGAGCGTTGGACGGTTCAAATACTGTTTTTACGACCGCCAATTCATTTGATCCGGCATGGATAGAAGTCAGGCTGAACGGCATTCAAATTAGAAAAATAGTTGATTACACCGTAACAGCGGTAAATCAGATCACATTTACAGAGGCACCTTTAAGTACCGATGTAGTAGACGCAGATTATTTAAAATCCATAATACCTTAAAAATGCCAGCTACTCAAATTGCCCAACGGCAGATAAAAGACGGAGCAATCAATGATGCCAAAGTTGCGGCCGGTGCCGGAATAGCCAGTACTAAACTGGCTGACGGTGCGGAATTCCTGAGAAGGAACGGATCAGTTGTTATGACCGGCGTGCTTGATGCTAACAATAATACGATTCAGAATCTTCCAACGCCTACTCTTTCTCATCAAGCATCTCCCAAAAGCTATGTTGATACGCAAATTGCGGCTCTAAATGCTTTGTTTGACTCTAAAGGATCTGCAAGAGCCGCCAGTACCGGTAACGTGGTAGTTTCAAACCCTGGTACTGCCAGTTTTGACGGTGTTACGCTTTCCAACGGAGATCGTCTTGTTTTAAGGGCTCAGTCTCTACCCCAAGAAAACGGTATCTACGTTTTTAACGGTTCTGGATCAGCTTTAACTCGTGCGGCTGACATGGATGCTTGGACGGAAGTATCAGGTGCATTTGTTGCCGTTGAAGAAGGTTCTACCTATGCAGATGCTTTGTTTCTTTGTACTTCGAATGCTTCTGGTGGTACGTTGGGTACAACAGCTATTACATGGCAGCAGGTAAACGCAGCGGCCGGTCTGTTAAATACCAACTTCATTGACAACGAAACACCTACCGGAACAATTAATGGATCAAATACTGCATTTACCCTGGCAAATACGCCTGTAGCAGGATCTGTTTCGCTTTATTTGAATGGCCAGTTGTTGGTATCAGGAGCCGGTAATGACTTTACAATATCGGGAACAGCCATCACCATGATTATTGCGCCGCTCACAGGTGATGTATTAATAGCTAATTACAGAAGATAATAACTAATGCCTCCTACAAGATTAGCCCGGCGACAGCTTCCAATTGTAGCAACTGTTTCGACAGCTTCTACGGCAACTCTTACGCCAAATGTAGATTTAGGCGAGGCTTTTGTTATTACGGCTCAGGCCGCTGCATTATCGATAGCTAATCCGACAGGGACATCTACTGATATGCAAAGTCTTATTATTCGGATAAAAGATAATGGCACAGCACGAGCGATAACTTGGTCTGGAACAGAGTACCGAGCATCATCAGATTTACCCTTGCCAACAACAACCATTGTAGGGAAAACAATGTATTTAGGGTTTAAACGACACGCCTTAGATGCTAAATGGGATTTATTAGCACTCTTAAATAATTTTTAACATATTAAATATGGCAATTTCAAATGTTGACGGCATCGTTGACGCATTGGCGAATAATTCATCGCGGATGATCATCGACAAAGCATCGATCGCAAATATGACGGCGGGCGGTTTTGCGTCCCTTTGGCGCGCAACCGGACAACCCGCCCAGGGGGCAATTCCAACGGCGGCGGCCGTTCCAACAAGCGCAACGACTGGGGCGATTTCCTTCGTCAATCAAACGGCGCCAGTTTCCTCTTACATCGGTTGGTTAAATGCAAATTCGCCAAACGGCGGGACCAATATTGAAATCGTTGATCGATTATCCCATTTTGGCGGACTGGTTTTGAACGTGACAACGCAACAAAATATCACCGGATTGGATCTTTCGACGTTGGGAGTTGTTGCGGCCAGGTTGGGGGATGCGAATTATTCTGACGTTCAATGGTTTTTGGAAGTGTATGCAGACGGCGGCGGAACGGCATCGAACGCGACGATTAACGTCACCTATAACGACGCAACGACCGGTAATTTGAACGTCGTCGCGGTTGGCGGAACATTGCGCGCAAGTCGATTGATCCCGTTGACGCCATTGATTCCAACGGGGCAGCAGGGCAAGTATATTCGCGGCATTAATAACGTCACGTTGTCGGCATCAACGGGAACGGCGGGAAATTTTGGATTTACGGCCGTACGGCCGCGAACTTCGGTTGCGCTAAACCTGGGAAACAAAACAGAAGCCTTTGATTGGGCGCAATTGGGATTCCCGGAAGTTGCAAACGATTCATGTTTGCAATTCATAATGGTATGCATCACAACGTCAACCGGCACATTGCGCGGCGGCGGGAAAATAGCACATGGATAAATATTCTCGCATAGAGGGCGGACGGTCGATTTGGTCGGATAGATCAAAGGCATCGGAAATAATCAATAATGAGTTCTTTCCTACGATAGAACTTCCTAAAATTTATGCTACTTGGAATCCTAATCATAGACATTCATCGGTTGCTTTAAGCGGAGGTAACTTAATCTCGCAAGGTGTTAGGTTTAACGAAGGCGGGGTAAGAGCAACTATAGGAAAAAACTCTGGTAAGTGGTATTGGGAAATCAAACTGACTACTCTTGGAACAGGCGGTATTTTGGATTTAGGTTTAGGAAGTCGGCTAGGAATTGCGCTTATTCAAGAACCTGTTGGAGTATCGCTTTTAGGTAGCAGTTCGCTTTCTTGGGGAATAGGAAACTATGACGGTGCGGTATTTAACCCATTTAATATTTCCTATAACAACCAAAACCAAATAGGCTTAAATGTAACTATTGGGTTTGCTTTAGACATGGATGCGGGTACGCTAAAATATTATATTGCCGGGGTTGATAAAGGTATTGCTCACACAGGAATAACAGGAGTCGTTTTTCCAGTATGGGCATATTCAGATTGCACTTCTCAATTTACAGCCAATTTTGGAGCCACTGCGTTTGACTATCCGGTTCCATCTGGGTTTAATGCAGGATTATATAACATCGAGCCTCTTGTTACTACCAGTAGATTTTTTCAATTCTTTATGTAAAATATTATTTATATTCGTTATATTTATTATTTTTGACAAAACCAAGTTATGCAGCTTCTGAAATTTAACAGAAGAACTTCTTCTAAAACGGAACACATAAAAATGATCTTAAGGGTTTATTGTGTGTTGCGAGGTATCAAATTATCTCGTTCCCAGGAAGAAGTAATGTCGTATTTACTGGTTTACAAGATTTCTAAAGAAACAAAAGAACTGATAGTAAACAGCGGTATTTTAAAGTCTGTGGAAGCGGTTGCTAATACGCTAACGGAACTTAAAAAGATCGGTCTTTTGGAAAGGGATAGAGAAAACAACTCCTATGTGTTTGTTTCTGATCTTAACTTTAAAATCGATTCGAAGATTGGCATGTTGATAAAATTTGACAATACATGAAAACGCTATATCAAGCAATAAAGCATGTAGGAATTCAACACAAAAACGAACAAAGAGTAAAAAATATAACCGAGTTCTTTTTCAAGGAGTTACGCTTAGAACTTGGACAGCTGAACAATACATCACTGTACGTTAATCACTTAGGCACTTTTGCAATTTCGCCTCATAAGCTCCGGCTTTTGACAATAGGGTTGATTCGAAAGATTAGGGAAGTTAGGGAAACCGGTAAACCCGAATATGCTGATCAACTCCTGGCGCTACTGAAAAAGATGCTTATTCAAAGAAACGAATTAGCAAAACAGATGTATGATAACAAAATTCGCCAGCATAATAAATACTTGCGTAAGCATAACCCGGGCTCTATACCACAGGACCAGACTGATTCTCTCCAATAAACAGGAAGTTTTAGAAGTAGTCAAAGCTCGTAAACTTCAATGCGAAAGCTGCGTATTTAATTCCCGAAATACTTTTACCCCGTCTCCACGAATTGACTTGCATTGCACGATTTGTTCTTGCAATATTGGTTTAAAAGTATATGATCTGGAAGGAGCCTGTGCTATTAAAAAACTTAATGAATCAATGAACCATAAACTGAGAGTTCGTTGGGATGTTTATAAATCTAACCCTGATGGCAAACGATAAAAACCTAAAAGTAAAAGCCCAGTTTTTTAAACTGCTTATGGATATAAGCAATTTCTTTCCCGATTATACCATGAGCCAGCACATGGCTCATATTCTTCGCTCTAAAGGAGATGATAAAAAACCTTATCACTGGACAGACGAAGAATTGTTGAAGAAAACCGAAAAGTATTACGACGAGTTAAACAGTGAAACTTCTGACGAAAATGATTCGCAATAAGCGTATAAAAGTCATTTATAAAAAACTAGGGCGCAGTCGCACATGGGGTTTGTCTCATAACGAAGGCGTAGTAGAAATTGACGAACGCGCCAAAGGCAAGAAACACCTGGAAGTACTTGTTCATGAATGTCTGCATGAACTTTTCCCCGATATGAAGGAAGCAGAAATAGAATCTAAAGCCGCTATACTCACCCGAACGCTGTGGCATGAAAAGTACCGCAGAATAGACGATCACGACAAAGAACCCTTACAAGATGGCGAAAAGTAAACAAAACTATATTGGTCTGGAAGTAGACCGTTATAATAAGAAAATCGAAGAACTGCAGAACTATCTCGAAAACAATCCAGTAGATCAGATATTTGATGCAAAAACTCGGATTCAGGAAATAGGCCTCCAGGTCAATATCATGAAAGAACTAGGTGTTATGCTTGGTCACCTAAATATTTTAAAAGAAAACAAAGCCAAGCAAGATGATCTCAGGGGTGGATCCAAAAGTAACACTTTAATGGATGATGACGATTAATGGCTCTTACTTCTTCATATGAATTACTTGCTAATGTTAAACGTAGACCTGGGCCCGATAGCGCGGAATATCGCGACTTCTGGCGTGAGGAAAAACGTAAATGCATTGAAGGTGTAACCATTAATGGGTTTCACCTATCGGGTTGGCTATACTGGCACACCAACATCTGGACCATAATGGTCGATTACTTGGACCCTTTCTTTGGTCCGGTCAAAAAAGAAGGATTGCCTGACCTTCGGGATGACGATTGGGATTTTGACGAACGCTCCACTTTAGCAGAACAGCAGCGTAAAGGAATGATTTGCCTGGGCCGAAGGAACATCGGTAAGTCATACTGGCAAGCCAGTAAAGCAGGCTATGCCGCTACTTTTATTAAAGGCTCTGAGAATATCGTATCTGCTGGTAATGATACTGACTTGTCAAGGATTACCACTAAGATAGACTTGGGATTGCGGAATGTTCCCGATGCCTGGTTATTTGACCGCATTAATGATGACTGGCGCAAGAAAGTTGTACTCGGTGTAAAAGAAAAAAGCGGTAAGCGCCGCCCCTATTCTTCCATAGAAATTGTCAACCTTCACGATGGTTTAAATACGGAAGGTTTTGCCGGTTCAAGGGTAAAGGTTCTGATTATAGATGAGATCGGTAAGTTTCCGGTCTTAAAAGCATACATGGCTGCTCAGGCCTCTTTTGCCACCAAATACGGATGGATGTGCGTACCCTATCTTATGGGAACGGGTGGTGACTTCAAAAACGGTACTGAAGCTTGGGAAATGTTCTCTAACCCCGATGCCTATAACTTGATCTCCATGCAGCGGCCCCGGGATGGAAAGATATTTGGATTCTATCTATTGGGAGATCGCCGCAACGAGTGTAAAGTAGAAACAACGGTCGCTGATCAGTTTAAGCTATCCGATGGGGGTATCTGGACAAAAGTACCGTTCCACGTATCGGATGTAGTCGCCGGCCGGCAGTTCTGCTTGGATGCCCGAGATAGGGCCCGACAAGCCAATGATCCCGAAGCGCTCCTGAAAGAGATGATGTACTATCCTTTGGAAGTGGAAGAAATCCTGCTTCAGAGTGACGGTAACGATTATCCATTGGAGGCCCTTCGTAATCACCTGGAATATTTGCTTGCCAAACCCCAAGGTCAAGCGGTTCGGCTTTTCCGAAACGGAGATGGTACGGTGGGATGGAAAGGTGCGGAAATGCACGATCAGCCCATTGCAATATGGCCGGTCAAGAAAGACACCCGAAAAGATGCTCCGGTAATGATTTACGAACCGCCCATGGACAACCCTCCTGCTCACTTGTATATTGCCGGCGGTGACCCGTATAACCAATCTTCTTCTGATTATTCGTCTTCGCTGGGTACGATCTACATCTACAAAAGAATCTACGACCTCATAGACGGAACCTACCAAGACCATATTGTAGCCTCTTACGCTGCCAGGCCTGATAGTATCGACAACTGGCATGAAACCGTTGAACTTCTGTTAGAATATTACAATGCGGTGTGTATGCCTGAAAATGAAGGCGGTACATTCATCCAGCATTTCGATAAAATTCATAAAGGTTACTTGTTGGCTGATGGTATGTCATTCTTAAAAGAAATCCATCCCGATACAACCATTACGAACCGTAACAAAGGATTACCCGCTACTACACCTGTTATTGATTTTTGTATGAGCTTGTACAAGCGGTACCTGACGGAGAAAATTCAAACCGGCACCAATCCGATTACCAAAGAACCGATTTTCAGCCTGGGGCTTGTACGCATACCAGATCCCATGCTTATCATAGAAACCATCAACTACAAGAAGGATAAAAAAGTAAAGGGTTTGTTTGACCGGATCGTAGCTATGCGTCATGTACTCGCCTACAATGAATCGCTTAAGAAATACCATGCTGTTGTCGAGATAGAACCTGAACTACCCGCAGTAAGAATCACCGCCAATCTTGGTCCTTTTACCATGCACAAGAATTCATCAAAAATAGATAGTCCTTTCATTGGAGGCAATCGCAGACGTTCATGAAATCCCATGAGTTACTTTAGTAATTTTCATTATATTACTTATGTTTGTTCTCAAATCCCCTATCCTTCATGCAGTACGCTCCTAACATATCCCTGCCACCGCAGATGCTGCCACTTAAGAAAAAAACAGAGAAGTGGAAAAAAGAGACAGTAGATCGACTGCATCAGATCGGCATCCACCAACTTCAGCACAACCTACACATGCTGGAGAATTACCAGATTGTCAGGGGTAAGTTTTTTTTCCATCACTACTTAGAAGACGAGGGTTATCGTGATTTGCTTGATGCAATGCAGCAGGAGTTTTCCGTACCCAAGCACCTACGTCACTACGATATCATTGCCCAGGTGATTAATGTTATGGTGGGCGAATACATGAAGCGGCCGGATATGTTCAAGGTGCAGGCCATGGACGAGTACACCCAAAACAACTTTAAACGGGAAAAATCCCGATTGCTCCTGCAGTATGTGATGCAAGAAATTGAAGCCGATGTAAACATGCAGCTGATCCAGATGGGCATGGATCCGGAACGTCAGGATTTTGAGAGCGAGGAAGAAATGCAAGCCTATCAGGAGCAAGTTGAGCAGCAACGCCAGGCACTTTCTCCCAAAGACATCGAACGCTATATGTCTACAGATTGGATGGATGCCGCAGAAATGTGGGCCAACAACCAATTACTGGCAGACAATCAAAGGTTCAAAAGGAAGGAACTGGACAGGGTTGAACTGGAAGATCTGCTGACGGTAGCGCAGTGCTATCGTCATTTTTACCTTCGCGGTGACAACTACGGGGAAGAAACATGGAACCCGCCTACTATTTTTAAACACATTTCGCCCGACCTGGAATGGATACAAGAGGGGGATTATGTAGGCCGCATTCTTTATATGTCACCATCAGCGATCGTAAACCGCTGGGGTAACAAGATGAACATCAAGGATATCGAAGCCTTAGAATCTACAGATCAAGACTTTTATCAACCCGGGCGCAAGTTCGGAGCGACCTTCAGACCGGAAGCATATGTAGATCCGTATCTGAATTACGATGTTAACCAACGCCTGGAAAAACTGGCCGGCATCGATGAAACCGGTATACAGAATGTTCAGGATTCCGAAATGTTTGGATCAGCCTATTCCGTTAATACTACTGGATTAATTGAGGTAGTTGAAGGATACTGGCAGAGCTTCAGAAAAATAGCCCTGGTAATTTATCGTGATCCCGAGGATAATGTGGTTAAGAACACTTGGGTAGACGAAACCTTTGTGGTTCCGGATTGGATTCGTCCTGTTGCAGTAGAAGATATTGATTTTGAAGACGACCTGACCAACACCATTATGTGGACCTGGACACCGGAGGTTTGGAAATTTGTTAAAATAGCCGCTAATAACACTCGCCTCAAAGAAGATATTTACATCGATGTAAATCCGAATGAATTTCAGTTCAAAAGCGATTCAAAGGTTTATGGGGCTTTGTTACCGGTTTGTGGTCGCGTGATCAACAACCGTAACTCCGAACCCATGTCCATCGTGGACTTGATGAAGCCCCACCAGATCGGCTACAACGTGGCGATGAACCAATGCTACGAAATTATGCAGCGGGAGATCGGTCGATTCCTGCTTTTTGATCCCAACTTCCTTCCGTTATGGAAAGACTGGGGTGGAGAAAAAGGCCTGGAAAAACTGATGGTTATTGCCAAGTCATTAGGAGTTGCACCGGCTGATGCTTCTGCAGCCGCCAAAAAGGGAGCGGCAGGCTTCTCGCATTTCCAGCAAGTAGATTTGGACGAGAGTGCACGTATGCTGAGTAGGGTTAAACTGGCTGAGTTTTTTGAACAGCGGGCGCTGGCTCAGGTCGGCATTACCCCTCAAAGACTCGGAAACGTAGCCGCTTCAGAAACCGCCCAGGGAACTCAAGTTGCTACTACCCAGTCCTATGCTCAGACTGAATCATGGTTTATGAAGTTTTCTGAGTATCAGCAACGTTGCTTGACCATGGGTTTACAACTGGCTCAGTATGTTCAGTCCAACGAGATAGACGGTAGCATATCGTTTATCAAGAGCGATATGAGCAGGGCCTTTATCAAGTTTGCCGGCACTGATCTATTACTGGCAGACTTTTTCTTGTTTGTCCACAATAGCCAGGAACTGCAGCGTCAGGTTGAGGCCGCTCGCCAGTTAGCGATCCAGAACAACAATACCGGAGCCAATATGCTTGACCTCTGGACCCTTGTATCTTCCAACTCTCCGAAGGAAATCAAGACCGTTTTGGAACAAAGCGTGGCAAAACTCCAAGAACAAGGTCAACAACAAAGCCAAATTGCCGATAGGCAAATGGCGGCCGCTGCTGAAGAAAACGAGAAAGAAAGGCAGCACCAGATTCTTTTGGAAGACATGGGTAACGAAACTGAACTGGAAAAAGCCTATATCCAGAACTTTGGTTTCAATAAGAACAACACCATGGATGCCGATAATAACGATGTTCCAGATGTACTGGAATACGATAAACTTAATCAAAAAGCAGAAGCTGCAGAGCAATCTGCCAGAATTCAACAGGCTACTCAGCGTACCAATGAAAGGATCCAGAATCAGAAGCTTAAAATCGAACGGGATAAAATTCGCCAGAAAGACCGGGAGATGAAATCTAAGGAGCGTCTAAAGAAAATCGATCAAAGTATTGCGCGCGAGAACAAGACCAACGCAGAATTAAAGCGAAAATCCTCCACAAAGAAGTAATGAATGCTATACATGGTCGCTTTAGGTTTCATCATTTTGGATGAATCCTAAGTGACTGTATGTTTGTAATATTATTAGTATTTCTAATATTACTCATTTTAAACCAAAGTACTATGTCAGAATTCGATAGTTCAATTGAAATGATTGACGATGACGCTTTTGAAGCGGCATTTTCCGGTAAAACCCCTAAAGCGGAAGATTTAAAAACCGGAGGTCCTAAAGACGAGAAAGAAGAAAAAAAAGAACCTATTGTTCCCGCTACCAAAGATGACGAAATCGAAATCGTAGAGGACGAGGATGAAGAAAATGATGATAGCGAGGAAGAGGAAGAGGCCAAGAAAAAGAAGCCGGTCAAAGCCGAACATAAAGAGGAAGAAGAAGTTGACGAAAATGCCCAGGCCACACTGAAAGCCCACGTAGATCACTTGATTAATACGGGTGCTTGGAAAGACTTGGAAGACAAAGACAACATTGTTTGGACCGATGAACTTTTTGCTGAAGTAGCAGAACAACAAGTCCAAGAAAAAGCCCTTGATTATTTCAATGAACTGGTGGATCGCTCCGGGATGTACGGGAAATCGATTCTTCAGCACATAGCTAACGGTGGA
>Ga0315903_10003944_pt1 | contig 20185 bp, 13 predicted proteins | sample LakEriMetagenome_7_FD_203524 | JGI IMG/M metagenome (GOLD analysis project Ga0315903, IMG submission 203524) | Freshwater fungal communities from buoy surface, Lake Erie, Ohio, United States - Buoy 2 MA119 | ecosystem: Environmental > Aquatic > Freshwater > Lake | place: USA: Lake Erie, Ohio... | reverse complement strand
TGGCCATCGCGGCAGCGTTTTTCTTCAAACGCTTCCAGATGATCTGTGAAGGAGAAACCGATTGTTCAGCTGCCATGTTGAATTATTTCCATTGTCTGTTTTTCCAATGATAACGGGGCCTTAAAATTGAAATCATCCCGATAAGGACCTGGTAAAACGGATACAGGATCGACGCCGGTAAAAATAACCATAAGAGTTTGCACTGATCCGCGAATGCGGCAGACTTCATCAACAACAGGATGTCAGCAATTAACTTCACCGTCCAAAGGCTGACGGCAAAGGTAACCGACAGCAACCCTGCCATCGCCATAAAAGGCAAAACCACCAGTATCAGATTGGTAAGTAAAACTATCAATCCGGTGAATTTGACACGCCACTCCCGGTACAACTTCACTTTGCCCGCCCACCTGATGCGCTGAGCGATGAAGTCTCTGAATGTATCAACCGTTTCACTAGTGACAATCGCTTCGCGCCGGTGGCAAAACACCACACTTCCCGAACTTTCAGCAGCTGTGTGCAGCATGAAAAAAGTATCATCACCGGAGGGAACATCCGTTCCATAACCTGATTTCCTGAATTTCAGATAAGCGGTTTTCCGGAAGGCCAGATTCGCTCCATTGCACATCAGCGGAAAGTCTGAAATGAGGGTCGCGGCAGTGGTCCCGGCCAGACTCAGAAACTCAAATGCCTGCAATTGGGAGAACAATGACCGACCGCTTCTCAGTCGAACCCAGCCTGCAGCCATATTCACCTGGGAATCACGAAAACAGTTTGTCATGGCCGCAAGCCAGTCATTCGACATCTCACAATCGGCATCGGTTGTAAGAATAATCTCACCCTCAGATACCGCAATCGCTCTGTCAAGAGCCGCCTTTTTACCGGTTGGGGATGATGCTTCCGGCTGCACAAGTCTCACACTCACACCGGACTGATTTTGACTGATAAATTCTCTCACCAATCGAAGTGTATCATCTTCAGAAAAGTCATCACTGATGATGATTTCATATAAATCTTTGGAATACCGTTGGCCGGAAAGAGTCCCTAGCAGTGCAACAATGCGTTCCGCCTCATTCCGCACAGCCACTACCACCGTCACACGGAAGTGTGGCATGGAGTGATCGGTGTTTATGCTCCGGAAATCCAGATTCCAGCCAATAAACCAGCGAATCATCATCACGGCATACACGCACACCGTTACAATCATGATCAGTGGTAACCAGACGTCCATCATCTGCTGAGTCTGAAATAAAATACCGCAAGCGCACCAGCCAATGCCGGAACCGCCAGATTCACAAACCAGATCAGGGTAGATCCCGCCAGGATACCGGCGCTGTTACCTGCCACCGGCGTTAAGAAATAAAGAGCTACCGAGCCTCTCACCGTCAACTCCGACAGCGCAATGGTGGGCACAATAGCCATGACCAGATAAATCAGCGATACCAGCCGGAATGTTTCCCCGACAGGGATATCCACTCCGAAAATCCCGAGCGCCAGCCAGAACTGAAACGTGAAAATAAAATACCTCATCGCAGACATCATCGTGATTTTCCGCAATTCCGCAGCAGTGTAAATTTCAAATATCCTGGTATAAAGACTCAGCTTGCGCAAAAAGTAAAAGTTCTCGCTCAGTCTGGAAAGCACGCTGATACGGAAATAAGAGAACAACAACGCAACAACAGCGACAATTATCAACGCCAGCATCACATAACGAAGCAGTTCATTTCCCTGAACAAATTCATGAAGACTGAACAATAAGCCTGTCCCTCCGGCAACCACTGTGATCAGCAACTGGTTCATACTTCCTATGACCGATGCGATGGCTGCTTTGATGCGATAACCGCTACGAAGATGCATGACCCTTCCGGCAAACTCTCCTACTCTGTTTGGCGTGAGAAAGCTGACGGTTACGCCGGTCATCACAGATCTGATAGCATGCCACCAGGATACGGGCTCAATTTTCCGCAGCAGCAGTTTCCATTTCCCGGCTTCCAGCAACCAGTTCAGCGGAAGCAGCGAAATCAAGAGCAAGATCCGCCAGAAATTCTCCCCTTCAAATAACGCTTCCTCCAACTGCAGGATCGTTTCGGAAAAATCGGGGCGACCAATCACCTTCATGTAGATAAAGTAGACTGAAAGAGCGGCTATACCGGATTTCAGCGCGGTTATGATCAATTGCCTTGGTTTCACTGCATGCAAATCTGCAAACAATGTAGCAAAAAACACTCTTACCATCGCACAACTTACTAACTTTGAAGCTGAAATGGCTCAGGAGAAGATAATTTTAGGCATTGACCCCGGCACCAACATTATGGGGTACGGTGTCATTACTGAGCAACGCGGAACCCTGAAATTGGTGGCAGCGGGTATCATTGACCTCAGCAAAATGGACGACCATCACCTCAAGCTGAGAAAGATCTTTGAACGCACCATTGGATTAATCAACGAATACATGCCCGACGAGGTAGCCATTGAAGCGCCTTTTTTCGGTAAGAATGTGCAATCCATGCTCAAGCTTGGCCGAGCGCAGGGTGTAGCCATCGCGGCAGCGCTATCCCGTACCATTCCTGTTTTCGAGTACTCACCCAAGAAGATCAAGCAATCCATCACCGGAAACGGTAACGCCAGCAAGGAGCAGGTGGCTTCCATGCTGCAGTCGTTGTTGAAATTTGGTGAAATGCCACGTTACCTGGATGCTACTGACGGACTTGCTGCAGCTGTTTGTCATTGTTTCCAGGGAAAAAACAGCGATTTAACCGGAGGCAAATCCTACAGTGGCTGGAAAGCTTTTATCAGTCAGAATCCTGAACGGCAAGGATAACGCCGCTTCCGTTACTTGCTCAGCTCTTTGATGATCTGAAGTCTGGTTTCCTCCATGATCTCTGCCGGAAGTGTGAGTTTGGGCATTGAGAAATTGATGTCCGACATCGTATTCAGTGGCACCAGGTGTATGTGCGCGTGAGGCACCTCCAGACCGATGACAGCCACTCCGATGCGTTTGCAGGGCACGGCACGTCGCAATCCTTTAGCCACCTTTTTAGCAAAAGCCATCAGGCCCAGGAATTCTTCTTCTTCGATATCAAAGAGGTAATCTTCTTCTTTTTTGGGAATGACCAGCGTATGACCTTTCACCAAAGGATTCACATCCAGAAAAGCCAGATAACGGTCATTCTCCGCCACTTTATAAGCAGGGATTTCGCCATTTACGATCTTAATGAAAATAGACGCCATGTTGCTTAACGTGATATTTCAACTATTTCAAATTTCATCACCCCTGACGGCACTTCGATCTCAGCTATATCACCTGATTTCTTCCCCAGCAAACCTTTGCCAATGGGTGATGTCACTGATATTTTTCCTGACTTCAAATCGGCCTCTGTCTCGGCAACAAGAGTGTAGGTCATTTCAGACTTGTTGGCCAGATTGCGAATTTTCACTTTTGAAAGCACCGATACTTTAGATGTGTCAATCATGGATTCATCCAGGATTCTGGCGGTGCTGAGTAAATCCTCCATTTTTGAAATTTTCAATTCCAGCAAGCCCTGAGCTTCCTTGGCGGCATCATATTCGGCGTTCTCCGATAAATCGCCTTTGTCGCGTGCTTCAGCGATTTGTTTAGATATACTAGGGCGTTCAACTGTTTTCAAGTGATTCAGTTCATCCTGCAGCTTCTTCAATCCTTCTTCTGTAAAATAATTCACCTGTGACATAATGGTACATTTAATGATTTGGGTATATGCAATAAAATGAAAGAAGACCCTGTAACAGGGTCCTCTTTCATTCTTTATCTTAGTTGTTTTAAGATCAGAGAACCAGTCTCAGGCCAATGCCATGAGAGCCGTCAAAGAAATCAGTGGCGCGATAAGAATAATCGATACCCAGTTTCTTTCCTCCTTTTCCAAGCGGAACATCTACAGACGCACCGGCATTCAGTCCTGAAAGGGCAGTCAGCTTATCTTCGTTGCCCATGTCTTTCTCCATCACGTAACCGCCGCGAAGCGCTACCAGATTCTTGAAAGAGTACTCCAAACCTACACCATACTGATCGTAAGTGAAAGAGTTGGAAGTAAAGGATGCAACGAAAGTCAGACGATGATTTTCAATCGGACGGTAATCGTAGCTGGCGCCGATAGAGATCAACGAAGGCAATTCAAAACGCTCAGTACGCGACTGAATGGTTTGCTGATAATCGGTGTATACCGGAGGGTTTCCACGGAAAGAAAGACCATCACCAGTGTAGCGCATCGGTGTTCCTACGTTTTTCAGAGAGATACCGAAACGGAGATCATCTTTCGTTTCGTTCCAACCTGTAACATACTGGATACCTGCATCGAACGCTACACCCTGAGACTTCACATCAGCTGATGACTGAGAAATTAAACGAATGGTCATACCTCCGTAGATACTGTTGGAGAATGATTTTGCGTAAGACACTCCGATATTAAAGAACTGAGGAGCGAACGTTCCGATTCCACCTTCAGGATTGTCTCCTGTGGTCACTTCGATATCACCAAAGCTGAGAGACATGATGGACAGAGCCAAAACCCCGGTTTCTCCAACACGCTGGCCCAAACCAACGGTATTGATCTTGACATCAGATCCTTTCAACCAGTCGGTATAGCTGTAGCTGATATCAGTTTTCTTGGTAAATGCCAATCCGGCAACGTTATTGAACTGAGATTCAAGTCCCATAACATTGGCGATATTAATACCCCCCCAGCCACTGCTGCGAGTCCATGGGTTGATGAGCAACTCCGTAGCTCCCGCCTGTCCCGCGCGGTCTTCGTTTCCTGCAAATGCGAGGCTACCGGACAGCACCAGGGCGGCTGAGAGACAACTGTAAATTATCGATTTAAAATTTTGCTTCATATGTTAGGTTTGTTTACAGAGGTTCAAACTTAGGTTAGTTAATTAGAAGGTATCAAGATCGATTGGTCTCACCATACCTAACCATTTCAGCGTACGCTCACCGAGTCCGGGTGCTTCCACGTGAATCAGATACAATCCGCTGGCTACAGGAATACCTTTCCAGTTCTTCAGATCCCAGTCAACTGAAGTATCAGTGTTGGGTCGTGCAGGATCATAAACTGCTCCATCAGAATTATCCTTCTTCACATCACGCTTGTACTGACGTACCAGAGTACCACTGACGGTAAAGATGGATACAGTACAATTCGGAGGCAGGTTGGTGATCTTGATCTTATTATCCAACTGATTTTCTTCGTAAGAAGAGAACGCGTAATAAGGATTAGGAACCACATTGATCAGATCAAGTGCACTGGTGGCAACCGATGTATTGTTGATGTTGTTGGCCAGATCACCTGTACCAAAAGTGTAAAGCGGATTGAAGCCGTTTACAGGAGCGGTAGCGGTCACTGTACCTGCACCGGTAAACACTGCAGTATTGGCTGTGAAACTTTGTCCGACAGTGCTGTAAGTAGTACCATCATGAGTCACAGGAGTAGTTACCACATGGTAAGTTGTTCCTGGAGTAAGAGCCTGTCTGTTATTCAACACTTCACTTGTCGCGTAAGGACGATAAGTTTTAGCAACACGCAGACGAATTTTCACATCTGATGGAATCTGATCTGGGAGGTTCAGGTTATCAAAGTCTGAATCGATCATCGGCAAGCTGACCCACATCGCATCTTTCCATGCGTTACGTTTTGCAGTGGTGTTAGCAGATGCACCGGGGTATTCACCGGCTCCCAGACGGAGCAGGTCTACCAAAGACTTACACTCATCATACATCGGGATATCGGCAGGGAACGGAGTCTGAACACCGTTGACACTGACATTGAAAGAAGCATCAGAGTTATGACCGAATACATAGATGTAGTGCATACCGCCAAATACAGGCTCAGGAGGAGTAATTCCTTCTGCAAACAAAGTACTTGTCGGATTCCACTTCATATCCTGAGAGTTCTGATCACCAAACAGTGAGTTCTCACCGAAAGCGATGTTCAAACGCTCACCGGTTTCAACATTTACTGCGTAACCGGGGAACCATCCCATACCGGTAGGACTGTAAGCATTAGGATCAGGGTTACCGTCTTTATCAACAGAAGGAGATTTTCTGAGGTTGAATGCAACAGCTCCGCCAATAGTTCCTGCAGCTCCTGTTTCAATGACTGCAGCGCGGCTCCACTTGCTCTTGTCAGCTGTGATAACAATATCAACACTGGCAATGCCGGTACGGCTCAAGCCCTGAGGAGAGAGGGTAATCTGCGCTTCTGCGATTCCTGAAAACTTAGGACCAGGATATTCTTTGGTTGTCAGCTTATAGGGAGCCCAGGTTCCACCTACTACAGTTTCATAGAATTGACCATCATCAAGACCTCCATAAATTCCACCGGCTCCTGAACGGATCCAGTCCTGAGGACCGGGCACCGGATTTGGATCATCGATATCAACTACGGAATTCAGCCATGCTTTAGATGGATCAGCGTATTCAATAGAAGAGGTCAGCAGTGCATTGTTTTCCGCGCCAGGCTTACCAGCTTCAAGCACGTTTTGCAAAGTGGCAGTAAGACCCCACTCAGGAAGTACCTGCTCATTCTTGATTCCCAATGTACGCTCACTGGCCACAACAAAGTTGTTTTCAAAGTTCTTCATAGACCAGTTAGCAGCATCTGTAACACCATCAAATCTAGTCTCAAAAGTCAGATCCTTGATTAATACCGGATCATACACTTTCAGATTCAGAGGACCACGGCCATTGATGTATTCCGGCTGTAGGATACGGTAAGGAGGATTCAGGATTTCATTCTCATAGTTATTGGCGAAATCAAGGATCCTTCCACCGTTACCCTGTCCTTCAATTCTTTTGATTCTTGGACCTGAACCATAGTCAGATGAAAACACCTGTCCTGAATTGTTAGGATTAGCAATGTGAGGGATTGCTGAATAGGTTTTAATATTGTTACGACCTGCCAGATAAGGCTTCTTTTGACCATCAAGTGCAAAAGGATCGTTTTGATCATACTTTTTATACTCGTTATGAGCATATGCTACGATAGAATAGAAATACTGCTTGTGATTAATCAGATTGGTACTTCCGGTCGCAAAGAGATCCTGCTTCACTTCAAATGTATGAGAGATTCCCTTGTTTGCACCGTTGACCATTTCTACGGGAACGTTTGCATTCAATGCTGGATCAAAATTATAATTGACAATCTGAGCAACACCATCTTCGATATCGCACTGGAACAGCAAACGAACCTTATCAGGATTTCCGATATCAGAAGTAGTTACAGATGCATCACGGAACTGATAAATCTGATAACCCTGGAATCTGAATGTTTTCAGTGAATCGTCAGAAACTGAAGTAATGGTAGGATCAATAGCAGCGTAGAGTTCTGTTTGCTCAGTGGCATAATTCTGAATCGACATGATCAGACGCTTATCAAGTTCGCGGATCACGAGATCAGGAGCAGTCGGACCGTCAATCAGTTTAAAGCAATTGTCAAACAAAGCCTGTGCTTTATCATCAGCCAGCTTCATCAGGTTCACTGACTCAAGCGGACCGCCCTGTTGTGCACGGGCCCAAACAACACCGGTGGTAACATAGTTAACTGCACCGGGCTGAAGAGTAAAGACACCTGCCGACTGAAGGAAACGACGGTCAGCGGGAGTATTACCTGCGGTAAACTCAGACCATTCACCTAAAGTGGGGAAGTTATCAGGGTCAGATGTTCCGGGGAACATGAAGTTACACACGGGAGCGTTTGGATCACGACCGTCGCCACCATAGGTGATGGGCTGATTGTCTCTCCAGATACCACGCAGGTAATTGTAGAAATCTGCAAAACCAGCAGGGTTACCAAGCGGAGTATTGTCGTTATTATAATAAACAAACTTCGCCATGATGATTTGCTCACCAAGTACGTTATCAGGAATGATTTGCTGCACCCCTAATGTATCATCCAGGAAAGTACAATCAACGCAACCGTCACGGTCGTTGTCAACCCCATCGCCAATGTCTGCTATTGGACCCTGGAAAAAGTCAACACCCAGTGCAGGAGGATTCAATCCGTAACCTGCGGCCGTTTCATCATCAGCATCTCCGTTGTATACGAATCCTAAACCACGTGGAACGTCACAACCTACATAGTCATCAGTATAATTACCCAAATCCGGGTCAACCCACTGTCCGAAATAAGTGTCAGTCAGCGTAAGTGTTGAACGGTTGATGATCTGATACTTGTAGAAGGTCATATTGTTGATCTCATCGTTGGTCTTGAACGCGAAAGCCTGCGCACGGATTTCGAGACCGATAGGATCGGAGTTGGTTTCAGTGTGTGCGTTACCCACATCATTGAATACCCACCAGATTGTTTCATCACCGAAGAGATAATCGTTACAAACCGCTTTTTTCACTGCGCCCAGGTTAGGTATATCAGGATAGCTGTTGTTAAACGGATCTTCATCAAGAATATATTTCGGATAATCACCTGCCTGCCAGTCATAATTACCATCATTGCCCTTATCCATAAAAGGAGCCAGGAACTGACCTTCATTATAAGCGCCTACTCCGTTTCCGGGATAATTTTTAATGTCGTTGGTAACTTTGGAGTTATCCAGATAGAACTCCCGAACTTCGTCCTTGGTCAACTTCCAGTGACGGTCAAATGCCTGACAACGATCCTGTGTAATGTTCACAGTAGTGGTATCAATAGGACCACCCCAGAAGTCGATACCGGTCTGACGATAAGTCTGAGCTGCCACTTTTACCTGGCCACCCGCATCAATACCACCGATCCAGAGAGAACCGGCGAAAATGGAATGTTTACCTGAACCAAAAGGTATTTCATACTTCGGGTCGGAGAGGTTCCACCAGAGGTCACCACCAACAAGCACGGTTGTCCTGACATTGTTGATGTCAAGTTCTGCCTGTGATGTAGTGGGATTACAGTTAGCTGCCGCAGTGGTAACTCCGTTCTTGTTATTACCACCGGTGATACCGGTAATTTCCCTGGCCATTGCCGAGTACCCGATGGATACAAGGACCAAGGTAATGGCCATCAAAAAGTTAGTGATTGGATTGCGCTTCATCATATTAGGGATTAATGGTTTCTGGGTTTGTAATGATTAGAAGTCGAGTTTGATACCGATTCTAGCCCTACGGGGAAGGCTGTAGTTATCGGGGTTGTTCAATTTGATGTTGTACTGATCCACGAAAGCAGCAGGATCAGTTTGTACGGCTACGTCCTGCTGACCAACTCCGGAAGAAAGATATCCGTCATCAGTAGAGTTACCGGTGTAGCGGTATACAGAGATAATGTTTTGAGCATCAAGCAGGTTTTGAACCTGTACATAAACGTTGAGTACAGCTTTTTTCGCTCCTTCAGACTTACCGAACTTAACATTGAAGTCACGGTCAAGACGGAGGTCAATTCTGAACTGCCATGGTAAACGTGAACCGTTGATTTCACCATCCAGCTGACCGGCACCAACCTGCTGTACACCGAGGTTATTGGCTTCAGTTCTGACATCACGGAAACGTGAATAAGGAGTTCCTGAACCGGCTTTGAAGATCACATTCAAACCTGTGTTGGCAAGAATCTGAGTGTTTTTGATCATAGGACCATTATAATCTTTACCTGAACCGTAACGGTAGTCAACTGACAAAGTCACAGCATGTCGCTGATCATAATCAAGAGGAGCAATGGTACGCAGGTTTGGCTGTCCTGTCTGGAGCAGACGGTCAGCAGTCTGATCAGCTGATCCGGTACCGTCAGCGAACTGAAGGGTATAGTTGGCGGTCAGACGAACGTTACCTGTTCTTCTCATATCGTAACCCAATGAAAGACCTTTAACAGTTCCGAAATCCAGGTTTTCGAATGTCTGGTACTCTTTAGGAAATGCAAAGTTTACTTTGGTTTGCTGAATCATATCACGCAATTCACGATAGAAACCAGAGATGGTGATGGCAGAACTTTTTGACAGCGTCTGCTTGAAGCCGATTTCATAGTCAATGGTTTTTTCAGGCTTCAAATCAGGATTGTTGAGGAGTGAACCCTGAGATTCAATGTAGTAATAATCGAGTGGATTATTCCTGAGTCTTGAAGGAGGACGCTGGGTCAGTACATCATAGTGAGCGAAGAACAATGCTTCATCAGAGATCGGGAACGAGAAAGCTACACGAGGCATCACGGTTACTTCAGGCTCATAATCTTTGAAGCTGTCGGAAGGCTTGAAGTTTGCTGTCTGAACACCATTCTGAGCAAGCTTGGTATCAACCAGCCAGGGAGCGATCACACCACCTGCCTGCTGTGCCAGAATATTCGGGTTGATTACAACTGCGCCAGTGGCATCGTACCAGGTGTTTTCGTCACGGTAACCAACGATGGTAGCATTTTCAGGGTCATTTACGTCATTAACGTAAACGATGAAGTCTGAACCAATGTTGGAAGGTCTGTCTGGAGAAACCTCACCTGCTGTACGTGCAGGATAAAGAAGGTATTTGTCGCGAAGCACTTTCTGGTTGGCGTCAAATCTGTCAATCCTCACACCGATGTTGAAGATGAGATCGTTGATGGCAAATTTGTCCTGGATGTAACCAGCCATGTAAATTGGCTCAAATGCACCTACAGGACGCGTGAAGTTTCCGTTGGCATCTTTTGCAGTCCAGAAATCATCAAATGCTACTGAACCACTTTGCTTTTCACCGGTATAATCTGTACCATAATAAGAAACGAAGTTGTTACCGGAGTTTAATAATTCGTCAGGTGTGAACAGATCCAAGGAGAGATCAGAAGGATTCACAGCGTCAATGTCAACAAAATCCGTAAGACCCATATTTGAATAGCCTGCAGCGGCCAGACGTGAACGAAGATTCTCATAAAATCCGGGCAAACCTGAAGTATTGGTGTATTTTCTGTTATAATTGACCACATTACCAAAGTATAGTGGGTTATCCAGGTCCAACTGCTGATTATGTTCGTTGGCACGAAGACGCATCAGACCCCACAAACCGACAGGACTGACTGCAAATCCACGATCAGTTCTTTGCTCATACTCAAAACCTGCCGAAATCGCGTGATCCTTAATGTCGGCTGAAACCTGTGCACTGACACGAAACTGACTTCCTTCGGTGCTGCTATACTGGTTGTAAGTATAACCAGGGCTTCTCCAGAGAGAGTAAGTGTTCAATGGCAACTGTCCGTTCAAACGACCACCGTTAGTGGCAATTTGAGAAAGAGTCTGGTAGTTTCCTGTTGCCCCAAGTGGTGTAACGATGTCAAAGTACTGCTGGGTATAAGCTTCGGTCAGATCATTCAAACCACCGGGAGTAAAGTTAACAAGTGAATCACCCGGGGTGGCTGCCTGCATAAAATAGATGCCTTCACCGGTTGTAGGGTTGAACATGGTGAAAAGGGTGTCACCGGTGATAGGATCAATTGGAGCTGTTGAGTAAAACAGACCCTGTCTTTTAATTGTTTCAAATTTTCCGATGTAACCATAGTCAAAATATCTGTCTTCATGATCTTCATCCTGAAGAACGGTTTTTGTTTGACTATAGTCAACCTGAATAGAATAGAATGCATTTTTCAGAATTGAAGCAGACGCTTCGGTATTTCCTTTTGAGCCTCCGAGTTTCTGAGTGATTCTTCCGAAAACCCTCCAGGTATCGGTCAGACGTTGTGGATTATTATCGAAGTTATAAAGAGAGTATGTGTGTATGTAATCGTTGCTGTTTCTGTAATCGTACGAACCTCCGAAAGAAAGTGTCACATTTTCAAATGGCTGAACATCAATCTTACCGGAAACCCTGAAAGATTTGGCGGCAATGTTCTGCTTGTATTTAATTTTCTCGAAATCATCGGCACGCAGATACTCGGTTTTGCGGTTGAAAACGGTACTTCCTCCGGTTCTTGTCGGAAGAAGAGGAGCTTTTTTAATGTCATTATAAACATCATCCTTTACCTTGTACATTCCGATGGCGGATGGATCAGGGTCTTTTTCTGTTTGATATTCACCGGAAAGGAAGAATCCTACAATGGTACGATCTATTTTACCTTCGGCATTCTTCTTAGACCAGATAGGACCGGAAACGTTGGCACCAACCAGGTTATAACCATACTGATCGAACAGTTCAGAGGTAACAAATTCAACTCCTCCGAAAAACTCTTTGGAAGGTCCTCGTGTAGTAATGTTGATGATACCACCTGTGGCGTCACCGTACTGGGCAGGTACACCACCGGTAACAACCGTGATCTGCTCGATACCTGACTGAGGAAGGTTGGTAGAACCGCGGACTTTGATACCATCGATATAATAATCAGTAGCATCCGAACGGGAACCTCGTACGTTCACATCATCACCTTCATCCCGCTGGAAGATACCGGCTGAAGTAGCCGCAACCGACTTAACGTCACGGGTTGGCGCTACTTTGATTTCTTCCTGAGTAACAGTGCTTTGTGTTGAAGGGTTACCTTTGTCGATAATGGGAACCTTATATTCCACAATATCAACAGCCGTAATGTCTACGGCACCTTTTGTCATAGACAAATCCTGGAAGGTGATTTTGTCGGCAGATACCAGAACGCCTTTGATTTCGATTGCGGCATAACCGACAAACGAAGCCTTCAGGCTGTAACGACCGGGATTCAACGGCTTGATGGTAAAGTTTCCGTCAAAATCCGTTTGCGCTCCACCGGCCTGACTGCCATTAAGTTCTACAATCACGTTGGCGAAAGGGAGAGGCTCCTTTGAAGCCTTGTCAAAGACTTTTCCCTTAATCTCACCCGATTGCGCCATGGCGGCGAACCCGGTTCCTACGATAAAAGCAGCTGCTAGTACGTATAATTTTCTCAGCATAGGGTTAATTTTATGTTAGGTTTGTAATAATTTTCAATGAGGCGGGTAAAAGTAGGAATATTTAAAAATAATCTCCAAACAATATTTAATATTTTACGCTGAACTGACTTAACTATTCAATTTATCTGATTAATTATAAGGCCGTTTCAATACTTCAGATAAAATTATGGCGGTTTTGAAGTCGGCATTTCTGACTGCTTCGGCCCAAGGGTTGGCAACCATAGTTTCATGGTGTGGTTCTTCGAATCTCACCACTTTGGAGGGTTGCATGGATCCACCTTCACGACTCGAAGTCAGAAACATATTATTGCTTTTAGACGAAGACAGCCTCTCCTTATAAAGAGGTGTTCTTTTCATAGGCACTGGAGCGGTTCTCACAGGAACCGGAATCCGCTCCTCTTTTTTACGCAAAATCTTTGGTAATGAGGATTTTCTGGCGACCGTTGTCTCAGGCTTTCTCACCACGGTAGGTTCTTTGGGCCAGTTTTCCTCAATTACTTCGCCGGCAGGAGGGGCAGACGGGTCTCTTTTAGAAGATTGCTCCGATAGCTTTTTATAATTATTATACACCATCCATACGATGGCTACAATAATATAGAAAACTATCTTCAGATCGTCCACGTTTGCGGTTTTTGTTAAGATTGGGGCAAATATGCGGAAAAATGATATTCCGCAAAATATCCCGCGCCTTATTTGCTTTATATTTTATCACCACTTTTTAACTAAGATTACATTTCTGACCTGTTGAACCCGTAAAATCGGTAGCGTAAAGTATATTCACAATAACATTATTCTGAATATCAACACTCTGCGTAATTTAAATATACTCCACCTAAAATAGGAGTCATATTGGCTGCAGGTTGCCTTGGAAAGCCTAAATTTGCACTCCCTCAAAAAAAAAATACAAAATTTTAATCTAGTCAATCCCCCCTCATGCGCCTCACCACATTAGAAGTAAAAGGATTCAAGAGCTTTGGAGACAAGGTCACCATCCATTTTGCGGAAGGGGTCACTGCAGTAGTAGGTCCGAACGGCTCCGGTAAGTCCAACGTAGTGGATGCCATCCGGTGGGTTCTTGGTGAACAGAAAACCAGAATGCTGCGTTCCGAAAAAATGGAAAACATCATTTTCAACGGAACCAAAAACCGCAAACCCGGAAACCTGGCTGAAGTATCCCTGACTTTTGAAAACAATAAAGGCATTTTGCCACTTGAATACAATACCGTATGTATTGGCAGAAGGCTTTACCGCACCGGGGAAAGTGAGTACCTGCTTAACGGTGTTACCTGCAGGCTGAAGGATATTACAGATTTGTTTCTCGATACAGGTATCGGTCCTGACAGCTATGCCATCATTGAGCTTAAAATGATCGATGAAATCCTGAACGATAGAAACAATACGATCAAAAATCTTCTCGAAGAAGCAGCAGGAATTTCAAAATATAAAATCCGTAAGAAGCAAACCTTCAGCAAACTTGAAGAGACTGATGCCGATCTGAACCGGGTAAATGACCTGCTTTTTGAAATAGAAAAGAGTCTGAAGCAACTGGAGTCGCAAGCTAAAAAAACACAGAAGTTTTACAGACTAAAAGATGAATACAGAACCATCAGTATGGCCTACTCTTTGTATGCCGTAAGAGATTTCAGTGCACGGATGAGTGATCTTAAAAAGAAAGAAGAATCCCTTTCCGATGAAAAACTTCAGCAGCATGTCGACCTTGATGTGATTGAAGCCAACATCCAGCGGCTTAAGGCCGACAGCCTCGAGAAAGAGAAAAATCTTTCTCAAGCTCAGAAGGAACTCAACGAAGCCATCCTTCAAATCACTCGCGGTGAAAACGAAGCTCGCAACGTGAAGGAAAAGATAAACTTCCTTCACGACAGACAAAAGCAACTCCGTCATCAGAACGAAACCGATGAACAAACCATCGCTGAACTGAATGAAAATCTGGAGCGTCTTGCCAAAGACAAAACAGATGAAGAAGGAGTGCTGAAAAGCATGGAAGTTCAGTTGCAGGAATTCAAACAGAATGCCGACGACAACAAACATCTCTATGAGGAGTCTGTCAATGAGTTGAAATCACTGAACCAGCAGCTTCACGATCTGCGTCAGGAAATCAATCGACATGAAACCCAGGTAGCCGTCAGACAAGCCCGTATCAATTCCATTAAAGATGAATTGAACCGCCTCAATGAGCAAATCAGAGGTAACGAGGAAAAACTTGGTGTGGTTGAAAAAGAAATCGCAGTTGTAATTCCGAATAAGGACCGGCTTGAAAAAGAGAAGTCTGATGCAGCCGCAAAAAGAGAATTGCTTGAAAACCGTTTGCGTGACCTGGAAACCAGTGTCAGAACCCTGAACGTGCAGCTTGCAGAAGAAAAAAGCAAGTGTGATGTCAAATCAAACGAATTTGAACTGACCCGGAATCTCATCGAAAGAATGGAAGGCTTTCCGGAGTCGATTCGATTTTTGAAAGGTCAGGAATCCAGATTCAAACAAGCTCCGCTGGTTTCCGATATCATCAATTGTGATGACGAATACAAAAATGCCATCGAGAATTTTCTTGAGCCTTACCTCAATCATTTTGTTGTTGCCGGAACATCTGAAGCCTGGGAGGCACTGCAACTGCTCAACAATTCATCGAAGGGGCGTGCGCATTTCTTCACGCTTGAAAGTTTTCGCGACAACACCTCCCCTGCCTCACATTCCATTCAGGGATGTGTTCCGGCTTTGTCACTGGTAGATTATGATGCTTCCTATCAGAAACTGGTTGAACATTTGCTTGGAAACGTTTTCATCCTGAATCAATCCGATGATATCAGCGGAATTGATACTTCAGCCTTGCGCGGCGGGTATGTGATCCTTTCCAAAAACGGCCGTTTTCTGCGCCAGCGTTACAGTCTCGGAGGCGGCTCACTAGGCATGGGCGACGGTAAACGAACCGGCAAGCAAAAAAATCTTCAGAAATTATCAGAGCAGATTGAAGAACACAAATCCAATATTGTACTGCTCCAAGAAAAAATCGCGGAAGCTGAAAAAAATGTTTCAGAAACAAGACTGGCATTTTCGGAATCCGGTAAAGACCTGAGCCGCCTGGAAGGTGATTTCGCCAGGACATCCGGTCAGCTCAATACGCTTCATAACAATAAGGATTTTCTGGTTTCTGCCATCGAGTATACCGGGACCACTGTCAGACAGTTGACAGAGGAAATGACCACTCTGTCAAGTAATGAAAATGATGCTGCATCCGATTCCGGCATTACTATAGAATCGAGAAAAGCTGAATTGCAGAATCTGCTCGATCAACAGAAAGTGAAGCAGGATCTTTCCAACGAATTGCAGAAGCACGTCAGTGACATGACCAACGCATACAACCAGAAAAACATTCAGTTTTTTCAGCAGCAAAATAAACTGCAGAACATTGTACGCGACGTCAGCTTCAAAACAAATCAGGTCAACAATCTGGTTAAAAGCCGTGAAGAACACGGAAATGAACTCGAAGGAATAGCGACACAACTTAAAGCTCTTCACGAACACTCGCATCAGACTGATCAGCTTTTCGCACAGCATTCTTCAAAAAAGACAGAACTCGAAACAGCGGTAAGACAACAGGAAGACGAATATTACAAATCGAAAGGCGAAATTGACCGCGAAGAAAAACTCATTACTGAGAAACGCCGGCAGAAAGAGCACTCAGATGCCATCATCCGGGAAATTCACAATGAGATCAATGACCTGAAGCTGAATATGACATCGCTTAAGGAAAGACTCAGCATTGAGTTTGAAATTAATCTTGACGAAATCATGGATCAGGAGCCGGATCCGGAACTCAATCCTGATGAACTGAAAGATCGGGTTGAGAAACTCAGGAAACAACTTTCTGACTTTGGTCCGATCAATCCAATGGCGCTTGAATCATTCAAAGAGATCAAGGAACGCCACGATTTCATTGTCAAAGAGCAGGAGGATCTGCAAAAAGCAAAAGAATCGCTCCTTCAAACTATCGCAGAAATTGACCAGACGGCAAAAGATAAGTTTATGGAAGCCTATCATCAGGTTCGCGAAAACTTCATCATTGTATTCCGTTCTCTCTTTTCAGAAGAAGACAATTGCGATCTGATCTTAACTGATCTGGCCAATCCGCTGGAATCGGATGTGCAGATCATTGCTCAGCCGAAAGGCAAAAAGCCCTTATCTATCCACCAGCTTTCAGGAGGAGAAAAAACACTTACCGCAACCGCCCTGCTGTTCGGTATTTATCTGCTGAAGCCCTCTCCGTTCTGTATTTTTGATGAGGTTGACGCTCCACTTGACGATAACAACATCGACAAGTTTAACAAGATCATCAAAAAGTTCTCCGCCGATTCACAGTTTATCATCATCACCCACAATAAAAAGACGATGGCTGCCACCGACATCATGTACGGCGTAACCATGGTAGAACAAGGGGTGACTCAGGTAGTACCTGTTGACTTAAGAGAATATGCCTGATCTCAACGAAAAGGTTTGAATAGGCCTTTAAAAAATCCTCCGGGGCGTCTTGATACATAAGAGCCGCCCTTTTTTTTATTTTTCTTCATTCGCTTACGAACCTTTTTTTCCTGAATCTTCATGTGGCGTTTTTTGCCTTTGAGTTCAGCCTTCTTGGCATCCTCGACGCGCTGCTCCTTTTTTTTCTCAGCCTTTTTCTGACTTTTTGAAGCATTTGAATCCTGAGCGGCACCAAACAGTGGTATAAAAATGATCAGTACCAGGAGGATTTGTCTCAGGTGACTTAAAAGATTACTACGCATTTTCATTGCTGTTTGACTTATCCTCATTGATTCAGTTTAATCCTTTTTTATTCACCATTTCAGGTTCCAGGCTGATATTTTCATCTCCCTGTTCATATGGAAGAAAGGTCAGTATCAGCTGAAACATCTCATCTGTGGTTCGCATACTGCCTCCGAGTCCGGTAATTTCCCTTGGAGGTGAGAACGGATTATTGGGGTTGTTTCGTGTGTTGTCGAACCAGCCTTCTGCAACAATTGTGGAACCGGCGGGTATTCTGAGCATTTTCTTAAAAGTATAAAAATACTGCCATCTGAAATCCCATTTCCTGATCCTGACCAATGGAATGGTATCTCCGGCTGCTGTGATGGCATAGGCCAGAAATGACTTTCCGAGCAAATGCATGTGAGGATTGATGGTAACCAGTGAAATATCATTGTGAATGACTGCACGGGTAACGAACTTCATGACTGTATCAGGAGGTATTACCAGTGGAGGTACGATCTCGGAAATACCCAGAGTACCCAGTTGTGTTTCGAGAAAAGGCCGCCGGGGAGGTCCGGGGGAAAAGAACAGATTTATTGATGCCTTGTCAGACTGCTCCACGGGTGTAGGACCATAATGCAAGTCTCTCATCAATATGGCTCCTTTTTTCTTCAGCCGGTATCCTCCAATGCCCTCAGGGTAAATTTGAGGCACCACTCCGGGTAAATAATTGAATACCGACGGAGTCAGTAACGGATAAGTGCCGTCATCATTCAGCAAAGAAATATACTGATAGCAGGAATCCAGAGTACCTGCCTGTTCACGGTCGACCCACCTTTTGCCCTCAAAAATATTTTTCTTTTGATGGTCGGCATACTGGATGATGTGCCCGTTGACATGATGAGAAAGCGCCCTGTTGCCAGGCACATACTCTACCATTTTAAGGAATGTATCTCTTTCCAGTTCATAAGGCACTTTAATAACCATAAAACGATCGCGGTTATCGCCGGGAATTATAAATGGTTCTTCCATGGTGATTACCAGGTCAGGTTTCCCGAGTTGTGAGCCCTGTGGATATACCGGTGGTGGAGGAGCTGGTAAATGACTGCCTTCCGGGCAACCGGCTTCGACCCATTCTGCAATCAGCTGCTTTTCTCTTTCACTGAGTATCCGCTCTCCTATGTATGACTGGTAAGTCGGATCAGCCGGCCAGGGTGGCATTAGCCCTGATTGAATGACCTTCACGATAGTTTTTGCCTTCTTTTTAACATCCTCGTAACTGATCAAATTGAAGGGACCCGCTTCGCCCGGGCGATGACACGGTGTGCATTGCTGATGAATGATTACAGCAATATCTCCGTTAAAGGTAACATCTGATTTACTGGTTTGCAGGGAACAACCAATCAAAGCCATCATGAAAATAACAACAGAGAAGCAAACTGTAAGTAAAGAGATGCGATGTAAATTCATAATTGCCCGATTCAGTATTCAATAAAACATCCGATTGGTTCAGTGAAGGCAGGATCCGGTTTCTTTCCTTGCTTAATCTGACGTAGTGCATCCGCTGCATAATGCCTCTCCACCACCTGACGTTTTCTGCCGGGCTCAAATGCCCAGTCATCAAATGCGCCAGAATAGACCATGTTTTCACCTGAATCAAGAATGATCACCTGTGGCGTTACGGTTGCCTTGAGCGACCGGGATAAACTGTAGTCAGGATCAAATATAACTTCAGCATTAAGGCGATATTTTTGGGAGAAGGATCTCACAGAATCATTCGGGTATGCAAGTCCGGGAAAGACATAATAAAAGCTCACCTGTTGATTCAGTGAATCAGCAACCATTCTGTTCATAGGTCCTGTGTAGCTGGCTGAAAGCGGGCAATCATACGTGAGAAACATAAACACCCTGATTCCGTAGCGGGATTCTGTTTTGGGATAAATCTTGTTGCCATTTAAATCTTTGAACCAGCTGTCGGGCAATGGAGATTTACCTGATTCCCTGCATGCAGACAGGCAAATTACAACTATTAAAAATATCCATCCGGGCTTCATGAAATGCAAATTTAACTCAATTTGCCTGCTGTTCATAAATGAGCCTGAAGTTTGTGAATTGTGTAATGAGGTAAGCCTGAATGCAAGTAAAAGAAACCGGTTGTGATGGCTATTTTCTGAACGGATCTCTGGGCACCCAGTTACCGGGGCCGGTGGAGCTTACCAGAGGTTTGGCAAGAGTATTAACGATCCTGTTCGAAAAACGGAAATAGCAGGCCAGATGATGAGGACGGGCTCCGGCCGCACTTTTGATTTCAAGGGCAGTTCTGCCAAAAAACAGTCTTGCAGAACCACATTCAATGAAATCTCTGATATAAATGTATAATATGTTCTGATAAATTGCGTACTCCTTATTGAAATGGTAATCGATTCCGATATAATGCGCTTCAAAATGATGCTGATTCCATAAGGCAGAAGTAAATGCAATCAGATTGCCGTTTAAAAAGAAGCCATTGATTCTGTATTGGTCGCCAAAAACTCGTTTGAGATTCAGGAAATAGGCAGCAGTCGGTTGGACGAGTTTGACAGGAGCTTTCTTCATCACCCTGCAGTTCAGT